>ERZ761602.186-NODE-186-length-151396-cov-29.284510_pt1 | contig 151396 bp, 111 predicted proteins | sample MGYA00512165_ERZ761602 | MGnify/ENA primary metagenome ERZ761602 (study PRJEB28899, sample SAMN02445085) | bioreactor sludge metagenome | biome: EBPR sludge; isolation source: Thorneside wastewater treatment plant | place: Australia: Brisbane, Thorneside... | reverse complement strand
CGTATCGCCAGTATGGTATGTATTAAATTTATCAGTGAGAACACACTATGGATAGCAGAACAAGATTGAGGTTATCGTTAATTGGATATTTTATTGTCTTCCTGGGAATGGCTGTTCTGTCAGGTTGGATACTGGATGAACCTATCCTTAAAAGTATCGTCCCCGGTTTTCCATCCATGAAATTCAATAATTCAATTTGTTTCATCCTATTAGGCATTTCTTTTGTCCTTCTTCAAAAAGAAGCTGATATCTATAAAATTAGTCGATTTACTGTTATACCTGTTTTACTCCTGGCCTCGGTTTCATTGCTACAGGATATGGCTGGCTTTAGTGCAGGTATAGATGAATTCTTTATTAAGGATGAAACAGCGCGAATGACAGGTAAGGTTGCGCCTGGTCGCATGGCCACTACATCTTCATTCAACTTTATCCTGCTGAGTGTTTCTTTTTTATTAATCCGATCCAAATCGAAAATAATATTAAGGACAGTCCAAAACCTGTTACAGATAGTAATTGGTATTTCATTCATTGCCATGTTAGGGTACTTGTACAATATCCCGGCATTTTATAAACTCTCCTTCCTTACATCGATGGCGCTTCCTACATCGATTATTTTTCTGATACTGGCCACTGCAGCCTGTTTCATGAATCCATCTGTTGGTATTTTAAGTCTCTTCGTGGGTAATAGAATTGGAAACTTAATGGCAAAGAAATTATTTCCAATTATGATGCTCATGATTATTGTGCTGGGTTTTTTAGGACAAAAAGTGTATCAGCAGAATTTGATTACAGTAGATTTTGTTATTGCCCTGCTCGCAGTATCGTTTACTTTGGTGGGACTGTTTTTGATTTCGCGTACAGCAAGAAATTTGAATGCTGTAGATAAGGATAGAACAGCAGCAGAAAAAGAAGTGATTGAGTTAAATAGATCCTTGGAAAATACAATTGCGAAAAGGACAAATGAACTTAGACAATCTCTGGAGCAGTTTAGGGAAGCTTTTGAGCATTCTGCAATTGGAATGGCATTAGTGTCGCTGGAGGGAAAATGGCTTAAGGTAAATCCTCAAGTTCCTAAAATGCTGGGTTACAGCAAGGAAGAATTGCTTCAAAAGACGTTTCAGGATATTACTCATCCCGATGATTTGGCTACAGACCTTGATTTGGTGAAACAAGTTTTAGAAGATAAGATAAATACTTATCAAATGGAGAAACGATATCTTCATAAAAATGGAAGTATCGTTTGGGTTTTATTAAATGTTTCTTTGTTGCGAGATGAATTGGGAGAACCGATTCACTTTATTTCACAGATAGAAAATATCACTAAGAGAAAACTGGCAGAAGAAGAAGCCAAAGATCTTAATCTAAAGATGTCTGCCATTTTTGATTCGGGATCACAAGTTTCCATCATTGGCACTGATACATCTGGAATAATCACCTACTTCAGCAAAGGATCTGAGACCTTGCTTGGATACAAAGCAAGCGAAGTGATAGGTCGTCATACACCTGCTATCATTCATTCGGAGGAAGAAATTAAGAAGCGAGGGAAAGAGCTGAGTGAGATGTTTGGAAAACGCGTAGAGGGCTTTGATGTTTTTGTAGAATATGCCAAGCAGGGAAAATTTGAATCACGTGAATGGACTTACATTCGAAAAGATAAGACCTCATTTCCTGTTCAATTGGTTGTGACAGCTATTCGTAAGGAAGGAACGGAGATAACGGGTTTTCTGGGGATTGCCACAGATATCTCTGAGCGAAAAAAATCAGAGGAAAAATTTAAGTCGCTTTTGGAATCGGCTCCTGATGCAATGGTAATAGTAGATCAGAATGGTAAAATTGTAATCGTAAATTCTCAAACCATCAGGCTATTTGGTTTTTCCAGAGAAGAGCTCGAGGGTCAATCGGTTGAAATGTTAATCCCCCAAAGATTCAAGCATACGCATGTAGGTCATAGGGAGGGTTACTTTGCAAATCCATTGATCAGGCCCATGGGTGAAGGCAGGGAACTACTTGGTGTAAAGAAAAATGGTCAGGAATTCTCCATAGAGATCAGTCTCAGTCCAATTGAAACCTCAGAAGGAAAACTGGTCTCAGCGGCAATTCGTGATGTAACGGAGCGAATCGCTGCGCAAAAACATCTTGAAGAGATGGCAGAGGACCTTACCAACCGAAACAGACAACTGGCCAATTTCGCACACATTACTTCTCATAATCTGCGCGCACCTGTAAGCAATTTAAATTCACTATTAGCTATCTATAATACCGTGGAAAATGAGGAAGATAAAAAAGAAATTTTTGAGAAGTTTGAAACGGTAATTCATCATTTGTCAGCTACATTGAATGAACTGGTTGAGGCACTAAAAATTAAGGAGAATTTGGACACGGAGCGTTCTGAATTGGTATTTGAAAAAATATTAAAAAAGACTACTGAAATTATGACCGCCCAAATTCAGGAATCAAAAGCAACCATTGAGTTTGATTTTTTAGTGCCTACAATTTTGTACAATAAGGGTTACTTGGAGAGTATCTTTCAAAATTTAGTGGGCAATGCCATTAAGTATCGTTCGCCCGATAGAAGGCCGTTGATTCAGATTAAATCCTTTATTGAAAATGATGAAATAGTACTTACAATTGCTGACAACGGTTTAGGTATTAATCTTGAGCGTCACGGAAATAAAATATTTGGCTTACACAAGACATTTCATAGGCATGCGGAAGCCAAAGGTGTTGGTCTTTTTATTACCAAAACACAAGTGGAGGCCATGGGAGGTAAAATAATAGTTGAGAGTGAGGAAGATAAAGGAAGTAAATTCATAATTCGATTTGGAAATAACAATGACTAAAGCAACTATTATCTGTATCATCGATGATGATGATATTTATCAATATACCGTTACCAGATCAATAAAGTCCAGTAATCTGGCCAAGAAAATATTGGTTTTTTCTGACGGAGAAGAAGCGCTTGATTTTTTTATGGATAACATTGCCAATGAGGACCATCTTCCAGATGTAGTTTTCTTGGATGTGAATATGCCAATTATGGATGGCTGGCAATTTTTGGAAGAGTATGTAAAATTGAAACCTAAAGTGGGTAAAAAAATTACCATCTATATGGTAACTTCATCAGTAGATCCTGTTGATTTGGAACGAGCGGAGAAGATACAGGAGATTTCGGACTATCTAGTTAAACCCATTGAGACTGGAAAAATCAATGATCTGATTTCTTCGCTTAATCACTGATCAACAATATGGTTTAGTCCTCGATATAGACAACTTTTACCGGCAGTGGTTTTGAGCATTCGGATAGTCTGATTATTGTACTAGCTTTATTTTTCTAATCAAAATTATACGCATTGGGTATGGATAAGTTAAAAAAGGGAACAACTTCTGTATGGGCTGGTGAAATGCAGGAATTTTATAAAGGGGCCACCACACCACCTATTGTCAATAGTGTTACTTATGGATACCACGACCTGGACGAATGGTCCGAAGTAGCCCTTGGTTTAAAAGAAGGTCATATTTATAGCAGGAATACCAATCCAACTGTAGAGGTATTTGAGGAAAAGGTAAGGGCACTCGAATATGCCGAAGCTGCGACCGCTTTCTCTACGGGAATGGCTGCTATCAGCAATACACTTTTTGCTTTGCTGGCTCCTGGTGAAAGGGTGGTCTCAATAAAAGATACCTATGGAGGAACAAGCAGATTGTTTCTGGAGTTTTTACCTTCAATAAAAGTGGAGGTTACACTCTGTGAAGCAGGGCATCATGAGCAGATGGAAGCGGAGATTTCAAAGGGATGTAAATTGGTTTATTTGGAAACGCCTACCAATCCGACACTAAAAGTTCTTGATCTTAAAAGATTAATTAAAGCTGCCAAATCAGTAAGTGCAATTGTGGTTGTCGATAATACTTTCGCTACTCCGATCAACCAAAATCCTATAGTGCTAGGTGCCGACATAGTGCTGCACAGTGCGACCAAGTTTTTAAGTGGCCACTCCGATGTAATGGGTGGGGTGGCATGTGGAAATAAAGAATTAATTAAAAAAATATTTCAATATCGAGAAATCACCGGAGCAGCTTTACATCCTATGTCGGCTTATATGATCGCCAGAGGAATGAAAACATTGGAGCTTCGCATTCTCAGACAAAACGAGAATGCAATGGCAGTAGCGAAATTTTTGAAGACTCATCCCAAGGTGGAAGACGTATTCTATCCCGGACTGCCCACCCATAAGGGACATGATTTTGCCAAAACCCAAATGTCTGGTTTTGGAGGGATGATGAGTTTCTCTCTGAAGGGAGGTTATGAAAATGTAAAAAAGTGCTTACCCAGACTAAAATTAGCACACCTTGCAGCCAGCCTGGGTTCTGTCAGTTCACTGGCAGGACCACCACGAACAACAAGTCATGTAGAACTCACAGAGAAGCAACGCGCTGAATTAGGAATACCCGAAAGCTTGATTCGTTATTCTGCAGGTATTGAAAACATTGAAGATTTGATAGAAGATATTTCGCAAGCGCTGGACTATAAGTAATATGATAGCAGTTATTTTTGAAGTAATTCCGAGGGAAGGCCTCAAGGTGGAATACTTAAGTATAGCAACTGACCTACGGTCTGAATTGGAAAAGATAGATGGGTTTATTTCTATTGAAAGATTTCAGAGCATTAATGATCCAACGAAAATTCTATCACTTTCATTCTGGAAAGATGAAGAGGCTATATCCAAATGGAGAAATCTGGAAACACATCGCGTGGCTCAAACAAAGGGAAGAACGACCATCTTTAAAGATTACCGGTTGCGTGTAGCGGTTGTCAAACGGGATTATAGTATGTTTAACAGAAAGGAAGTGCCGGATGATAGTAAAACAATTCACAAGTAAGGTGTTAGTATAGAATGAAAAAGATTTCGATAGCTATACATGGTGGAGCAGGGACCTTATTAAAGGAGCATATGTCTGCTACCAAAGAAAGAGAATACCAGTTGAATCTTGAAAAGGCATTAACAGCTGGGTATAATGCTTTAGCAACAGGAGGTAGTTCATTGGATGCCGTTGAAATAGCTATTATTGAATTGGAGAATTCTCCATTGTTTAACGCTGGAAAAGGTTCTGTTTTTACTGCGGAAGGGACACACGAGATGGATGCATCCATTATGGAGGGGAAAGAACGTCAGGCAGGCGCGGTTTCAATGATTTCCGGTGTAAAAAATCCTATCGCGCTAGCACGGCTGGTGATGGAAAAATCTGAACACGTATTTCTGGCTGGAGCTGGTGCGGAAGCATTTGCCAGATCTATGGATTGCTCGTTCGAAAGCAAAGACTATTTTTTTGATGAATTGCGATATCAACAATGGCAGGAGGTAAAGGGCACCGATCAAATTAAATTGGATCATTCGATCTCTAAAGAAAATAAATTTGGAACTGTTGGAGCAGTAGCTTTGGATCAATACGGCAATCTGGCTGCGGCTACTTCAACTGGAGGAATGACAAATAAGAAATTTGGAAGAGTAGGTGATAGTCCAATGATTGGTGCTGGCACCTATGCCAACAATGCAACGTGTGCCGTTTCGTGCACGGGTAGCGGAGAATTTTTTATTCGTGGTGTTGTGGCTTACGATGTTTCTTGCCTGATGGAATACGGAGGAATGTCCTTGGAGAAAGCTTGCGCACTAGTAGTTCATGAGCGCTTACTTAAACTCGGTGGAGATGGAGGATTGATTGCAGTAGATGTAGCGGGCAATACTTCCATGACGTTTAACACAGATGGAATGTACCGTGCCTCCATGAATGCAAATGGGGAAAAAATTATAGCTATCTACAAGTGAAATACTAGACAAATGAAGAAGTAATAGGAAGTATTTCTATCTCCCTATTGTCCATAGTAAAGCGATCTCCGTTGGCCAAAATATGCGTAGTGAGGTTGGACATAGACATGGGTGTACCTGTCTTCAGCTGAGCATAGCTGTTGTGCGATAGATTAGATGGATCCATGACGATAACCATTCCAGAACCGATAACACGAAACTCATTACAGTTTTTGATGATCAGTCCAGTGTCTTCGGCCAGTCCGATACCGAGTTTATCCGGATACTTCGCAAGGGCTTCAGCCAATCGACCAAATCTTCCTCTTCTAACAAAATGAGTATCAATGATTATCTCTGGAAAAAAACCAAGTCCTTTTTTCATAATAACCGCTCCTTTCTGCAGTGCCTCTGAACTACTTCCGCCAGCGATCATCTCTTCTGCCATGGCCATTGCTCCTGCGCTGGTGCCTGCAATTACCACTGGCTCGCTTTCAAATCGTTGCTTCAGTATTTCATGCAGTGTGGTGTCTTTTATTTTCGTGCTTATTCTGGATTGATTACCACCAGAAAACATTATGCAATCTGCTTGTTCGATGAGACGCAAGTGCTCCTTGTTCTCTGAATGATTTTTTCTTGTAATGTTTAATATGGACACTTCCTTGCATCCCAGCTTGTTAAAGGCTTTAATGTAAGAATGTCCAACTTCTTCAGGAATTTTAGATGCCGTTGGAATTACCACTACTTTTGATTCTTTTCCTTTGGCCTCTTGCAAGATGTGAGATAATACTCCCTTTTCAGAGAAATTCAATCTGCTGTTCCATCTGTCCCCTTTGTCTTCATTTCCTCCTACAGGTATAAGGATGCCTTTGGTAATTCGTTTTTCGATCATTTAAACATGGTATTTATCGACTGCTAATTGAAAATAGTTTCCTAACAAAATCTATATTTATAGAAAATCGTCTTAAAGTCATTTCCAAGCTTGCAATATTATGAAGATACGTGAAATCAACGCGATGCGGGGCCCGAATTATTGGTCAATAAGAAGACATAAATTAATTGTCATGGTACTCGACCTTGAAGAAATGGAGCAGCGTCCTACCAATACCATAGATGGCTTCCTTGACAGACTTAAGACCATGTTCCCGACCATGTATGAGCACCGATGCTCTGTTGGCGAACCAGGAGGATTTTTCCAACGAGTGGAAGAGGGCACTTGGATGGGGCATGTTATTGAACACATTGCACTGGAAATACAATCTTTGGCGGGTATGGATGTTGGTTTTGGTCGTACAAGAGGTTATGGTGAAGAGGGTGTCTACAATGTGGTATTCGACTACATGGAAGAGAAAGTGGGCAGATATGCTGCCAAAGCCTCTGTAAGCATAGCCGAGGCGCTTACATCTGGGGAGCCCTACGATCTTTCTACGGATATTCAGCAGATGCGCGAAATTCGAGAAGCCGAACGGCTCGGTCCAAGTACAGGGTCTATTATTGAAGAAGCAGAGAGCCGTGGTATACCATGGATAAGATTAAACAGACAATCACTTTGTCAATTGGGATATGGAGCAAATCAAAAGCGTATTCAGGCAACAGTAACCAGCCAAACCAGTAGCATAGGCGTAGAGATTGCATGTGATAAAGAGGATACAAAACATTTATTGGAACAATCGGAGATACCGATTCCAAAAGGAGAAATCATCAGAACCGAGGCAGGTTTGAAGGAGGCGGTGGAGTATGTAAAGTTTCCATTGGTCGTCAAACCTATCAGTGGCAACCATGGCAGAGGCATAACCACCAACATTACCAATTGGGAAGACGCACTTTTTGCCTTTGAAGCTGCTAAGAAAGTTTCCCGATCTGTTATTGTAGAAAAATATATAGTGGGAGAAGACTATCGATTGCTGGTGATCAATTATAAACTTGTGGCAGCTGCCAAAAGAACACCGGCACATGTTATAGGAGATGGAAAATCTACCATCAAGCAGTTAATTGATAAAGTCAATGCCGATCCAAGAAGGGGGTATGGTCATGAAAAGGTACTTACTCAGATTGATATCAACGACTTAACATTGGGTATTCTGGAAGAAAAAGGATTAACACTGGATAGCGTTGTTGCCAAAGATGAATTTATTAAGTTAAAAGACACAGCCAATCTTAGCACAGGAGGTACTGCAGAAGATGTTACTGACATCGTTCATCCTTATAATGTTTTCATGTCTGAACGAATAGCCAAGATCATAGGTCTTGATATATGCGGAATAGATATCATGACTACCGATATAGGTCAACCTTTACCCGATACGGGAGGTGCAGTACTTGAAGTGAATGCTGGTCCGGGATTTCGTATGCACCTGGCTCCCGCTTCAGGCCTGCCACGAAATGTGGCTGGACATGTAATAGACATGTTATACCCGCCTGGGTCAACCTCCAGAGTGCCGATTGTTGCTGTTACGGGTACCAATGGAAAGACCACAACTACACGATTGATAGCTCATATGGTAAAAATGAAGGGCTACAAAGTAGGATACACGACCAGTGATGGCGTTTATATACAAAACAGATTGCTAATGGCTGGTGACTGTACAGGGCCTGCAAGCGCTGAGTTTGTTCTAAAAGATCCTACTATTGATTTTGCGGTTTTAGAATGTGCAAGAGGTGGTTTGCTCAGAGCTGGACTAGGTTTTAAAAATTGCGATGTGGGCATTGTTACAAACGTAGCGGCTGATCATCTTGGCTTGAAAGGAATTCATACCATCGATCAGTTGGCTCAGGTAAAAGCGGTGATTCCAGAAACCGTCTTGCCCGATGGCTATGCCATTCTCAATGCAGACGATGATCGTGTATACAACATGCGCAAATCCATCAAGTGCAATGTGGCCTTATTCTCTATGGATGAGAGAAATCCAAATATCAAACGCCATGCCCGCAACGGAGGTCTTTATGCGCTCTACGAAAACGGATACATTACAATATGTAAAGGGGAGTGGAAGATGCGTGTGACCAAAGCAGTTAATGTACCTCTTACCTTTGATGGAAGAGCAGCCTTTATGATTCAAAACGTGCTGCCAGCTGTACTTACAGGATTTGTCAGAGGGTTTTCCATAGAAGATATTAAAGCTTCCATAGAATCCTTTATTCCTTCACCCGCTCAAACGCCAGGCCGATTGAATTTATTTTCATTCAAAGACTTCCAGATTATGCTGGATTATGCCCATAATGCAGCAGGGCTCAGGGCATTGCAAAAGCTGGTGGAGAAAATGGATGGAATGCCAAAAGTGGGCATTATTGCCGGTATTGGAGACAGAAGAGAGGAAGACAATAATGAAATAGGCAGAGTGGCCGCTCAAATGTTTGACGAGATTATCATTAGACAAGACAAGCACCTGAGAGGCAAGACATCTGAAGAATTGATCGAAATGATTTACGATGGTATTAAAAGTGTGGACCCTAAGAAGAAGGTAACAATTATCCCATCAGAAAAAGAAGCCATCACCTATGCAATAAAAAATGCTACCAAGGGGTCATTGATTATTCTAAGCAGCGATGTGGTACCTGATGCACTTAATTTGGTCATGAAGTTTAAGGAGGAGGAGTCCAACCAATTGTATAAGATCACAAAGAACGATATTCCTAATTTGGTGTGAGTCAAATGCCATATTAACAGATGGAAGCATCATTTTTCAGCAAAAGACAGCCCTCAATGTAGACACCACTTGCTGAAACTTGAATATCTGTAGTCAGTAAGTAATTGATTGATAAATATTAGCCAAACGAAACAAGTTTTGCGTCTCTTGTGTTAATTTTACCAATTAGTGAAAAAAAATACCCCAATCTGACGTCCAACCCATTTTCAAATCCGTATTGACAATATGCCCGAAAAAAGTAGTGTTTTTGACATGATAGGCCCTGTTATGATAGGCCCTTCAAGTTCACATACGGCTGGCGTAGTTAGGATCGCCCGGGCAGGAGTAGCCATATTGGGCAATATTCCGGAAGAAGCTGAAATTACCTTTTATAATTCTTTTGCAAGAACGTATGAAGGCCATGGCAGCGATCGTGCCATTATTGCTGGATTACTGGATTTTAAGACGGATGATAAGCGCATCAAGGAATCGTTGGAGCTGGCTAAACAAAGTGGTCTGAAGTATCATTTCAAATCCATAGGAAATGCCTCCACCTTTCACCCCAACTCCATCAAGCTGAAACTGAAGAAAGGTGATAGAAAGGTAGACTTGCTGGGAGAGAGCAAAGGAGGAGGAATGATCAATATTGCAGAGGTAAATGGATTTAAAGCAGATTTTACTACCTCAAACCATACTTTGATTATTTATGCCGATGATGTGAAAGGCAGTATTGCTTTTATAGCCAGTGTGATAGCCAATGATCAGTGCAACATAGCCACCATGTCGGTTTCAAGAAAAGGTAAGAATGATCTGGCTTGCCTGGTGATAGAAATGGATTCTGGAATTAAAGATGTAACATTTACCTATCTGAATAGTCTTAGTTGGGTAAAGGAGGTCATTTACATCCCTGAAATAGCATAATTAAGTATGATGAGATTATTTACGATTTGGTTTCTAACCTTTATTACAACCGTACCTGTACTTGCCCAAAGTGAAAATTCTGAGAAAGAATGGACACTTCAGGAGTGTGTGAGAGTAGCCCTTGATAACAACCTTAACGTGAGAAGGGGATTGTATAATGTAGAAAGTTTTAAAGTGGGTTTATTTCAGTCCAAGATGGCATTCTTACCTTCATTGAATGCCGGATCTTCTTATGGTGAAAATTTTGGTAGGGCTTTGAATCCGGTAACCAATCTTTTTATCAACCGAAACTCCACTGCTATAAATATGCAGGCCAGTTCTTCGCTCACTCTTTTTAATGGCTTACGCCTTCAGAATAGTTTTCGTCAAAGCCAAAGAGACTACGAGGCATCTGAACAAGACCTTGAAAAGTCCAGGAATGATGTGATCATTAACGTGGTCACTTTATATGTCAATGTTATTTTCAATCAGGAATTATTTGATAATGCCAGCTACCAACTGAACTCCAGCCAGCAGCAATTGCAACGCATCAAGCGGCAGGTTGCAGTGGGTGGTTTGCCAAGAGGAGATGAACTGAATCAGGAAGCACAAGTAGCCACCAACGAGGTAAACCTGATCAATCAAGAGAATGCCTTAAACTTTTCTCTGTTACAATTGAAGCAAGCGATGCAGCTACCTGGCGGCACACCCATGCGTGTTCAGGTGCCTGATTTGCAACTGGAGGATTTGCTGCTGGAGGATGGGCCCAACGTGACATACGACATAGCACTTCAAAATATGCCTGAGATTCGCAGTGCAATGCTAAAGGTAGAAAGTGCTCAACTGGCACTCAAAGCCAGTAAAGGCAGTTTGTATCCAAGGCTGAGCCTGAATGGATCGGCAGCGTCAAATTATTCCAGCGCTTCTGATATCCCCCGGACAACCATTACAGGATTTGCCCCATCGAGTACTCCGCTGGGATTGGTTAATGTGAGTGGTACAAATTATGACGTATATGGCTTGGAGCCAGTTACCAGCGTAATATCAGAAGGCTACAGTCAACAGGATCAATTAAAAGACAATCTATTTAAACAGGTAAGTTTGTCTTTGAGTATTCCTATTTTTAACGGATGGCAAAATAGATCAGGCGTTCAGCGGGCAGCCATCAACCATGAGGTAGCGAATATCAACGCACAAGAAACAAAGAACAGCTTAAGACAAACCATCGAAACGGCTTACAATGATGCATTGGCAGCGTCCAAATCTTATGCTGCATCACAAAAGCAGGTAAACGCACGCGAAGAAGCATACAGAATGGCTAAGCAAAGATTTGAGTTGGGGGCCATCAACTATTTTGAATACCAAATATCAGAAAATGATCTCTTTCAGGCGAAGTCTGACCTGGCTCGCGCCAAATACAATTTTATTTTTAAAAAGAAGATCCTTGATTTTTATCAGGGAAAACCTATTGACTATTAAATCTATTTCTTAATTAAGAACGAATGGCAAAGCAAAAGCGCAAATCAAATAAGCTTATTTATTTCCTTATCGGATCAGTAGTGGTGATCATCATTTTTTTAGCAGTAGGCAAGTCGCAGGGTTGGATTGGAAAAGGGAATGTTATTGAGGTAGAGTTGGCCAAGGCAAAGAAAGCAACCATCACAGAAAAAGTCAGTGCCTCAGGTACTGTGCAGCCGGTCACTGAAGTAAAGTTGGCACCGGAAGTATCCGGAGAAATTATTGAACTCAATGTAGAGGATGGAGATTCTGTTAAACAGGGTAAAGTTTTGGTCAAGATCAGACCAGACGTGTGGCTAAGTCAACTTGAACGATCTGAAGCTTCACTCAATCAACAAATGGCTAATATGGAATCTTCCAAAGCTGCGTTGTCGCGATCTGAAGCAACCTTTATTCGTGCAGAGCAGGAATTTAACAGGCAGCAGCAGCTTTGGAATGAAAAGGTGATCTCTGAAGCCGAGTGGCAGCTGGCACAACAAAACTTTAAAATTGCTAAGAATGACCTGGAGTCAGCAAAACAAACGGTAGAGGCTGCCAGGTACATCGTTAGAAGTACTGAAGCGAGTGTGAGGGAATCCCGCGAAAATGTAAGAAGAACCACAGTGTCTTCTCCAATGACTGGTGTGATATCAAAACTCAACGTAAAACAAGGTGAGCGGGTGGTTGGTACTGCGCAGATGGCAGGTACGGAGATGTTGCGCATTGCTGATCTGAATGTCATGGAAGTAAGGGTAAATGTGAATGAAAATGACATCGTTCGCGTTCACCTCAACGATACGGTAATGATCGAAGTGGATGCCTATTCAAATACCGATAAAAAATTCAAAGGAATTGTGACCAACATTGCCAACACGGCAAAGGACAAGCAATCGGCAGATGCCATTACCGAATTTGAAGTACGCATTCTTATTTTGAGATCTTCCTATGAGGATTTGATTAAAAAAGGAAATCGCTATCCATTCCGTCCTGGAATGACAGCGAGCGTTGAGATATTTACGGAAACCAAAAATAATGTTTTGTCTGTTCCGTTGGCAGCTGTAACCACACGCAATCCTGAGGAAGACAAAAAGGACAAAGCTGCAGAAAGAGGCAGCAGCAATAACAACCGCCAGGTAGTAGACGAGAGTAAAAAACAACAAAAGCAGGAAGACAAAGTTGTAGTTTTTGTCAATGATAACGGTAAAGCAAAAATGGTGGAGGTTAAAACCGGTATAAGCGATTATGATAATATCGAGATCATATCCGGATTGAGCGATACCGTGGAGGTCATTACTGGTCCTTTCCTTGTAGTGTCGAAAAGACTGAAAGATGGGGATGAGGTGAAACTCGCGGAGAAAAAGGAAGAAAAGGATAAATAGTATTTCAGAAACAGTTACTTAAAAAGATAAGAATACCCTGTATATAGCATGCAGGGTATTTTTGTTTAACAATTCTGGGGCAACTCATCCTCTGATTTGTACCGCAAGGCTATTATCTTGTTGCCGCTTTGCGGTATTTTTCCCTAATTACAGGCTTCTTAAAGTCAAAAAATCCTCCATACCCATGAAATATATTTATGTAATGCTATGGTTTTCCCTGCAGGTAGCAGGGGTACACGCACAGCGCCTACCAGTTGTCAAAGCCAATTACGAACTCGCCAGCAGATTTTCTCCGGATAACCTTAAGCGAATGGTTTTCTCTACCCGGGTAGACCCTCATTGGCTTAAAAACAGCAACAGGTTTTGGTATGAATATGAAACAGCAGATGGAAAATTCTATTACATCGTTGACCCAAAATTAAAATCGAAAAACCTTTTGTTTGATCATGATAAGCTCGCTGCCGACATGACCCGCCTTACAGGCGATCCGTTCGACAGGAAAAATCTTGACATAGAAAAAATTGAATTTATCAACAACGAGACTTCAATCAGATTTGAAGTGAAAAGCAAGCTACTTGAAGTAGAGGACAAAGACAGTGAGGACAAAGACAAGGAAATTGGAGATACTCAGGACAATGATCAGCGTAAAAACAAAAAGAAGAAGATGGTGCCCAAATCTTATTTTTTTGAATACAACTTGTCTTCGAGAGTCCTACAACTCCTGAAGGATTATGAAAAGCCTAAAGACGACAAAGATTGGGCATCTGTAGCACCTAATGAGCAATATGTTCTGTTTTCAAAAAACCACAACCTCTATTGGATGGATATTGACAATTACAATAAGGCTTTGAAAAATGAGAAAGACTCCACCATCGTTGAATATCAACTGACAACAGATGGAGTAGAATACTATAGCTACGGATCTGGGACCAGAGGTGTGACTGATGATGAGAAAGTCAAGAACAAAGACAAAAGAAAACCTGTGTCTGTTGACTGGTCGCCAGACTCGAAAAAATTCGCAATGGTTAGAACGGATGAGAGAACTGTTAAAGATTTGTGGGTGATCAATTCAGTGGCCACCCCCAGGCCTACTTTGGAAACGTATAAGTATCAAATGCCGGGTGAGAAAGAGTCTCCTAAGTATGAATTGTTGGTATTTGATTTTGAAGCAAAAAGTCAATTAAAAATTAAAACAGATACATTTCCTGATCAGGTGGTGAATGTATTTAATGCACCTCGGCTAGAGAAAAACAGGGATGATCGCAGAAAGCCCGCATTGTGGTTGGCCAGCTCCAATGATAAAATTTATTTTTCTAGAACAAGTCGTGATTTGAAAAGAATTGATGTGTGCGTGGCAGATACTAAATCAGGTGCGGTAAAGGTATTGGTTGAAGAACGATTGAATACCTATGTGGAGATCAAAACTCCCGGCCTGATTAACAATGGACAAGAATTCATACAATGGTCGGAAAGAGATGGTTGGGGGCACTTCTACTTGTACAGCGGGGATGGAACTTTGAAAAATCAAATAACATCAGGCCCGTTTCACTGCGATCGTATTGAAGGCATAGACGCAAAAAACAGAGTGCTGTACTTCAGTGCCAATGGCAGAGAACCCAATGAAGACCCTTATTATCTTCATTTGTATAAAATCAATTTTAATGGAACAGGCCTTAAACTTCTTGCTCCGGGAGAATATGACAATGCCGTAAGCTTAAACGATGATCAAACATTTTCTGTAATCAATCAGTCGCGTGTTAACACTACGCCAAAATCTACTTTGATAGACAATCTTGGAAACAAGATAATGGATTTGGAAACTGCTGATTTATCCAAATTATTTGAAGCAGGATATCGTTTTCCAGAACCCTTTAAGGTGAAAGCAGGTGATGGTATTACTGATTTGTATGGTGTGATGTACAAGCCATTCGATTTTGATTCCACCAAACTTTATCCACTGATTGAATATGTGTATCCTGGTCCTCAAACTGAGGCAGTTTATAAATCCTTCACCACGAACATGGATCGTACAGACCGGTTGGCACAATTAGGCTTTGTAGTAATCACAGTAGGAAATAGGGGAGGACACCCGGATCGGAGCAAGCGTTATCATAATTATGGTTATAATAATTTAAGGGATTATGGACTGGAAGATAAAAAAGTGGCCGCGGAGCAATTGGCATACAGACATCAATTCATCGATATCAATAAGGTTGGAATTTTTGGTCATTCAGGAGGTGGATTTATGAGTACCGCAGCCATGCTGGTTTATCCTGATTTTTTTAAGGTGGCTGTTTCTTCTTCGGGTAATCATGAAAATGCCATTTACAACAGATGGTGGAGTGAAAAGCATCATGGTGTGAAAGAAGTAACCAATGACAAAGGTGAAGTCAACTTTGAATATAAGATTGATGATAATCCTGCTATTGCCAAAAACCTTAAAGGAAAATTATTGATTACCACAGGCGACATTGACAACAATGTACATCCGGCAAATACGATTGTTTTGGCCAATGCCTTGATCAAAGCCAACAAACGTTTTGACTTTTTTCATTTTCCAGGCCAACGCCATGGGTACGGTGATATGAACGAGTATTTCTTTTGGATGAAGGCGGATTACTTTTCCGAGCACCTGATGGGAGACACTTCCACAAGACCCGTGGATTACACTGAGTTGAACAATGCCAAACCTAAAAAATGATCATAGTGTTTAGGAAAAAGTGACGTAAAGGTCCTGAGGCAATTCGTATTGTACCAATGCGCTATTCCCATTTCTAATTATTATATTTAATGTTCAAATAGAAATGAAATGCGAATAGGTTTCGATGCCAAACGTCTTTTCAACAATTTTACCGGATTGGGTAATTACAGCCGATTTATGGTTAATGCGTTGCTGAAACACCATCCTGACCACCTTTACACTTTATATAGTCCTAAAGTAAAGGATCACGCAGAAACGAAACCTTTTAGGACTAATCCCAAAATGTTGGTGCGTACACCTCCAAGGTGGTTAAAGGGTTCTGGATTTGGCAGCTTTTGGCGTTCAGTCAATCTTGGCAACATTGCCTTTAGAGATGGAATGGATGTTTTTCACGGTTTGAGCAACGAGCTTCCTGTTACAAAGCCCAAGGGATTGAAAACGGTTGTTACCATTCATGATTTAATCTTTATCAGATACCCGGAGTTATACAAAAAAATTGACGCGGGCATCTACAAGAAGAAAATTAAGAAAGCCTGCGAATCTGCTGATAAAATTATTGCCATCAGTCAGCAGACAGCTGATGATTTGACACACTATTTTAAAGTACCCAAAGAACGAATCAGTGTAGTTTATCAAGGGTGCCACGAATCATTTGAGGTGAAAGCTTCTTCTGAACAGATAAATGAAGTAAAGAAGAAGTACAACCTTCCTGATGAATATGTTCTTAGCGTAGGCACACTGGAGCCCCGCAAAAATGCATTGTTGCTGTTGCGCGCCATTGCCCAGACAAAAGAAAAAATAAATGTTGTATTAATAGGCAAGTCCACATCCTATCAAAAACAATTGGACAAACTCATTGCAGAAGAGGTATTGAAGGATAGGGTGCACTTTGTTCATCAGGTCGATTTTAAGGATTTACCAATGATCTATCAGGCTTCAAGCCTATTTGTGTACCCATCGCGCTTTGAGGGATTCGGAATTCCTATCGTAGAAGCCATTGCTTCTGGTGTTCCTGTTATCGCTGCTACCGGATCTTGTCTGGAAGAAGCGGGAGGACCAGCATCCATTTACGTAGACCCCGATGACGACAAGGCTTTGGCTAAATCAATTGATGACTTGCTGAATAATCCGCAGCAATGCGACAAGATGATTGCACAATCTAAGGAATTTATCAAACGATTTGATTCCAAAAAGATTGCCGATGATGTTATGCGCATCTATCAGGAAGTGCTATCCTGAAAATTTTGTAAGTGCGTATAAACCTTATGCATGGGCAACCCCATGACGGTAAAGTAGGACCCCTCGATTTTTTCGATTGCTACCATCCCTATCCAATCCTGTGCACCATAGGCACCTGCCTTATCATACGGTTGATAATTATCTACATAGTAGGCTATTTCTTCAGGGGTCAGCTGTTTGAAAGTGACACGCGTACGATCATCAAAGCAGTCCATGGTTTGCTTATCCAGAAGGCACACAGCAGTAATTACTGTGTGTGTTTTTCCGGATAGTTCTGAGAGCATGGCCATGGCATGTTCTCGGTCCGTGGGTTTGTTAAGGATTTGACCATTGAGTATGACTACTGTATCAGAGGTGAGGATCACTTCATCACCCTTGAGTTGATATTCAATGGATTTGGCTTTCTTCTCAGCCAGATATTGAGGCACCACTTCCACAGGAATGGAAGAGGGGAACGATTCATCTCCTTCAGGCTTTGCAAGCGTAAACGCATAGCCCGCCTCCTTCATCAGAAATTGTCTTCTGGGACTACTCGAACCCAGAATAAGGGGGCGTTTGAAATTCATCTTCTTTGATTGAGCTAAATAAAAATCCACAAATTACTTTGGGATAGAAATAGGTTGACTTTTGTGGCATGGTATATCCGCTTGCACAAACTGCCTTCACATTCTCTATAGATATTTCCTGTGTGATAATTGCCAGCTGTGCTTCCGACTTGATCACTTTGGCAAGACAATCTGAAAAACTACGGTCAAATTCTACTTTGTCGGAACGGGTTTGTTCACTGCCTGGAATTCCTAATATTTTTTCGATGATAAAGTAATGCATTACAGTGAGATCCAATCCTTTTACAACATCAGGAAATGGCCATGTCATTTTATCAAAGGCTTCAGGTTTCAATCGAACTTTTACAGCGTTGTCTTTGAACAACAAGCCGAAAGCCCATTTCTTTCCCATGATTATTTCATTGATGGTATCGGCATCCTCTACAGGCTTAATGATGAAATCTTCTTTAAACTTCTCGAGAAGTTCTTCTTCATTGAATTCAGGTAGACCTTTTATAATCCGGTGTGTGGGAAGTATTCTCAAATCATCTGCCTCTGTATTGGTAAAGTACATAAGGTGAAAGTTATAACCTTCCTTTCCGGTATGATTGGGATTGGCTGCCATTTGCTTTTTCCTGTAGGCAATAGAGCCCTCATAGCGATGGTGACCATCAGCCAGTATTATTTTTTTAGATGCTATCAGGTTAATAAAAAGTTTGATAACTCGTGCATCATGAATAACGCCAAGTACATCGCGAACACCCTGATAGTCTTCCGTTTCGTAAAGTGGGTTGGAGATGGCCTCATCCATATACTGCTCCAACTCAAAAGTCTCATCAGTGTATAGTCCGTGTGTTGGGCTGACGTGCATTTGCAACTTTTCAAGCAGTGCTATGCGATCATTAACGGCTTTGGGCATGGTGCTTTCATGCCTCAGAATTTCATTCTCGCTCCAGTCGTAAGCACGTACATGGGCAATAAATCCCTTACGGCAAAACTCTTTGGGCGATCCCGCCAGCTTAAAATACTGGTAGTATACATAAATGCCCGGCAGCCTGTCTTGTAGAATTACACCCTTTTCTTTCCATTCGGCAAGCTTTTGGGATGCTTCTTCAGCTGGGTTATCACCAAGTGGAACAGAGATATGAATGCTATTGTAAGGGTGCTGATAAAGTACTTTACGCTGTTTGTCCGACACCACATCAAAGAGTGGTGAAGTTAAAACATCAATCGACTGGGCAAGCTTGGCATTGTATCGCCAGGCCTGAATAGGTTTGATTTCGGCCATCGGATTATAAGCGATTTTTTTTCCACTTGCTTCCTCCGTTTGAGGTAGGAGCAACTGTGGAATTTGTCTTCTTATCTTGCATAACGGTGACGGCAAGTACAGCGGCCAGTTGTTGTTCATCCAGTGTACCTTCTGTTTGCAATACTTCAGGTTTGAAGTATTTTTCTACAAACTTCGTATCAAAATTGCCAGAACGGAAGGCTTCATGCTCCATTACAAATTTGCAAAAGCCCAGTGTTGTTTCTATTCCCGTTATTTCATAATCCTCAATGGCCCTGATCATTTTTTGTATGGCATCTTCTCTGGAGGCAGCATGACAGATCATTTTTGCAATCATTGGGTCGTAATAAAATGGAATAGACATTCCCTGTTCGAAGCCATCATCTACCCGAATACCATGGCCTTGCGGACGGCTATAAGTTTGTAACGTACCAATGTCTGGAAGAAAATTATTAGCTGGATCTTCTGCGTATACCCGCACTTCAATGGCATGTCCATTGATCCGCAATGCTTCTTGCTTGAAAGGAATCTTTTCTCCCTGCGCAATTTGTATTTGGAGTTTCACCAGGTCAAGGCCTGTGATCTCTTCTGTTACCGGGTGCTCTACCTGAAGCCTGGTATTCATTTCAAGGAAGTAGAAATTTTTCTTTTCATCCATGATAAACTCTACTGTACCGGCTCCATAGTATCCGCAGGACCTGGCTACATTAATAGCCGCCTCACCCATGGATTTTCTTAGTTCTGGTGTAAGCAAAGCAGATGGAGCTTCTTCTATCACCTTTTGATGCCTCCGCTGTATAGAGCATTCTCTTTCAAAAAGGTGAATGGTATTGCCATGTTGATCTCCAAAAATTTGAAACTCTATGTGTCGGGGTGAGCTCACAAACTTCTCGATGAATACGGAACCATCTCCGAAAGCTGATTTTGCTTCGCTGATGGCTCGCTCCATTTGTTCCTCAAAGCTGGCTTCATCCTCTACTACACGCATGCCCTTTCCGCCACCACCAGCACTTGCTTTGATCAATACAGGATATCCTATTTCTGCTGCTATTTTTTTCGCATTGGGGATGTCATCAATGGGTTCTGATGTTCCCGGTACCAGGGGAACATTAAATTTTGCCACTGCTTCTTTAGCAGCAAGTTTACTACCCATCAATTCAATTGACTCGGGAGAGGGACCTATAAAGATGATACCCGCTTCCCTTACCTTTTGTGCAAATACTTTGTTCTCTGAAAGAAAGCCGTAGCCAGGATGAATGGCATTTGCGTTGGTTTGTTTGGCGGCAGCGATTATTTTGTCAATTCTCAGATAAGATTCGGCTGAAGGAGGAGGGCCAATAAAAACAGCTTCATCAGCAAATCGTGTGTGCAAAGCCTTCCGGTCCGCCTCGCTATACACAGCCACAGTGGCTATGCCCATCTCACGGGCGCTTCTCATTACTCGGAGGGCAATTTCTCCACGGTTTGCAACTAATATTTTCTTTATTTTCTGCATTATGATAACGTCAAGCTGCAATGCTAATGATTAATTTGCAAAAGGCCATTGGAAGCTTTGTGCAATTGACCAGGGGGTAGATTATGGCCTTATTGTTACAATAAAGACAGAATTTTCAATATTTTGTGGTAATTGGTCACACCTGTGTGCTCTAGACTTTTTTTTATATTTTTGCGGCACTTTTAACCCCAGAAAACCGATGGTTGATTTATTCGAAAAGCTTAAAATGGAGGCCGGAGCATTGGCCAAATATTCTCACCTGCCTGACGATTACTTCTTTTTCCCGAAACTCGAAGGGGAGATCGCTCCTCGAATGAAATTTAATGGTAAACAGGTGCTCAATTGGAGCTTGAACAACTATCTGGGCCTTGCCAATCACCCTGAAGTAAGAAAAGTGGATGGGGAAGCTGCCGCACAATATGGCATGGGAGCACCCATGGGTGCCCGTATGATGTCCGGAAATTCGGTAAACCACCTTGAGTTTGAGCGTCAGTTGGCGGAATTTGTGCAGAAAGAGGATGCCATGCTGCTTAATTACGGTTATCAGGGCGTAGTATCCATCATCGATGCCATGGTAGATCGCAAAGATGTGATCGTATATGATGCTGAATCACACGCTTGTATCATCGATGGCGTGCGTTTGCACATGGGCAAGCGATTTGTGTTTCCACACAACAACATGGAAAACCTTGAGAAGCAGCTGGTGAGAGCGACAAAAATCGCGAATGAAACCGGTGGCGGTATTTTGGTGATCACAGAAGGTGTATTTGGTATGTCTGGTGATATGGGCAACCTGAAAGGTATTTGTGAATTGAAGAAAAAATTCAATTTCAGGTTGTTTGTTGACGATGCACACGGATTTGGCACCATGGGTAAGACCGGAGCTGGCGCAGGCGAGGAGCAGGGAGTTCAGGATCAAATCGATCTGTACTTTTCTACTTTTGCCAAATCGATGGCCAGCATTGGAGCCTTTGTGGCAGGAGATAAGAAGATATTAAAGTATTTGAGATACAGTGTCCGCTCGCAAATTTTCGCCAAAAGCTTGCCGATGCCATTGGTGATCGGAGGCATGAAGCGGCTGGAGTTATTGCGTACCCAGCCCGAATTGAAGGAGAATTTGTGGAAAATTACCCGCGCCATGCAAAGCGGATTGAAAGAAAGAGGCTTTTATTTAGGATCTACCCAATCCCCGGTTACCCCGGTGCTCTTTAAGGGTGGTGTGGGAGAGGCCGCCAATATGGCCATGGACCTGAGAGAGAATTATGGTATTTTCTGCTCTGTGGTGATCTATCCTGTTGTGCCTAAGGATGTTATCATGTTTAGAATCATCCCTACGGCTGTTCATACACTGGCCGATGTGGAGGAGACATTGACCGCTTTTTCGGCCTTAAAACACAAGCTGGACGAAGGATTTTACCGCACAGAAGCCCTCGTTTCGGTGACCAAAGGGGCCTAAAAAGAGGGGTTAAAATCTGAAAAAATAGGTATATCGCTTGTTTTTAGCCGTTTTTCCTTAAATTGGCGTAAGGAATTCAACTATTAATTTAAACATCCTATACAATGAGAAAATTTGAAGAGCTTAAAGAACTGATCGCTTCTATTGAAGGTGACGCTGACAAATTCTACAATAAGGCCAACAGCGCAGCTGGAACAAGAGTGAGAAAGGGAATGCAGGATTTAAAGAATCTGGCTCAAGCTATCAGGGCTGAAGTTCAGGAATTAAAGAATAAGCCTCAGTAGTAACACACTTACTTGCGTACTGATATTGGAAAGGATAGTGCTATCTAAAGGGCTATCCTTTCTTTATTTTTAAGGGCTCCAGCAACCCAACTATTTTCTTTTGCAGTGGCTTTGAGGCTGTAGTAAGCGGCAAGCGAGTGTATTCTTCGCATATGCCCATTTCCCTTAATACAATTTTTACGCCCACAGGATTGCCCTCCTCATACATGGGCCCATTAATGTCCAGCAGTTTGAATTGCTCCAGTGCACTTTTCTTGAAATCACCATTGAGACTATGGTTTTTTATTTGTTGAAATATTTGTGGGAAAGCATTGGCCAAAACAGATATTACACCAGCACCACCCATCGCATAGAAGGAGGATGTGAGTAAATCATCACCTGAAATAAGTAAGAAGTCTTTGGGTTTTTTACTGGCGATATTCATGCACTGTTCCAGGTTTCCTGAAGCTTCCTTTACGCCAATTATTTTTGGAATTTCAGCCAAGCGAAGTGTGGTAGCCGCTGATAAGTTGGAGGCTGTTCTACCGGGTACATTGTAGAGAACAATAGGAAGTGGTGAGGCTGCGGCAACCGCCTTGAAGTGCTGATAGATACCTTCCTGCGAGGGCTTATTGTAATAAGGACTTACAGACAGAATGGCGTCAACTCCTTTTAAGGGCGCTTCCAGGATGGATTGCACCACGTGGCTGGTATTGTTACCTCCAATGCCATATACAATGGGTAATTTCTTTGGGTTGTGTTTTTTTACAAAATCCAATACCTCCACTTTCTCTGCGTGACTGAGTGTGGCCGACTCACCTGTAGTGCCCATCACAACATAATAGTCTACCCCCTTGGCAGTATGGATCAATAGCTTTTCAAGTCCTTTGAAATCGATCTCTTTGCTTTTAGTAAATGGTGTTACTAACGCTACGCCTGTTCCATGTAATCTTTTCATTGGTCATTTGATTTGTGCCCCCACCAAGCAAGACGAGAGCGGGTGAAATTATTTCAGTTGCCTGGAGTATTTATACATGCTTTCAATGAGACTTTTGGTGGAGCCATTTTGCTCAATCATCAGTTCATAAAAAGGCTGATCTTCCTTTGAGAATTTACCAATACGGCACTTGGCCTTACTTCTCGCCAGTAGATGTAATACCAGGGGGTTGGAAGCCTTGTCGATTACATAGAGATAATCGAAAGGTGTCTCTATGAATTTATCTGCATCGGGCGAGGTAACTTTGCCCCAGAAGGAGAGGTCATTAATGGTGAAAAAGTCAAACATGAATTCGTAGTTTTCTTTTTTGCTGGGTAAAAATTCCAGCACTTTCACCTTTTTACCATCTGCCTGAAGCAATTTGATAAAATCCTTGATGGCGTCATGCTTTTGCTTGTCTTCCACACTGAACAGAATGCCTATTGACAGGGCCTGCTGGTACGGTATGCTGGCACGCAAACTTGTATTGCTCTTTAAAGCGGAGTTGGTTCTGTGATGTAGAAAGCGATTTCTAAACAATGTTGTGCCTTTATAGACGATGTCGCAAATTCACCATTTCTCATTAATAGTCAAAATCTCACAGCATCTGCTCAAATTCTTTTTCTGATAGGATTTTGACCCCCAGCTTTTCTGCCTTTTGTCGCTTGGCAGGCCCCATGTTGTCTCCTGCCAGTAAATAATCAAGCTGACCAGAAACCCCGGACAGTACACGGCCACCATGTGACAGTATAAGTTCCTTCAGCTCATCGCGTCCATATTTTTCAAATACCCCCGAAATAACAAAGGATTTGTTGTCAAGTGCGTTGCTCAGTTTATTTTGTTTTTTTTCCACTAAAGTGAACTGAAGACCTGCTTGCTGAAGCCTGCTGATTTCTTTACGATGGTCTTTGTCTTTGGAAAAATTCACTACACTTTCAGCAATTTTCTCACCTACTTCAGGTGCTTCCAGCAGACTTTCATACGTAGCCGACATCAGGGCATCCATATTTTTAAAATGGTTGGCCAGCTTTTCAGCCACTGTCTTCCCCACGTATCGTATTCCCAATGCGAAGAGCACTGCCTCAAAAGGTGCCTTCCTGGATTCATCGATTCCTTTCAACAGATTATTAATAGACAGTTCCTTGAAACCTTCCAGCCTGGCCAAATCATCTTTAGTAAGGTCATAAAGATCTGCAGGTGACTTTACCAATCCCAGCTGATAAAGTTGTTTGATGGTTTTCTCGCCCAGCGAATCGATGTCCATTGCCTTGCGCTGAATGAAATGTTCTATTCTGCCCGTGATTTGTGGTGCACAACCTTTTTCATTGGGGCAGTAATGAGCGGCTTCTCCTTCATGCCTTATAAGTGGGGTACCACATTCGGGACACGCAGTGATGTAGGTGATGGGCTTACTTTTCTTGTCTCTTAGACTCAGGTCCACAGCGGTGACTTTGGGAATAATTTCACCTCCCTTTTCTACAAAAACAAAATCACCTATGCGCAAATCTAGTCGCTCTATTTCATTGGCATTATGCAATGAAGCCCTTTTAACTGTTGTACCTGAAAGCAAAACGGGTTGTAATTCTGCAACGGGTGTAATGGCCCCCGTTCTTCCCACCTGATAGGCTACCGCTTTCAACTGGGTGCTCTGGCTTTCTGCCTTGTATTTATATGAAATGGCCCACCGTGGACTTTTAGCAGTGAAGCCTAATTTTTTTTGTTGCAGGAGGCTGTTGATTTTAATCACCACACCATCCGTTTCCAAAGGAAGGTCCATGCGTTTTTTCTCCCAGCTGTTGATGTAGTCAAAGACTTTGTCAATGGTGCCGGCCTTGGCGTAGGTGGCAGAAACATTGAATCCCCATTTTTCCAGTTTGGATATGGCCTCAGCATGGGTTTCAATAGCTAGGTTTTCTCCAAGCAGATAGTAGACATAACAATCCAGTTTTCTGCGAGCCACTTCCGCAGAGTTTTGCATTTTCAAAGATCCGGAGGCTGTATTTCGGGCGTTGGCATAAATCTCTTCGCCAATGTCTTCCCTTTCTTTGTTCAGTTGGTTGAATGCCGAACGCGACAGAAATACTTCACCACGCACCTCAAATCTCTCCGGAATGTCCTTGCCTTTTATTTTCAATGGTACATTTCTGATGGTCTTCACATTGGTGGTCACATCATCGCCTCGTACACCATCACCGCGTGTTACGCCTTTTGTCAATATTCCGTTTTCATAAATCAGCGAAATAGAAACGCCATCGAACTTTAACTCACAAAAATATTCATACGATTCATTGCCAAGTCCTTTGGCCACCCGCTTGTCAAAATCAATCAACTCTTCCTGGGAATAAGTATTACCCAGACTAAGCATCGGGTATTGGTGCACCACCGTTTCAAAATTTTTGGTGATTGTGCCTCCGACTCGTTGCGTAGGGGAGTCGGGCAACCGCAATTCCGGAAATTGCTCTTCCAGTTTTACCAGTTGTGCCAGCAGCTGATCAAATTCGTAATCTGATATTTCTGTTTTATGTTTCTGATAATATAAATTGTTGTGGTGATTGACCAGTACTGACAATCTTTCAATCTCTTTTTTGGCTTCTGTGGGTGTCATGCAGTAAGGATAGAAATCAGATCAGCTAAGATAATCGTAATTCCAGTTGAAGTAAACCATTAGCTGTTGATTAGATTCAAAATGAAGCAAGCGGCTAATCCGGCTGTCTCTGTTCGAAGCGTGGTAGCGCCAAGTGATACTTTTTGAAATCCTTTCTCTACAGCCAAATCAACTTCCTGCTGTGAGAAGTCCCCCTCGGGACCAACGAGTACCAGATAATGGCCATTGGGTGGTGCTTCTTTCAGGTGTTGCGGATTTTCAGGATCTACATGAGCGATGTATTTCAAGCCTCCGAAATCCAGCAATTGATCAAAGGGTTGGATGGGTTGCAACAGGGGAAGCCAGGCCTGACCGGATTGTTTCATGGCACTAATTGCCTTTTTGGCAAGGCGTTCAGGATTCACCACGGTGCGTTCAGAATTTTTACTCCGGACAAAGCTGATTTTCTCAATGCCCATTTCGGTGGCTTTTTCTACAAACCACTCAATGCGATCGATGTTCTTGGTGGGGGCAATGGCAATGTGGATGCTGAAATTGCGCCTGGGTACCGAGATGGTTTTATGAACTGAAAAACTGCAGGTGGATTTGGCGATATCCGTAATGGTGCATTCGTAAATGCTCCCCTTACCATCAGTAATACGCAGCGGATCCCCACTTTGTAATCTTAGTACTTTGATGGCATGCCTTGCCTCTTCCTGATCAAGGTGATTGATGCCCTCCTGTACAACTGGTTGATAAAAAATTGGCAAAGCTTATTGGTATTGCTCCAGTAGTTTTTTCATGAGGTCTATGTATTGCTTCATGGCGTCTTCCTTCGACAATCCTTTTTTGGAGGCCCATGCATCATATTTGGCGATGGCTTTAAAGTCAAAGCCACCAGGGCGCTCTCCGGTTACATCGCCTTCGCTGCCCTGTTTAAAAAGTGAATACAAATCGAGCAACTCCTCATTGGAAGGACGCTTGGTCAATTCTTTCGATTGGCTTACCGCCTTGTTGAATTCTTCTGTCAAGTCCATAAAAAAAGCCCCGTTTAGTGGGGCTTAAATATAGTTCTTACGTTTTAATTATCGTTTGGTAATGGGAACGTATTGGCGTTCTTTTTGACCAGTGTAAATTTGTCTTGGTCTTCCAATAGGCTCTTTGTTCTCTCTCATTTCCTTCCACTGTGCGATCCATCCGGGCAGCCTTCCAATAGCAAACATTACTGTAAACATTTCTACAGGTATACCGAGAGCTCTGTAGATGATACCAGAGTAAAAGTCAACGTTGGGGTACAGCTTGCGTTCGATGAAATAAGAATCGCGCAAGGCAATGTCTTCCAGGTTTCTTGCAATGTCAAGTATAGGATCTTTCACGCCCAGTTTGCCCAATACATCGTCAGCTGCTTTCTTAATGATTTTGGCCCTGGGGTCAAAGTTTTTATAAACCCTGTGTCCGAAGCCCATCAAACGGAATGGATCATTTTTGTCTTTTGCTTTGGCAATCCATTTGTCGATGTTGCCGCCATCTTTGGCGATGGCTTCCAACATTACGATTACTTCCTGGTTGGCACCACCATGCAAAGGTCCCCACAGGGCATTGATTCCTGCTGAGATAGAAGAATAAATGCTAGCCTGTGATGATCCCACCATTCTTACGGTAGAGGTAGAGCAGTTTTGCTCGTGATCGGCATGAAGGATCAATAGTTTATCGATGGCAGAGCTGATCACCGGATCCACTACATAAGGTTCTGCCGGTAAGGCAAACATCATCTTCATAAAGCGCGAGCAGTACTCCAGAGAGTTGTCAGGGTAATTGACAGGATGCCCGATTGCATTCTTGTAGGCCCATGCAGCAAACGTTGGCATTTTGGCCATCGAGCGGATGATGCTCATGTAAACACCTTCAGAGGCGCGGTTAGGATCTAATGACTCTGGATAGAAAGCAGTTTGTGAGCAGAATAGGGAAGCCAGTACACCCATGGGATGAGCCGTAGAAGGAAATCCATCCAGGATCTTCTTTACATCTTCGTGAACCAGCGTGTGGGTTTTGATATCATTGCGGAAACGCTGCAATTGATCTTTACCAGGCAATTCACCAAAGATGAGCAAGTAGGCAACCTCGATAAAGGTCGACTTCTCGGCAAGTTCTTCTATGGAATAGCCGCGGTATCTTAAAATACCGTTGTCACCATCCAGGTAGGTGATGGCGCTTGTAGTCGCTCCGGTATTCTTGTATCCCGGGTCGAGGGTTACTATGCCGGATTGGTCGCGGAGCTTTCCAATGTCGATGGCCATTTCATTTTCTGTACCGGTAAAAACGGGTAGGGTATATGTTTTTCCGTCAATGCTTAGTTCTGCAGTTTTAGACATACGATTCACTTATATTTTACTTCTTACTTTAATTTCAATTTCCCCTAAAATAGACTTATCAGTACTTAAATGGAAATAGTCTAAGCTATTTATTGCGAGTTAGTTATTCCCCAAAATCATCGGCAATCCATCTTTGCCTGAACCCACCACAATCACTTTAGAATTGGGCGATTTGGCCAGCTCGAGGGTGGCTTCTATGCCTCTCATTTTCAATAAATTAGAGGTCAAGCTATTGTTGATAATCAAATTGGCCCTCGACTCACCTTCTGCAGCGATTCGCTTGCGCTCTGCTTCACTTCTCTCTTTGTCCAATCTGAACTGATAAGCCAGCGCTTCCTGTTCTTGTTGCAGTTTGTTTTCGATGGCTCCTTTAATTTGTTGAGGCAATTCAATAGAGCGAATTAGTACCGCGGTGGCGTGCACATAATTTTTACTTAGGATCTCTTCAGTTTCTTCTTTGATGCTCAACTCCACTTCAGCGCGCTTGGTAGAGTAAATCTCTTCAGCGGTATAGCGTCCCATCACCTGCCGTACGGTGGATCTTACTTCGGGGATCACCAGGATGTTGACATAATCGCGGGTAAAGTTTTCATGCATGTAACCTATTTTTTCAGGCAGCGGATAAAAACGAACGCTGATATCGATGTGGATGGAAAGACCATTCTTGTCCAGTACATCCATGTTTTCTTCAGAGTTGGTTTCGTTCACACGGTATACAAATACATCGTTCCATGGTGCTTTGAAGTGCAGGCCGGGCGTCATCACATTGTCTTTGTCCAGACCTTTGCCGAAAGGATAAAATACAACGGCTCTTTCTGTGGCCTCAATGGTGTAGAAGAGGCTTGAAGACAGCGCCATAAATACGATGAATCCGATGATACCAAGGATGATGATGGGTAATTTTTTGTTGTTCATATGTTTTAGCTAATTAATAATTGGGTCAATGTAATAAGTTGAATAGTCGGAAAATGTTTGGATTTATTGCTAGAAAATCAATTTCACTGGCAATTTACCTATAATTAACGCACGATCTTAATTCTGAGAAAATAAACAGTCAGGGGTCAGTAATTGATCCGGAAGTTCATCTTTTCTTCCTTTTAATGATCTTGTCCTTGGTGCTCTTACCCATCTTTGACTTCTTCAAATCAAAGCCAAAGCTATATCCAGCAGTTACAGACAGCGTTTTGATGTTCATTTTCAAGTCGTCCTGAAAACCAAGTATTTCAATGGTACTGGTACTATTTTCCTTACCCAGATTGGTTTGTCCAAAGGTGAATCGAAGCTCTATAAGAAGCTTTTGCGTAGGAGTAATAGGGGCATCCATTCCGAAACCAAAATCGATCCCGAAAAGCCACCTGTTAATATTATTATAATAGTTGATATTAAAGTTGGCGTCAGGAACCTGATTAAAGGCGATATCGTAGTGTGTAGGCTCACCCCCTGCGCCCATCTTACCTTTTCCGCTTATCCAGTATTCAATGTTAGGACCGATATTAAAAAATAAATTTGACTGAATATCTGGGCGCAGCTGAAAGTTGTATGATTTTCTCAACGCCATGGAGAGATCTATAAAGTTAAATACAGCGGTATTGGTCCACTCATTGTTATTAAATTGTAGTTTTTTTCCTTTCCGACTAAAACCAAATTCACTTATGAATGAATAATTATTTTTGAGAGGAAAAGAAATAAAACCGCCACCTGTAAAACCAATATTAATTTGATTGTTGTAGATATCTCGCAGATCAGAATCACGAAAGTGACCCAAGTTGATGGAAGGACCTGCCTTTACTCCAATCGCAAAATTTTGAGCCAGTGAATTTGTTAGTACAAATACAAAAAAAATTGTGATGTATGTGGAGGGGAGTGAACAGATCCGAGGCATAGGATGATCAAATTGACACTAGCTAACTATTTATGCTTTGTAATACGTTGTATTAAGAGTAATTTAAAACCGTAAATAAGTGTAATCTTTTGAGAAAAAGCACGATTTTAATTGTTTCTATAACATTTTTGTTTTCGCTGCAGATAAGATATGCATTTGCGCAGGATTATCACAATTTCGTGCAGTTCTACTTCAACCCGTCTCTGCTCAATCCTTCACTCACCGGAGTGGATGGTAAATCATCACTTTATTTTTCATACAAAAAACAATGGGCTGGTATAGAAGGAGCCCCTTCCATTGGAAATGTCAACTTCCAAAGTGCGCTACAGAATAGAGTAAACTTTGGTTTGAGCATGAACAACGATCAGCAGGGGTTGATCAATACTTCGTCAGTGATGATGACTGGGGGTTATACTATCCCGCTGGCCAATGACAATATGTTTAGATTTGGTTTTTCTCTTGGCGCTGCATGGAATCAAATAAATATCAATGACTTAAATTTTGGATCCATTTCTCCTTCGGATCCCATACAGCAAGACCTTCTCGACAATAACTTTCAATTGCTAGGTAATGCAGGTATCTCGTTTCATTCTAAAAGCTTTAACCTTGGAATTGCACTACCTAATATTTTGGACCCTGTCTATTTAACAACAGACGCATTTGGGGTCTCTAAAGTAAATCCATTTGAGTCTATAATATTTCACACCAGCTATCGCATGTATTTTGCGGATGACTTTAATGTATTTGAACCCTATCTGGTATATCGCTTAAATAAGTTGCTGCCTTCCCAGCTTGAGGTGGCAGGAATTTTACACTTGCAACATAAGGTGTGGATAGGAGGTAGCTACAAGCAAGACTTTGGTATCTCTGCAATGGCCGGATTCAAAGTCAACAATCAATTAGGAGTAGGTTATAGTTATACTTTAAAAAATACTGGACTCAATGAGTTGAATAGACCTTCTCATGAAATACAAATAGCATTGTTGTTTGGAGAACGGAAGAAGAACATACCTTTTTATTCTTTTGTAGATACAGAGAAAACCAAACGAAGTAAAAATTATAAAGCACTAGTCGCTCGACAAAAGCAAAAGGAAAAGGAATTGGCTCGGAAACATGCATTAGACTTGGCCAAAAAAGAAGAAAAGGAAAAGATTGCAAAAGAACAGGCCAAGCAGGCAGCACCCATAAAGGAAACCGTGGAGCAGCCAGTTGTGCAGAGTACTCCTGTGCAAACCAATCAGCATGATGCAGGTCCAAGATGGAGATCAACAGAGAAAATGCCTGATATTTTAAGGAATCCAGCACAGGAACCTGGTGAAACTGAAAGATTAAATCGACTTGAAATCCACGCAGACAATGCCACCGAACATCATGGTGAGGAAGGTCATGCCAACGCGGAAAGACACGAATTGGTGAAACGTGGAGAACATTCCAGTGAGATGGATTATGCAGACTATGTAATTGTAGGAGCGTTCTCAACTGAGGCCAACGCAAAAAAATTCAGTGATGGGCTCAAAAAATTGGGCTTTTCCGAAGTGGATTATGGGTTTATCTCAGAAAAATCACTTTGGTATGTTCACATTTCAAGGTCAAACAATATTAATGCGGCAAGGACAGATCGTGATAAATACCGTAAAATGAATATGTTCAAAGATGCTTGGCTATTAACTGTACATCAATAAAAACCGAATGCGCCATTTAGCCACCATAGCAATATTATTTATTTCAGCAGCAGCGGTCGCGCAAGCGCCTGTAATCAGCGCAATAACCCCTGTAGAGACCTATCCAACCAATCAGGTCATTATCACTGGATCCGGATTTAGCGCCACACCTGCTCAGTTGCAGGTATGGTTCAATCAAGTGAAAGGAAGTATTGTTTCTTCCTCTGAATTTTCGATTACTGTAACAGTACCTCCTTCAGCCCGTTTTGGCGTGCTTGAAGTCATTAACTTATCTACAAGGCTTTCAGCAAGGTCCTCTTTTAAGTTCAGTCCTTATTACAGTGGTACTAATTTCAATCCAGCTGAACTTGATGCACCACTTACTTTTACTGGTAGCAATGAATTGTTTGACATTTGTTCATGTGATCTTAACGCTGATGGAAAGCCAGATTTAGCCGTAACCCAATTTGACAACGAAACCGACTTGATCGTATTACAAAACACAAGTACGGTAGGCAGTCTTTCCTTTAATAAATTAGACAAAAGCAATTTAGCATCACTTAATATAGGCGCACCTACTGAAAAGATCACGTGTGCTGATTTGAATGGAGATGGGAAACCTGAATTGATAGCTACCAGAAGTGGAGCAACAAAAAATATTGTTTATGTGCTGCCCAACACCAGTGCGGGGACCATTTCATTTGGTGCAGCAGTACCGCTGTTATTGGACATAGGTAATTTTGCCAGGTTTGTGAAGGTGAGGGATTTGGACAATGATGGAAAACCTGAAATAATTGTTACCAATTCATTCAACAACCAACTGTACATTTTTAAAAATCAGAGCACGGGAGGTGTATTAAACATCAACCCAACACCTGTAAAGATTACCGTTACAGGCGCAACCACTACTTATGGTCTGGATGTTCAGGATCTGGACAATGACGGCCTGGCTGATTTAATTGTCAATCAGTTCCAATCCAACAACATCTTTGTGCTTAAAAACCAAGGTGGGGCTTCCTTTAGCTTTAATGCCCCCGTAGTGATAACAGCTCCTGGAACTTTAAATGAAGTGGTAACAGCGGATATCAATGAAGACGGACGCCTCGATTTAATCACTACCAACACTTTTAGTAATCAAGTTCTGGTTTTACTCAACACTAGTACTACATCCATATCCTTCAACACCACCATAACACTAACCACCTTCAATGGGCCTTGGGGAGTAGAAGTAGGGGATATTGATGGGGATCAGGATATGGATATCATTGTGGCCAATCGGAACCAAACGCAGCTAAATATTTTCAGACACAATGGTAATAATACATCGCCTGGATTTTCTAATGCCAGTGTAGTTACTTCCAACCCAACAAGAAATATTTTAGTAGGAGATTTGGATGGCGATGGCAAACCCGAAATAGCTTACTCTTCTTTTAATATAGGTACCAGTACTTACAAAGTTGAAATACTAAGAAATAAAAATTGCTTTGTCCCTGTTATTTTGAATGAAGGTCCGCTAACCATTTGTGCCACTCAAACCATCCGGTTGAATTCCATACCTGGTATTGGAGTGGCTACCTATGACTGGAAAGAGTCAGGTGTTTCCCAAAGTGTTTCAGCGAATCCATTCTATGACATTACCACTGCGGGCACCTATACGGTAACTGCTACCAGCGAGTCGGGAAATTGTGTGATTACCTCTGCAGCAATTGTTGTTACTGCGGGCACTGGTAGTGTCCCTTCAGATCCTACCATCACTTCGAATTCACCAGTTTGCTCCGGACAGAATTTGCAACTCAATACCGCTGTAACAGGAGTTACCTATAATTGGTCAGGCCCCAATGGTTTTACTTCAGGAGTTCAAAATCCGTTGATCACCAATGTAACAAAAGCAAACGCGGGTCTGTACAAGTTGGTGGTTTCAGATGGAACATGTAGTAGTAATGAAGCTACTGAATTGGTAGATATTGCTGACCTGCAAAATTTTGTGGTTACAAGTTCTCTTCCGGGCAACACCATTTGTCAGGGAGGTTCGATCACTTTGTCTGTGAATTCCATCGGTGGTCATTCCTATCAGTGGATCAAAGATGGTGTGGACATCGGAGGGCAAACCGGTACCACACTGAATGTGACCCAAGATGGTGTGTACAAAAACCGGGTAACTAATATTTCATTAGGTTGTAGTGTAATCACAAATGAAGTTACAGTAATCGTATTAACTCCTCCTGTAGTGGCATTTACAGTGGCGCCAACTGCCTGTACGGGTACTGCTTTGTCATTTACCAATCAATCCACTTTCGATTCGAGGGCAACGGTGGTGTATGCCTGGGCTTTTGGTGACGGAGCAGTTTCGGCTTCTGCCAGCCCAACACATAATTACACTACGGCCCAAAACTATAACCCTTCCCTCACGGTATCCTATTCAGGCGTAGCAGGCTGTTCTAATGTGACATCAAAGAGTGTCGCAGTGGTGAATGCCACACAACCGGTGATTACTACATCAGCTGGTACAATTTGCCCCGGTGAGCAAGCAACACTTAGCGTGACAGGCACTTTTAATTCATTGACATGGAGCACCAGTGAAACAGGAGCCTCTGTTGTTATCAATCAGCCTGCGTTGTATTCGGTTGCTTCAGTGGATGCTAATGGTTGTAGTAGTAGTGCACAAATAACAATTGGAAGTAATCCGGTGCCAACATTAACAGTCACTGCTGATAAAACAAGTGTTATAGCAGGACAATCAGCGCAACTTGACGCGGCAGGTGCCGACACCTACTCCTGGACACCCATTGAATCTTTAAATAATCCTTTGATTGCTAATCCCATTGCCACACCTGACCAAACCACAACCTATACTGTAGAGGGTACGGTAACAGGAGGTTGTACTGCTCAGGCAACGATCACCATCGAAGTAAATAGTGATCCGGGCTCATTGAACATCCCAAATGTTTTTTCTCCCAATGGCGATGGTGTCAATGACTTATGGATTATACCTGGTATCGAATCTTTTACCGAATGTGTTATTTCGATTTTTGATAAAAATGGTAAACGTGTTTATGAAAAACGCGGTTACCAAAATGACTGGAATGGTACCTATAATGGTCAGGATGTTCCTCAGGGAACATATTATTATGTAATTGGTTGTCCTGATCAAAAACCACTTACAGGACATTTGTTGATTGGTCGTTAAAAAATATTATATCTTACAAGTTAGGTTGCTAATGTTTTTAATGCTCAACTACAAATAACAATTTCGAACGGTAATGAAAACGACAGCGAATTGTATGAGATTATTTATCCTACTGATTAGCTGTCTACTGTTGGCTTATGGTGTTAGTGCACAAACCACTGAGAAATGTAATGATGGTATAGACAATGATGGCAATGGGCAAATCGATTGTGCGGATTCTTTCTGCAACTTTGCCGCCAACATTGAGAAAGGTTGCCGATGTTTTGATGGCATTGACAACGATGGCGATGGATTGATTGATAAAGCTGACCCCAATTGTGCCTCTTATTATGGTTTGGCATTTGTTGGCGAGGGGTCCAATTGTAGCATTACACCTCCGGGCACTGCTACACCGTTTGCTTTTGTAGGACCACCTGCCGTCTCAGGGCAGAATACGGCTGATACCCAATCCAAAGTTTCTGTTGGAGATGTAGATGGAGACGGAATACCTGATGTGGTTATTACCTCTAAGTGGAATTCGCAAATAAGGGTCGTAGCTACTTCCAATGGACAGGCAGATGGGAGCAATGCAGGGGATATTAAAGCCGATTTTAAAACCACCGGGCAGGGAGCAAAAATATTTTCGGGTACAGGTGGTTGTAACCCCAAAAATCTTCTTTACGAGCATGAGAATCTAATAGCTGACATAGACAAGGATGGTAAGGCCGAACTATTTGGCATTGTAAGCAATAGATCTGGAAATCCCAGTTCTCCCCCAACGTGTTTTTTCCTTGTCGGTTTCCGTTACGCCCCTGGTACCCTGGTGCCATTGTACGATGCAGTTCAAATTGGTACCGATCGGCCTGGAATTATTGGCATTGCAGATATGGATGGTGATGGTAAGGCTGAGATCTATCTGAGAGATAGAATCTATGCGGCAGAAACAGGTAAATTACTTGCAACTGGAAGTGGTAGTTGGGACGTGGATGTATCCTCGGGAACTGTTGCGGTAAATATTACCGGTGATAATAAAATGGAATTGGTTGTGGGAACAAAAATTTATGGAATCCCATCACTTACTAACCGCAACCCTGCAGCGCCAGCTGCGCTTACATTGATTCAAGACATGAACTTGCTTTCTGCAGACAAGTGTTTTGTGAAGTTGGCCAATGACCCTATTGAATATGGCGTGGACACTCACAGTGCTACAAGCGTGGCAGATGTCGATGGGGATGGATTCTTAGATGTGGTCATATCAGGTGCACTTAACAGCAATATAGGGAAAACAGCAGTTTTCTATTGGAATGTCACTAAAGGCACAGTTTCATATTTTCTTCCTCCAGACCCTACCTATATTAATGGCTGGCCGTGGGGTACAGGTAGAGTAAACTTGGGTGATGCCAATGGAGATGGGAAAATAGATTTATCATTTGTCGCAGGGAGTCAATTATTCTGTTTGACTACAGATGGTGCGGGCACTGGGCTCGTTCCGCTTTGGGCAACTCCCCGAACGATCAATGACTCACGCTCGGGTGTAGTGGCAGTCTCTATTTATGATTTCGATAATGACGGGAAGCCAGAAATGGTTTATCGCGATTCTCAGGAATTGGTGATCATTGATGGTGCTACCGGTCAAAATAAATTATGGTCTACCATCTGTCAGTCACATACCTACACGGAAGGTCCTGTAATTGCAGATGTGAATGGTGATGGAGCCACTGATATTTGTGTACCCTGCGCGGCCGCAAAATTTGATGTAAATGACCCAATCCAACAGCAGGCATTGGGGGAAGTTAGGTTGTTCTTTTCCAATGCCAACAATTGGCTTCCTACCAGGAAAGTATGGAATCAGCCAGGATACTTTGTTGTAAACATCAATGACGATCTCACCTTGCCATTTCCTCAACTTGATCAGGGACTTGTGTTCAGCAATGGGCCGTGCCCCAATGGATTGCCAGGCCCTCAGCGACCTTTGAACCAGTTTATGAACCAGGTGCCGTTCTTAAGTGCACAGGGTTGTCCTGTTTTCCCCGCGCCTGATTTGGCCTACTTTGGAGACGATCCAGCCAACCCCGGGGTTGACATTGACGGAGATGGTGTCTATAATCCAGCGGTGGTAGTTACACCTCCTATTTGTGGCAACCTGGGAATACAAGCCTATTTTAATATCGTTAATAGCGGGGATCTGCCAATTACAGATAATGTTCCTGTGGGCTTTTTTAATGGAGACCCGCTCAATGGCGGCACTTATTTACACAATGCAACAATTGCAATCAATAACCTGCAAGTTGGACAAACCTTAGTGACGCCAACAATTAACTTTAATGGCCCGGGAACAGAGTTTACCCTGTATATCGTTTTGTACAGCGATGGAAGTTTGCCACTCGTCATCAACAATACCAAAGAGTGCAGCATTGCCAATAATACCTATTCAGTGTTGATCAAGCCTGATCCATTCACTGTCACCATAGAAAAAGTAAGCGACAATTTTAAATGCGACAATTCAGCCCCTGACAATGGAGAACTCCGCGCTCATATATTCAAAGGTGGGGTAGAGGTGTTCGATTTTAGCCCTTATTCGTTTCAATGGTACAACGGTATTGGAACGGGTTCCCCCATAGCAGGACCAGCAGGAACAGATTACGTGATAACGGATCGCGCTGAAGGTGATTACACAGTAGTGGTAACCAATACGCAAAAAGGCTGTGCCAGCGACCCGGTTAATCAAAACATAGTAAGGTTGGGAAATGACCCTGACATCACTATCAATGTGCTGTCTGATCAAACACAATGCAGTCCTGCCAATGGTCGATTAGAAGCTGTAATTGCCGGTGGTAATACAGGTTTCACTTTTGAATGGTTTGATATTTCTCTTAATCCATTGGGCATAGTTGGTCCTATTGCCAATAACCTGACTGCTGGAAATTATTTGGTTAGGGTATCTAAAGATGGCTGTATCAAAATTTCTAATCCAGCAACAGTCAACGGCCCTCAAATTCCTGACGCCCAGGGACAGGTAGTACAGCACATAGTAGATTGCAGTAATCTCAACAGCGGAGTTGTAAAAGCAGATGCCCTCTTCAACGCGGTGGTCCAAAATCCTGCTGACTATCAATTCGATTGGTACTATTATGATAATGCAACAAGTACAAGGGGAAGTATATTACCTCCAGTACATGGCAGTGGACAAACAAGAACAGGATTACCAGTAGGATTTTACCAGGCAGAAGTCAAGCAGATAAGCACGCAATGTGTGGCTACACTTTCTCCTGTTGTTGAAATATTAAATCAAACGGTTATACCTGTTGCCTCCATTACACAACTTGCAGCACAAACTTCTTGTGATACCAATAGCCCCAATGGTATTCTTACTGCATCAGCTTTGGTAGGAGGAGTACCACAAGATCCTGCCAATTTTACGTTTGAGTGGTTCAAAGGCGACAACACTTTACCCTCCAATTTACATGCAACTACTTCAGGAGTAAATGGAAGACAGGCAGATCAGGTTTCCGGTGGGGGGATTTATTACACAGTAAGAATCACAACGGCCAATAACTGTTCTGTGACAGAGAAGTTTATTATTGGTGAAAACATAAACGTACCTATAGTTACACTTACCCCTACACCCAATTCCATTTGTGATCCGGCCAAAGCCAGTAGTACCTACAACGGTAGTATGTCAGCGTCTGTTACATTCAATGGAACGCCTGTAGCTCCGGGAGATCCTAATTATGTGTATGAATGGCACGCAGGAAGTCTGACAACAGATCCGGCCCCTACACCCAACTCTGCTACCAATGTATTGTCACAACAAGATGCAGGCAGTTACACTTTGGTAGTTACACGCACTGACCTTACCTGTGTGTCTACTCCTGTAACAGAGCAAATTACTAACGCCACTGTCCTTCCTGCGTTGACGACAAGCACAACGGCTTCAACGAATTGTACACCTGGTATTGAGAATGGGGTTGCACAAGTACTGACAGTAGATGGAACAGCAGTAAGCAGTGCCACAGGATATGTTTATTCGTGGACAGGACCAGCAGCACCCTCATTTCCTGTGAATGATGCAACCAACAATGCCAATACACCTCAACTCATCAAGCTACAGGGTGGTGTAGGATACGATTATACCGTTTTGGTGACAAACCAAAATAATGGATGTGAGAATACAGCCATTTTGAATGTAGCGGATGCAAAAGTAATACCTGTAATTACATTGGCACCCACGGATAATGGTGTTTGTGATCCTGCTCTTACTTCACCAGCTGTTACCTACAGTGGAAGAATCACTGCCTCAGTCACCAATCAGATTGGCCCGCTTTCGGATTATACTTTTGCCTTTGGCGCAGGAGAGAGCCCCGGAGTAACCGCAGGAAATATTTATGACCAATTGAATGGTGGACCAACCGCGTACACGGCTACAGCAACACATACAGTTACCGGTTGCGTGTCGGCACAGGTGAGCCAGCAGGTAGACAACGTTCAGACTTTACCTGCATTGACCACAAGTACTGCGGCTTCTACTAATTGTGCAGTTGGACTGGAAGATGGACAAGCCAATGTAGTAACGGTAGATGGCACAGCAGTCGGTGCGGCAGTAGGGTATACCTATTTATGGACAGGACCGGCAGCCTTCCCTGTCAACAACCCGACCAACAACGCCAATACCCCGCAGTTGATTAAACTTCAGGGTGGAGTAGGCTATGACTATACAGTATTGGTAACTAACCAGGCGAATGGCTGTCAGACCAATTTGGCATTGAATGTGTCGGATGCAAAAGTGCTTCCTGTGATTACGCTGTCGCCCACGGATAATGGCGTTTGTGATCCTGCTCTTACTTCACCAGCCGTTACCTACAGTGGAAGAATCACTGCCTCAGTCACCAATCAGATTGGCCCGCTTTCGGATTATACTTTTGCCTTTGGCGCAGGAGAGAGCCCCGGAGTAACCGCAGGAAATATTTATGACCAATTGAATGGTGGACCAACCGCGTACACGGCTACAGCAACACATACAGTTACCGGTTGCGTGTCGGCACAGGTGAGCCAGCAGGTAGACAACGTTCAGACTTTACCTGCATTGACCACAAGTACTGCGGCTTCTACTAATTGTGCAGTTGGACTGGAAGATGGACAAGCCAATGTAGTAACGGTAGATGGCACAGCAGTCGGTGCGGCAGTAGGGTATACCTATTTATGGACAGGACCGGCAGCCTTCCCTGTCAACAACCCGACCAACAACGCCAATACCCCGCAGTTGATTAAACTTCAGGGTGGAGTAGGCTATGACTATACAGTATTGGTAACTAACCAGGCGAATGGCTGTCAGACCAATTTGGCATTGAATGTGTCGGATGCAAAAGTGCTTCCTGTGATTACGCTGTCGCCCACGGATAATGGCGTTTGTGATCCTGCTCTTACTTCACCAGCCGTTACCTACAGTGGAAGAATCACTGCCTCAGTCACCAATCAGATTGGCCCGCTTTCGGATTATACTTTTGCCTTTGGCGCAGGAGAGAGCCCCGGAGTAACCGCAGGAAATATTTATGACCAATTGAATGGTGGACCAACCGCGTACACGGCTACAGCAACACATACAGTTACCGGTTGCGTGTCGGCACAGGTGAGCCAGCAGGTAGACAACGTTCAGACTTTACCTGCATTGACCACAAGTACTGCGGCTTCTACTAATTGTGCAGTTGGACTGGAAGATGGACAAGCCAATGTAGTAACGGTAGATGGCACAGCAGTCGGTGCGGCAGTAGGGTATACCTATTTATGGACAGGACCGGCAGCCTTCCCTGTCAACAACCCGACCAACAACGCCAATACCCCGCAGTTGATTAAACTTCAGGGTGGAGTAGGCTATGACTATACAGTATTGGTAACTAACCAGACGAATGGCTGTCAGACCAATTTGGCATTGAATGTGTCGGATGCAAAAGTGTTGCCTACAATTACATTGGCCACAACTAACAACACGATTTGTGACCCATTACTTACCTCACCTGCTGTGCAATTTAATGGAAGTGTAAATGCAACAGTTACCAATCTCATCGCACCTATAACGAACTATAGTTTTGAATGGCACAATGGTTCTGCACTAACCGATCCGGTAAATGGTAGCTCAACAACCCAAAACTTAATTGAGTTAGATGGTGGATTTTACACGGTGGCTGCAACTCACACCCCAACTGGATGTGTTTCATCGGCAGCAACCGCACAAGTGGCTGACAATAAAGTTTTGCCGGCAATTACAACTGCGGTTGTAGGGTCTACTAATTGTATCATTGGTACCGGATTGGAAAATGGCCAAGGACAAGTGACAGACGTGGATGGTGCAGGAACAGGTGCACCCTACGTGTACGAATGGTACAATGGTAATACAGTGGCTGGTCCAATTCAAGCCACTACTGCAGTTTATGCCAACGTTCAGGGTGGTGCAGGGCTACAGTACACCGCCCTTGTCATCAACCAAAACACCGGTTGCAAGAAAACAGCAACTGTTAACGTGCCGGATAATAGTAGTAATCCTGTGATTACCCTCACACCAACAGACAATACAATTTGTGATCCGGCTCTTGCCGTGCCGGTTACAACTTATAATGGCCAGGTTACTGTTGCCAGCATTACCTATAAAGGCGCACCTTATGCAGGACCTAGTACACTAACCTATAAATGGTTTGATGGAATTGGTACATCCACTCCGCATGTGCCAGCTCCTGCAGTTCCTTCAACGATCGATCAATTGGCAAAGGCATTTTATTCAGCCACATTAACAATTGATGATCTTGGATGTGAATCTGATTTTGTTTCTGCAGAAGTGAAGGATAACCTTACTTTGCCGGTTATTACCAGAACGCCTACACCTTCAACGAATTGTGCAGGACCAGCCAACGGCTCCATTGCTGCATTGGCCAATGGTACTACCGCAGGTTTTCGTTTTCAATGGTACCAGGGTACTGACGTAGCATCAGATCCTCAGGTGCCCGCTGCTCCTAATAACGGAAACACCCCGAATGTCATTCAACTGCAGGGAGGACAGAACTTTACGGTTAAAGCAACTGAAGATGCAAACGGGTGTGTGAATACATCTTCTGTTTTTCTGGTTGATGCCAGCGAAAAACCAATCATAGCAGTAGCGGTAACGCAAAACAATATTAACTGTGATCCTCTATTGGGTTCCACCGGAGCACTGCAGGCAACTGTCACCTACAAAGGGGCGGCTATTGCATTACCTGATCCAAATTATACAATCACTTGGTCTACTGCTGCCACAGGAGAAACTTTAAGCGGACAACCTGCAGCTCTTTATTCGGCAAGTGTAGAAGAAACTGTGCTGCAATGTGTTTCAGATCCCGCACAAGCTACGGTGCTGGATGTATTTGATTATCCGGTTATTACTACCACTATCCTAAACGACCAAACTTCTTGCGATGATGTACTATTTCCCAATGGTCAGCTTAGAGGAAGTGCAACTGGCGGGCCCCCTGCTTCGGTATTTACTTTTACCTGGCACCAGGGTCTTGGAACTGGAGGAGCTGTTTTAGCCAATTCTTCAGGCAATGCATCAGGCGATTTTCTCAATACCAACCCTAATCGCCCCAGCGGCAACCACACCTTCTTCACACGAAATGAAACTACCGGTTGTGAAAGCACAAAGAGTGCATTCATTCCCAACAATATTACTTATCCTTCCATTTCTTTTGGAGGTATTACCGCAGCTACCACGTGTGTTCCTCCTGATGGTGGTGCCACACCTGCACTTACAAACATCTCCACCATCCCAGGTACTGACTTTACAGTCTTTTACGTAAGGACCTACCAATCTTTTGCGCCACCTACTGATCCCACCGTAGTAAAAGCATCACCAGAAACTTACTCTAGCGTTGCACCCGTGGGTGTGGGGAATCCTCCAGCGTTTACTGATCTGCAACCAGGATTTATTACAGGCCTTGTGGTTGACAACAATACCAAATGTGAATCCAATGTGGTGTCTGTAGCCATACCTGATGGAACAGCACCGCCAAGTATTACTTTTGTGAGCAACACCCCGGCAGGATTCTGTACCACCGGAACAAATGGAGAAATTGATGTGACCGTTGCGGGTGGAACTGTGCCCTACACTTTCAATTGGTATAAAGCTACCCCCTCTAATACTAACATTAACTTCTTCAATAACCCACCTGACATGGGAGTCGCTGCCCCCATTGTAACTACTGGTCCGGCAGAGGATTTAGTAGCACCTGGTTTTGTGCCTTCTGATACCTACACCTTAGTGGTAACAGATAACGTAGGTTGTGGTTCATATTTCATTGACAACGTGCCTTACGTTGGATCTCCGGCTATTTTGGCAACACTGGTGAAAGACAATGAGAAATGCGATACCGCATTGGGACCCTTGGGAGCACCCGTTACTCCTGATGGATCCATTGATGTAGACGTAACTGGTGTGAGTCTTTCGGGATATACTGTGAATGTATATGATGGAAGTGGACCTTTTGGCGTGCCGAGAAACACCATAGTGGGTGCCTCACCCATTTCATTTACTGAAAGCCCATTGAGTGAAGGAGAATATTTTATACATGTCATAGACAATGACCCTGCCAACTCACCATGTCCTTTGGGCAAACAACTCACTGTAAAACAAATTGCATTTGCGCCTATCATTACCATCAATACGATTGATCCAAATACTACCTGTGATCCATTGGTTTTTGGTGATGGTAAAGTTGACCTGACTGCCGACAAAGATGCGCGTGATATGACTGCACCACCGCCATCTTACGAAATACTTAGCATTACACCGGTTCCGGTAGCCTATGCCCCGCCAACACCGTTGGTCACCGGTGTACCATCGGGCCCGATCTCTGGTTTTGGAACCGGAAATTATACCATCCGGGTGCATGACCTAAACAGCGAGTGTTTCACCGACACACAGGTAAACATTCCCGATCAGCCAGGATTACCCAATGCATTCACTGTGGCAGCCACTGACGACAGTTTCTGTGCGCCTACATCCAATGGACGGATTGAAGTTACAGGCATAGGACCTGGTGTAATTGCTGACTACGACTTTGAATGGTATTCGGATGCAGGACTTACCACATTGACTTATTCAGAAGTAGGTGGAGGAGCTACACAAGGAGAAATCTACAACATTGTAGACCCAGGATGGAATGTTAATCCTACTGCAGGTTTAGGAAATGGGAACAGACAATTTTATGTAAGAGGTAAAAAGAACAATGGCGTAGGAGCCGGATGCTATACCGTGGTAGAGCAAGTAGTAACGCAGGATACACACGTGGCACCTACAATCTCTCTCTCTTCAAAACCAAATACTTCGTGCGATCCGGCTATAGGTGAGGGTAGCATCATTGCTGTTACCAATATTAATTCTCCTGAACCGGCTGTGCAGGGAGGTAGCTACACCTATTCATGGGCGCCAGACCCTACAGTGATGAGCCCGGTAGGTGGAATAGCCCGATTAGCGCCTTTCACCATTGCCAATTTAACGGACAACGGAGGTGCAGCTTATGCGGTTACCACCACCAACTCAGTGAGTGGATGCGCTGCTACAGGGAATGTCACCATACTTCCCAATAAATATAACCTCGACATCACCGCTACTACAAAACTTGACAAGCTGATATGTAATCCTGATGGAACGATTACCGCCACACAAATTACAATTGACAGAAGCCTTACAGGATTAGGAAATGAAGTTTTCAATTCTCCTATGGCACCCAACTTTGAATTCAGATGGTTCAAAGGGGCTCCAGGAAACTTTGCAAGCCCATCGCGACTTGAAGATGCATTTGCCACAATAATTAATACCGAAGTATTAAATGTTGGAAGTGCGGCAGGAGAGTATCCGGATGCAGGCCCAACCAATGGCGCAGGCACTTATTATGTTGTGGGTCGAAGAACTTCCGCACCGGGAATTTTTGGGGCCAACTGCGAGACCGCTCCTTTCAAAGTAGAGATACTGGACAAGAAGGTAGACCCGACCACTGTGATCACTCCATTTGCCAATACCGGTTGTGCAGGATTTTTGGAGGGTGAACTTAAAGTGGATATTACCGACAATACGGATGCAAGTGTACCACGACCATTCTCGTATAACTACACATGGGATATTACCAATCCAACTCCCATTGCCAATACAGTGGGCAACAATGGAAATGGATTGAACGATGGAGATGTGGACAGACCAACTGTTTTGCTGGATGGAAACTATAAACTGATAGCGACTAATGTCAACACAGGATGTACCACCAACGCAAATGCCACGATAGTTAAAAACAGTCTGTCGGTTGAAATCATTACCGGAACCTCAACACCACATGAAGTGTGTGCTGCTCCTGATGGTAGCGTTCAGGTAGTTTCTGTTGCAGTGGATAATGCACCCGTGCCCTTGGGTACCTACGATTATCAATGGCAGGATCAGTCACTGGTGAACCTTGCGCCCGATCCTGGCAATGTAACAACTGTCAATAACCTTGGTGCAGGAACTTACTACGTTGTGGCTACACGTAATTCAGGTCCCGCTCAAGGTTGTAATACGGCACCGTTCCGAATTGATGTTACTGATGAGAGAATTTTCCCAACGTTATCACTTACCAGCGTATCCAGTACAGCTTGTGATGGCAACTTTGACGGACGCATTACAGTATCCGCCAGCACCGCCAGCGGGCCGGGGGTGGGGGCCAATTACGACTTTGTATGGACAAGCGATCCTGATGGAGCAGGTATTGCATATAGTGCAACCAATGCATTGAATACACCAAGTGCCTACAGCACACCCAACACAGACTTAATTGGAGAAGGTACCTATACAATAGATGTCACCAATTTTACAACGGGCTGTTTGAGCACAGGTACCATTACCGTGCAAAAGAACACCGTTCCATTGGAGATCGTGAGTGTAACGCCATCGCATGTAGACGTTTGTTTACCGATGGCTGTAAACGGCTCGGGTACGGTCTCAGATGTAACCATCAGCGGAGTAAGCAGCATCGGATCGTTTGATTTTACATGGGATGATAACATTGGTTTTGGCAGTCCGCTGCCAAGCACAACCGCAGTACAAAATGCTTTGGACATAGGCACGTATTATGTACGCGCACAACGTCAAGCATCGGCCATGCCAGCGACCCCGGGTGTGACAGGCTCAGGCTGCTTTACAGCACCTGTATCCTTCGAAGTTTTGAACAAGAGAATCACACCAAGTGTGAGTCTAAGTCATGTGTCGAGTACAGCCTGTGATGGCAACTTTGACGGGCGCATTACAGTATCGGCCAGCACCGCCAGCGGGCCGGGGGTAGGAGCCAATTATGATCTGGTGTGGACGAGCAATCCGGGTGGGGGTGTAGTGGTAAGCGATGCACTGGGTGTGGCCAGTCCTTACAATACACCTAATACCGATCTGATCGGAGAAGGAAACTATACACTAAACGTTACCAACCTGAATACCAGCTGTGTTACGGCAGGCGCTATTACCGTACTGAAGAACACCATTCCATTGGAGATCGTGAGTGTAACGCCATCGCATGTAGACGTTTGTTTACCGATGGCTGTAAACGGCTCGGGTACGGTCTCAGATGTAACCATCAGCGGAGTAAGCAGCATCGGATCGTTTGATTTTACATGGGATGATAACATTGGTTTTGGCAGTCCGCTGCCAAGCACAACCGCAGTACAAAATGCTTTGGACATAGGCACGTATTATGTACGCGCACAACGTCAAGCATCGGCCATGCCAGCGACCCCGGGTGTGACAGGCTCAGGCTGCTTTACAGCACCTGTATCCTTCGAAGTTTTGAACAAGAGAATCACACCGAGTATAAGCTTGAGTCAAATATCCAATACGGCTTGTGATGGTAATTTTGACGGTCAAATAACAGTGACGGCAAGTACGGCCAGTGGTCCTGGATTTGGTGCCGGATATAATTTCGTATGGACCAACGATCCGGATGGTGCAGGTGGAGCTTTCTTTGCTTCCAATTCTCCTTCCAACAATACAGCAAGTCCATATACAACACCAGGCACTGATTTGATTGGCCCCGGAAATTATTCGATAAGGGTAACCAACTTCAATACATCATGTTTTTCTGATGGAGTAATCGCATTACAAAGCAACCCTCAGCCACTGGATGTGGTAACGGTATCTAAGACGGATCAGTTAATATGCTTCCCTGATGGCAGCATCACGGTTACCGCTTTGAGTTCAGGAGGTGTTGGCAATTATAGTTACGAATGGTTTAGAAGCAGTCCTGCAAGTCCGGCATTGGGAGTAGTCACTGCTTCCCTAAATACCGGTAACTATCCCGCTATTGGTGCAGATGCCTATTATGTGGTGGCCACCAAAAATCCTGGCGCTGCTCCTGGTTCTGGTTGTGCTACAGCACCATTCAAAGTAGATATTTTGGACAAGCACCTTGACCCTCGTATACAACTGGCTTATCAGCCCAACTCAAGTTGTGATCCTGTTAATCCAAATGGTGTGGTAGTAGCCAATGCTTCTGAGCAGAGCGGTTTGAATAGCGATAATTATTCATTTACATGGTCTTTCAATGGTGGAGCTTTGCCACCCTCTACCACCGTTGCCAACACCAATAACTCCAGCCAGTTGGGCGATGCAGGTGATGGCAATTATATACTTACCATTCAAAATACATCGGCTACAGGCTGTCAATTTACCTCTAGCCTCGTTGTTGAGAAAAATCTTAACATAAGTTTGCCCAATATCATTGACTTGAATGCTGTTGATCCGCTGGATTGTTTGGCGAGTGGTAGCGCGGCAGTCACCCGCATTGGTATTGGAGGTATAACCTTCTATAACGACCCTCCTGATAACCTGGATACCAATTTCGATTACAAATGGTATCAGGGTGATTTGTCTAATCTGATAGTGGGAGAGGTCAATCACAACATCACCACCTTGCTGCCCGGCAAATATTATGTGACGCTGCAGGATGGCTCTACCCTATGTGAATCGGGCCCTAAGGAAATTGTGATCAATGAGGACATGATTGTGTACCCTGATGTAAAAATCGTGCAGACAGCAAGGCAGATCAGCTGTGACGCAATTACAGGTACAGCAGCATTGGCATCTACCGCAGACGGACAGACAGACGCAGATCCGGATTACCTGTTCAACTGGTACAACTCCCTGGATGCAACAGGTCCTTCCATAGCAGCCACCTCTACCATTACCGGTCAGCAAAAAGGAAATTATTCCGTGGAGGTGCTGCGTACCAGTACAGGATGTGCCTCACAAGCTTTGTTCATCGTTCCGGATGAGTCGCCTCAGTTTACACCGGTAATCTCTTTAGGTGGACAGGGCCGTACCCTTTGCGTAGGTCAGGATGGCCTGGTACTGGCAAGGGTAATTGACATTAGTCCTTCTTATCCTTTCCCTGCAGATTATACGGCTGATTTATATTTTGGCAGTTCACCCAATTTGACTAATCCTCCGGATGTACCCAACATGGCCTTTGTGCCTGGATTTGCTACCAACTTTGCGGAGAATGCTTTAGCAGAAGGTTTTTACACCGTGCGTGTTACAGACAACAACACCGGATGTTTTGCAGTAGCTACGCAAGAAGTTTTGGATCAGCGTGTGTCTCCTGTTGTGTCTATTGTTTTGGATAATCCGCTCACCAATTGCGATCCAGCCATCGCCAACGGACAGTTATCGGCAACTGCAGATGGCGGTAAAGTAGGGGGTTACACCTTCTCCTGGTATTCAGGTACTGCCGTAGCTTCTCCTCCTGGCGCGGTGCTCAGCACCATCAACAAATTGATCGCCAGAGGAGCCGGGGATTACGTAGTGCGCGCCACCAATAAGATCACAGGTTGTTTTGGAGATTTGGCTGGACTAATCGTAGATCAGTCAGTGCTTCCTCCTGTGCCTACTGCAGTCACTGTAAGAGACAGAACCAATTGTCTCGTACCTAACGGATGGGTGGAAGCTAACGTAGGTGGGACATTCATTGGATACGATTTCAGCTGGTACGATGGTTCATCCGTTACAGGCTCGTCCAACTTTGACGGAGTCAATTATCAGGACCTGGATATCGGTAACTATACGGTGACCGCCAGGGATATCATTACAGGTTGTATTTCCAATCCTGCTACAACAGCTGTAGCAGACGCAAGACGTATACCTGAGTTTGTTATCGAAACCACTCCTTCATTCTGTATCGATACTGGAAGGCCAAAAGGAAATGGATCGGTGATTCTTTCGTTGACGAATGCCGATGGAGATGCTATCGTAATTGAAGATGTTCAGTGGATAGATTTGGCCAGCAATCAACCGGTAGGAAATGGATCTGCCTTGTATGATCTCTTCCCCGGAACTTACCAGGCCAACGCCATTACTTTTGAAGGGTGTACCAATGAAGGTGTTGCAGAAGTGAAAACGGAGATTAGTCCTTACAACGGAGTGTCAAGCAACAGTGATGGTAATAATGATACCTTCATTGTAGATTGTATCTCGTTGTTCCCCAACAATAACGTTAAGATATTTAACCGAAACGGTATTAAGGTATATGAAGCCGATGGGTACAACAATGCGGATATTGCTTTCTCCGGTATAGGTTTGAGCGGTGTGTACCTTCAGGGAAAAGAACTGCCGGCAGGCACTTACTACTATATTATTGATAAGCGCGATGGTTCCAAACCAGTTGCAGGATACTTAGAACTGGACAGATGATGCGAGGCATTTTTATAGGGTTGTGTTTAATGACATACTTGGTGTGCCCCGCACAACAACGTCCGGTGCAATCGCTCTATATGTTCGACCCATTACTGGTTAATCCTGCGTACGCAGGTACTCAGGTCCAATTGAGTGCTACCGGCATTTACCGCAATCAGTGGGTCAATTTACCGGGAGCCCCCAAGACCATGACAGCTACTGCTCATTCTGGATTTTTAAATACCAAAATGGGGCTGGGTTTTATTATTGCCAATGACCAAATAGGAATTCACAATGACCTTTCCTTCTATGGCGTATATTCTTACAAGATAAAAGTATCGAGGGTAGGTACACTTTCTATGGGCCTGCAAGGTGGATTCAACAACATAAGAAGTGACTACACCAAGTTAAACCTGAAGAACCAGGCAGACCCCAACCTAAGTGGATCCCTTACCAAATTCAACCCCAATATTGGTGCAGGTGCATTCTATCACCAGAAGGAATTTTACATTGGGTTTTCAGTACCCCAGATCATCAATAACAGTTTGTTTGATGTAGAAGGCAATGGAAGTCTTTCCAAGCAACTCAGGTATTATTACCTGATCGCTGGTTTCAGTAAAGACCTCCAGCACAATGTAAAGTTGATACCTTCTGCCCTGATCCGGGTACAGGAAGAGGCACCCTTGAGCTTTGATGTCAACGCTACCTTAGTGTTTCAGGAAAGTGTAGGACTGGGTGTTTCCTACAGGCTCAACGAAGGAATTGTAGGCCTTTTTGAACTACAAATCAATGAGAACTTTCATGTGGGCTATGCCTATGATTTCACCACCTCAGAACTCAATCAGTTTTCCAATGGCTCTCATGAAATCATGATCAACTACCGCATTAAGATCAGCAGGTTGCACCAGGGATTACCTTGCCCTTCTTATTGGTAATACTACCGCTTGGAGGACGGGCATAAAAAAAGCGGAAAGTAATGCTTTCCGCTTTTTTTGATCGTGTAACAAGGAATTACATCATTCCCATTCCACCTTGGTTCATGTCTGCTGCAGGTGCTGCAGGAGCAGGAGCGGCTGCCTTCTTTTTCTTAGGAGCGCTTCTCTTCTTTCCAGAAGATTTTTTCGCTGCCTTTTTGGTAGCCTTCTTAGCTGCTTTTTTGGTAGCTTTTTTCGCTGCTTTTTTCGCAGGCTTCTTAGCTGCCTTTTTCTTAGTAGCTTTCTTAGTTGCCTTCTTAGCTACTTTTTTCTTTGCTGATTTTTTAACTGCCTTCTTGGCTTTTGCCTTAGATTTTTTTGCAGTCTTTTTTGCTTTTTTTGCCATTTGTTAACTGTTGTGGTTTGTTTAATGATGGAAAACAAATTCCATATTCAGTGCGAAGTTAGTTAAGAGTTTTTATTTCGCAATTAATTTTGCAATTATCGAATGCTGGGCAATGGATTACAGGGAATGGTCATCCTCTGTCATACCCTTTTGGCGGGATGATTTTCCGTTTATAAAATGGATGAGGAGAAACTTCTTCATGATGTATTATCTTAGTCATATGAATAAACTCAGCCTTTCCTCTTCACTGCTTTTTGTCTTGTTGCTGCTGAATGCATGCCAGCCGAAGCAATCAGAAAATCAATCTTCACCCAACGCACAGTATGCCATTTCCCCCAATGGAATGGTGGTAACAGCGCATCCGCTGGCTACAGCAGCTGGCGTAGAAATGTTGAAAAAAGGCGGCAATGCCATCGATGCAGCCGTGGCTGCGGCCTTTGCACTGGCTGTGGTAGAACCTACCATGAGCGGACTCGGTGGAAGACTGCAGGCCATTGTAAGAACTTCCAAAGGTGATGTAAATGGATACGATGCCACTACACAGGCACCGCTCGATTACAATCAGGCAACGGCTACAAAAGCATACAATGGATATCCTACCATCGGTGTACCGGGCGTAGTAAAAGGACTGATCACATTGCTGGATGAACAAGGTTCACTGCCGATCGCAGACGTGATGGCTCCAGCCATCCGCCTTGCCGAAGAGGGTTTTGATGTGCTGCCGGGTGAAGCCGAGCGCAGGTCTGGTGCCATTAAATTCATCAGACAATTCAAAGGCACTTCGCAGTATTTCCTCAGCGGAGATACCACCCATCAGGCAGGGCAACGTCACATTCAGAAAGACCTCGCCAATACCTTGCGACTCATCCGCGATGAAGGTGCAGATGTATTTTACAAGGGTGCCATCGCACGCCAGATCGTAGCCGACATGAAAGCCAACGGGGGTTACCTCGATAGCATTTCTCTTGCTTCCTATACGGTGAATAAATCGATGATTGTATCCGGTGACTATCGGGGCCATCAGCTGCACGGGCTCTGGATGCCTTCCTATGGCGCCATTACCATAGAGATGTTGCAGATCATGGAGAACTTCCCGTTGGATGAGGTAAGTGAAGCCGAGTGGGGAAGGATCTTTTACAAAGCCAATGAACTGGCATATGACGACCGTGATGCGCAGACCTCAGAAGAAAACGCTGCACAACTTACCGACAAAGCTTATGCTAAAAAGCTGGCAGATATGATTACAGCAGAAACGCTACCTAAGGCCGCCTATCTGAATACCGCACCGATACCCGCGTGGCTGGCCATGGACGGGCACACCACCCATCTTTCAGCTGCCGATAAAAACGGAAACGTCATTGCGCTTACCCAATCACTCGGTCCCAACATGGGATCCAAAGTAGCTACACCAGGCCTCGGGTTTTTATACGCCACTACCATGGGTGGCTACCTTGGTGACATCGCTCCGGGACAACGCGCGTCTTCGCACATCTCGCCATTCATTGTCACCAAAGACAACCAGCCCTATCTGGTGATGGGGGCCGCAGGGGGCGCCATGATACCAACGGCCATCGTACAAACCATCAGCAGATTCATTGACCGCAAAATGGATTTGCCCAAGGCACTGGCAGCGGGTAGGGTATTCGCATCTGATTCCATGCTGGTGGAAACACACCTGGGAAGCACGTGGACCCGGGAGGACATCGGTCAGTTCAAAAGCTGGGCATTGCCTGTAAAGGAAGTAGAACGCCAGGCGAGCTTCGGCCGTGTGCATGGCATCTATTACGATGCGAAGGAGAAAAAATGGTATGGCGCTGCTGATCCCGATTGGGAGGGAACAGCAGGCGCGCCATCCAAATAACTAGCCGGCAATTTTTTTGATGGCCTCCAGTGTGAAGTCCATCTCTTCTTTGGTGTTGTAAGCAGAAATACCAATGCGGGTGACACCGCCTTTTTCTAAAAGCCCCAATGCTTCAATGGCACGGATGGCATAGAAGTGGCCATCCCACGCACAGATGTTTTGCTTCGACAACTGGTCGCATACCTGCAAAGGTGTTTTTCCTTCCAAAGTAAAAGAGAGGGTGGGTGTACGCTTCTTGCTGGAGAAGTCCTGACCCATCAGGGTGATGTTGGGCATTCCTTTCAGCTCGTTGTAGAGGTAGCTGGCAAGCCCGTGCTCGTGCACACTGATGGCTTCAAAAGCACTGATAATTTTTTCCCTTTGATCCTTGCCGTTGCCGATGCTGGCAATAAAATCCACAGCTGCTTTTACACCTGCAATAGCGGCATGGTTCAACGTTCCGGTCTCTATGGATTCAGGTGCAATCTGTCCTGCTGTTCTCAAACGGTCAGTGGGTAGCCTGTCCAGTATGCCTGGCTTGGTGTACAACAAGCCCACATGCGGTCCGTAGAATTTGTATGCCGAACACAACAGGAAGTCGCAGCCCAACTCCGCCACATCGATGGCGAAATGCGGTGCATAGTGTACGGCATCCAGCAGCAGCCACGCATTGTATTGATAGGTAAGGGCGCGCGCCAATTTAAAATCGTTGACAGTGCCCAGCGCGTTGGACGACATGCCCATGGCCACCATGCGTGTGTTTTCGTTGATCTTGTTTTTGAAGTCATCATAGTCCAGTGTCCCATCTTTTTTCAGGTTGACTTCGCGTACTTTGATGCCCGCCTCTCTGAGCGTAAGCCATGGACCCCTGTTGGCCTCGTGATCGAGTTGGGTGATGAGCACTTCATCTCCCGGTTTGAAAACCTTGGACAGCGCACGGGCAAGTGAAAAGTTTAGGGTGGTCATGTTCTGGCCAATGGAAATGTTTTCGGGACCCTCTGCGCCCAGCAGGTAGGCCATGTTTTCGCGGGCAGCCCAAATGACGCTGTCTGTTTCATGGGCGCTGATGAAGGCGCCATGCGAGTTGGCGTTGCTCGTCTTGTAATAATGCGTGATGGCGTCTATCACCTTATCAGGAACCTGTGTGCCTCCGGGGCCATCCAGGTAAACCATGGGTAAGTTATTGTGCTTGCGCTGAAGCGATGGAAATTGACTTCTGATAGCTGTTGAATCCAATGTTGTTTTCATGAATAGACTAATTTTTTTCACTTAAAGTAATCGCAGTTTAGCGAATTCTGGTCAGATCGTCATTTTTTTTTGTTTGATAAATAGAGGGCTCCCTACAATATTTCTTTTTCCAATTCGACTAACTCAGTAAGCGATTATTCCGTTAATTGCACATTCGTATCATCTCACCCTGAGCTCCACCAGAGGGACGCCACATTACTTAGAAATGAAAGAAAAGAAAGGTAAAAAGATCAATATGGCCAAGGTTTTCAAAACCATCGTATGGCCCAGAAGAAAATTATTGTTGTTGGGATTCGTGCTGATTATTATCAGCAGGGCTAGCTCCATCGTATTGCCCTATTCGGTAAAGCCCATTATCGATGATGTAATTGGAAAAGGAGACTTTTCCAACCTGAAGTTGATATTGGTGGGTGTGTCGGCATCTATCTTGATTTCTGCGGTGGTCTCCTATGCACTCACCATGTTACTGAGTGTGGAGGCCCAGCATTTGATCTCCGTACTGCGTGCCAATGTGCAGAAGCATTTGCTGCGATTGCCCACCCGTTTTTTTGACAACCAGCAAACGGGAAAACTGGTGAGCCGCGTAATGACCGATGTTGAAGGTGTGCGCAACCTGGTAGGTACCGGGTTTCTCCAGTTGATAGGCGGTATTTTAATGGCCATCATTTGTTTGGTTTTCCTCATCAGCATCAGCTGGAAGCTCACCTTATTTACCCTCATTCCCCTTTCACTTTTTGGAGTAATCTCCATGAAAGCTTTTGGCAGGATACGCCCCATCTTCCGCGAGCGCGGGGCCATTACCGCAGAGGTGACAGGCCGGCTTACGCAAACATTTGGCGGCATCCGCGTGATTAAGGGTTTCAATGCAGCCAAACAAGAGGCTTTGGTATTTGAAAAAGGCGTGGAGAGAATATTTCAAAATGTAAAAAGCAGTTTGACCACCACCAGTTTTGTTACCAGCACAGGAAGCTTCCTGTTTGGGGTGGCGCTGGTAGGCATTATAGGCATTGGTGGATACATGCTCACGGAAAAAACATTGACGGCAGGAGAGCTCACACAGTTTGCCTTCTTCCTGGGATTTTTGATCGCCCCGATTTTTCAGATGAGCAACATCGGCAGCCAGCTGACAGAAGCGTTTGCCGGGTTGGATCGTACGGAAGAACTGATGAACATGATGGTGGAGGACGATGAAGAAGTGCGCACCCTCAGGATAGGAGAAATCAAAGGCGACATTGAGTTCAATGACGTCTCCTTTGCCTACGAAGAAGACAAAAAAGTACTGAAGCACATTACCTTTAAAGCGCCAGCCGGCTCGGTGACGGCCCTGGTAGGTACTTCAGGCTCAGGTAAATCCACGATAGCAGGGTTGGCGGCTTCTTTTCTGACTCCGCAGTCGGGAGTGGTAACCGTAGACGGGCAGGACCTCTCCAAAGTGAACCTGGACAGCTACCGCAGTCAGTTGGGCGTGGTGCTGCAGGATGACTTTCTCTTTGACGGCACCATTCGGGAAAATATATTGTTTGCCAAACCGGAGGCTACAGAGGAACAACTGCAGGCTGCCATTGACGGGGCTTACGTGGCGGAGTTCAGCGACAAGTTTGAAAAAGGACTGGACACGGTGATCGGAGAACGGGGTATTAAGCTATCGGGTGGACAACGCCAGCGGGTGACCATCGCCCGTGCGATATTGGCCGACCCACGCATCCTCATTTTGGATGAAGCCACCTCCAGTCTGGATACCGAGAGTGAGGCATTGATACAAGACAGTTTGAAACAACTGCTGAAGGGAAGAACCACTTTTGTGATTGCCCATCGGCTGAGTACCATCAGACAAGCCGATCAGATTTTAGTGATAGAGCAGGGGCAGATTGCTGAACGTGGCAAGCACGATGAGCTGATAGAGAAGAAGGGAAGGTATTTTGATTTGTATACCTACCAGGCGAGGATTTAATACATGGAGCCGATGCTGGATGAATAGGCAACAAATCTGGTTGGTGGGATAGTAAGGCAGATTCGTTTCTTTATTATATTTGATACAGGCGGTGAAAGCTGGTACCACAAGTCATCCGCTGGCCAGTAGTATTAGTTAATACCCATGAATAGAATTATTAATGCTTACTTGTTAGTTATTCTAACCACACTTTTCACGGGCTGCCTGAAAGAAGAAACCCTATTGGCACCGCAGTTGAGTACAGCGAATGTAAGTGCCATAACAGGAACCAGCGCTACCAGTGGTGGTTCGATTATTTCTGATGGAGGAGGGGCTATCACTGCCAAAGGAGTTTGCTGGAGTTCAACGGGTAGTCCAACCACCGCTGACGCTAAAACCAATGAAGGCGAAGGGAAGGGGCAATTTTCAAGCAACCTTATCGATCTGACTGACGGAACAACTTATCGTGTGCGCGCATACGCTATCAATTCGGCTGGTACCGCTTATGGTGCTGAAGTTTCATTTACAACGCTGGGAAAACCAATTGTATCGACAAAGCCTGTTTCGGACATAACATCATCATCGGCAATTGGGGGTGGTACTATTGCCTCAGATGGAGGCGCAGCAATAACTGCGAAGGGCATATGTTGGAGTGCGGCCATTAACCCAACCATTGCGGATACCAAGACAAGCGATGGCGATGGCCTGGCACAGTTTTCAAGTGTGCTTTCTGGTTTAACTGAAAATACAATGTATCATGTGCGCGCCTATGCAACCAATTCGGTGGGCACTTCTTATGGAGAAGATGTGCTATTTACAACTTTGGCGAAACCAACGGTAACCACTAAACCAGTTACGGCCATCACATTAACGGCAGGAACAAGTGGTGGCAACATCGTGAACGATGGTGGCTCACCCATTACATCAAAAGGCATTTGCTGGAGCACGAGTCCATTGCCTACCGTAAATGACAATAAAACAGAAGATGGAACCGGAACAGATAATTACCTGAGCACAATGGCGAATTTAAGCCCCAACACAACTTATTATGTAAGGGCGTACGCAGTAAATGCGTTTGGGACCTCCTATGGTGCCGCAGTTGCTTTTGCTACCTACGATGTAATGGACATTGAAGGAAATGGTTATCACAGCGTTACTATAGGGACGCAAGTGTGGATGGTGGAAGATCTTAAGGTAACCAAATACAGAAATGGGGATCCAATACCCAACGTTACAGAGGGTACGGCATGGGGCAATCTCACAAGTGGTGCATATTGCGATTATGACAATGAAGCAAGTTACTCTGCCATTTACGGACGCATCTATAATTGGTATGCCGTTGACGACAATCGAAATATTGCTCCGGCAGGCTGGCACGTTGCCACACAAGCAGAGTGGAATACGCTGGTCGCATTTTTAGGTGGCAATAATGTTGCAGGAGGTAAGCTTAAGGAAACAGGCACCACCCATTGGCAAAGTCCGAATACAGGCGCGACCAATGAAACAGGTTTTACAGCGCTTCCAGGTGGAGCGCGCGGATTTCAAAATGTGTATTCGAATTTAGGAATTGACAACTCATGGTGGACCGCTACTGCGAATGACGCCACTACTGCCTTTGGAAGGTATGTTACCTTTTCCACCTCCAACTGCTTTGCGTACAGTGTGGGCAAAGAAAGCGGAAGCCATGTCCGTTGTGTGAAAGACTAATCGCTGGCAGACTATATAAAGTCACCTGCGGATTTGCGGTAAGCGCTGAAAAAAATAAAGTAAGCACCTGCGGATTTGCAGTAAGCACTGAAAAAAATAAAGTAAGCACCAATAGGTTTGAGGTAAGCACCTGCGAAGTTGCGAAAGTGACCTGCGGGTTTGAGGTAAGCACCAAAACTTTTGAAGTTACCACCGGCAGGTTTGTCAAAGTGACCTGCGGATTTGCGGTAAGCACTGAAATAAATGAAGTAAGCACCTACGGATTTGCAGTAAGCACCAATTAGTTTGAACCCCAACGCTTGCGCCAGCACCGTAGGGGGGTGACCCGTCTACCCGGAGGCCACTATCAGAATGAGGTAGCAATAAAAAGGGGTAACCTCGGCTCTCCCCACCACTTTTACAACAGCACAAAGGTTTTACCCTTTAGGGTATTCCTAATCTATCAGGAATTAGCTATTTTAGATGAGGGGTTTTACCCAAGGTTTGTCCTTTAATAAGAAAAGGCAACGGTAATATTCATAGCTGGCCACATTATCTGAATACAATGTCATGAATAGAATAATTTGTTCTTTATTGATATTTTTTATTTCAGTAAGCTATGTTAAAGCACAAACTGATTTTGCCAGGGAATTTTATCCTCTATTTAAGAAGGGGTTTGAATTAACGTTAGAAGTGGCAGAGGCTATGCCCGATAGCCTTTATTCGTTCAAACCACAAGATGGTGCAATGACTTTCGGACAGCAAATTATTCATTGTACCTATGGCGCTGATGGAGCGATTGATATTTATGTTATGGGCAACAAAGAACGCCAGTACATCGAACCAGACGCCTCCAAAATGTCGAAATCAGAAATAGTTGAAGCCGTAAAAAAGTATTCAAAAAATTCATTAGAGAATATGAATAAGTTAACTGAAGAACAATTGCCTGATTCAATAAATATTTTTGGGCATTTTAAAACTACCAAAAAAGAAGCTTTTTACTTTCTTCGTGACCACATAACAAATCACCGGGGCCAAGCCAACCTGTATATCAGGATAGCGGGGTTACTGACACCTAATTGGGGATATTTCAAATGAGCATTGTTGCCCAGGGGTGCCCGTCCACCCGGAGGCCACCCTCTGAGATAACATACTTAGGGGGTTGGCCCTGGGCTCTCCAGTCCCTTTAATATCATTCTGAGGTATTTCCTTTAGGATATTCCTATACTACAAGGAATTAGCTATTTTAGTTGAGGCGTAAGGTTTGGCCGCATTGTTGTTTTAATTAAAGACATGCAATGAATATTCTAAAGTTGGTGGCAATAACAAACACATTATGAAAAGCATCATCTATTTATTTACTCTCCTGATTTCCGGCTTGACTTTTTCGCAAGAACTGAGATCGTTAAATTCTACCGTGGAGCGGACACTTGATTTTGGACCTGAAGTTCAGAAGGAATGGGCTATTCGAGAAAAAGCCATGGAGGCCATGCAATCTGGAGCCAGGTCATGGGAAGACCTAACAACGGAGGAAAAAGCAATTTTCGAAAAATATGGCGAAGTCTATGAAAGTATGTGGGACATAATTGGGGGTGGTTGCAGTTGGTATTGCGGTGCCGGACTTGGTAAAGTTACTGCATCTTCATATCTGAAATCTCAAGGTGACAACAACTATAACCCATCCAATACTCATGATTTAAGCTTTAAGACAGCGTGGGTCGAGGGCGTAGCAGGGCTGGGAATTGGAGAATATCTGGAATATACTTTTCCGCCAGAGAACCCGAGAATAAATAAAATAATAATTGTAAATGGATATGTCAAGAGTAAAACTGCCTGGGAAAGCAATGCGAGGGTAAAAAGATTAAAGCTGTATGTTAACGACAAACCATTTGCATATTTGAATTTGAAGGATGTGATGGCCGAGCAAAGTTTCAGTGTTTCACCAATAGGTCACGGAGATCGCGAGAATTGGGAAAACTTAAAAAAGAAAGGAGATTGGAAGTTAAGATTTGAAATCGTTGATGTCTACAAAGGCACAAAGTATGATGATGTTGCAATAACTGAAATATATTTTGATGGTTTAGATGTTCATTGTTTGGGTAAAGGAACAAATATCACCATGTCGGATAGCTCCTATAAGAAAATTGAAGACCTTAAAGTTGGGGACTTTGTTCTAAGTTATAATAACGAGATTAATTTATTCGAACCTTCACAAATTCTTGAACTAGCTAACCCGATCCATGACCAGCTAATCAAAATCAAACTCAAAGAGGGTACTGAGCTAACCGCCACTGCTGATCATCCCTTTTATGACGGTAAAAATTGGAGATCATTTAATCCTGTAAAAACTAAATTGGACTACAATTTCGATAATGTTCTGCAATTGAACCCTGGTGATATTCTCAGGACATTACATGCTGAGATTGAAATAATTGAAATTGAAGCGCTGGAGGGTGCTCAAGAAACATTTACAATTGTCAAGCTTGAAAAGAATAACTCATTTATTGCTAACAATGTAATTGTTGGAACTGAAGAATTACGAATGCCAACAATATGTAGGCATAATAGCGGGCGTCAAATAAAATAGTTTATCTTTCTCTTATGATTAGTTAGTAAGGTTTGGCCGAGGCAGGTTGGTATACCTCTCATTTACCAAACCTTCTATTTCTAAGCCATCACAAACACAAAACGGTATAGGCAAAACACAGACTCACTTCAACAATGGACAGAATGAACACATACAAGTACCTATTCCTATTCGTTTTGAGTTTATCCACTTTCCTGGATGCAAAGTCGCAGACCTATGCCGACCTCAATGAACTGACTGGATTTTCGATTAAGGCGTACTACAGCCCGGGCAATGAGGAAAGGGCGAAGGTAATTGTGGGACGATGTGAAAAAACGATTGAGTACGTAAAAGGACTTGTGGGTTTTGCACCAAAAGTAAGTCTCTTTATATTGAATCCTGAGCACTGGAAAAAATACGCAACGTTTCCTGTATATGGAATGCCCCATTATCCGGACAGCGAACGATTAATTATTGCGTCAGAAGACAACGACTTTTGGAAAAGTTTTATCCCGCCACTTGACCAACTCCCCATCGACCTGGCCAACCAGATCCGAAAGGCTTATACCACCGCGGAGGGTACACTAAGTATGGTGGCCTTCTTCGACTTATTGGCCCTTCATGAACTGGGACATGGATTCCACGAACAAGGAGGACTGACCATGCAACGACTTTGGATGCAGGAGTTGTTCTGCAATATTATGCTGCACACCTACATCGCTGAAAACGAACCCTCCAATTTACCGGCACTGGAAGTGTTCCCCGAGATGGTGGTGGCAGCGGGTACCACCGGGTACGCGTTTACTACCCTGGCAGACTTTGAACGTCTTTATGACAACATGGACCCAAAGAACTATGGCTGGTACCAATGCCGGCTTCATGTGGCAGGCAAAAACATTTACAATGCTGGGGGCGAAAAGGCTTTTATAAAACTCTGGAAAGGACTCAAGGAGAACAAAGTGAAAATGACCGATGAGGAGTTTGTGCCCTTCTTGAACAAGAAAGTGCATAAGGAAGTCGCAAAAGTTCAAACCGACTGGTGACAGGTCGCTGACTCCGTCCAATGGGTTGCGTTAGGTGCGAATTTGTCTATTTTAGCTCTTCCGGTTGCCAATGATTTCAAAAGTAAAAGTTACAACCCTGTACAATTGCTCACTGTCAAGGGCTTTTAAAACCCCCATGCTCTGTGACATCGCAAAAGTGCACACAGGATTTGGTCCCATGCCGAAGGTGATTTATTGCACAGAAGATGAGCACTGGGGTAAGCCAGGTTATGGCAAAAAGGTGTTTGTGGCACCATCCTTATTGCGCAAGGGGGGGTGGGCTTCCAACGATAAAGTCATTGAGCGCATCGAAAATCAATATTGGAAAATTGAGGTTGGCGATTTTCAATCATGGACGTTTGGGTTTTCAAAATTTGTGGGAGAATGGAGCACGACTGAGTTGGAGCCGAACAAAATCAAGGTGGAGTATACCTATACTTTGCACTCGGAAGTTGCCATACTGTATCCCTTCAATTGGTTATTCGCCAAAGTCTTCTGGAGGATTTATATGAAAAGGGTTTTGGAAAACATTAGGAATATGGCTGATAACCATGAGCCTTACCTTTACCCGTAACCAAGGCCTGACTGATCTCAGCTTCCTCTTAAAACACTGTAAAAAGTTATTTCATTTTAGGGTATTCCCATTCAATTAGGAATTCGCTATTTTAGCGCGGGTGAATGGTTTTGCGAAAAAAAGTCAATACGTTTTAAGGGTGAGATAGCAGTCCGACAAATAAAAGTCCGGTAAAGTATTCTATGAAAAGATATTTTTTGATGGCTATTCTTGGAGTAATTGCAATTTCATGCATACCAACAAAGTCAACTTCTACATTGTATTCAGACAGCTATGACAAAGAAAAAGATCTGACTTCGGTAATGATTTTTCCACATGGTGACGTTAAGATTCCTGGTAATTGGACTAAAACAAGTTACAATAACTCAAGTCGTCAGCATTTTTTCAAAGACGCTGACTCGACAACGTTTGCGGTGGCTATCAATCCGTGGAACAAATACGAATTTTACAGACAAGAAATGACTGCTAATCAGTTCGTAAAAGCTTTTTATGAATGGGATAGTATTTATTGGCAGCAACAAACAAATGGAGAAGTAGAGCTACTTAAAGAAGATCTGGAGGGAAACTATATCGTATGGCATTTAAAAAAGGAACCAAACATTGATGGTTATTTTCTTTACGGCCTGAAGCGGCAGACTGTTTTTAACCTTTATGTCACGTCTACAAAACTAAGCGAAAGTAAAATAGTTGAATTATTGGAACAAACGTATGGGGACTGATTGTTAACTACCTTCAATAAGGTATGCAATTCGGCAGCGCAGTAGTAGTGTCAAAAGAAATTTCTAAATTTAGTTAGTAACGGGACAGGCCGGAGCTGGCCAGGCTTAGCATTGCGCAGAGGAGGGCTCAAGAACAATAGAAGTATTCCGATATGAGAAACACAATACAGATCATCTCCCTGTCGCTTATTACACTCTTGCCCACCGTGGCAATGGCACAGACATTACGAGTACCTGCAGAATGGGAAAATCAGGAAAAGGTATGGCTAACCTGGTTTGGGCAGGAAAGACGTGATTCTACTTCCTGCAGGGTAATGGAAGCCCTTCAACCCAATGTAAAGTTATCCTTGAATGTTGCCTCAGATTCGATGAAAGCAGTTGCCATAAAGTACATGGCCAACTACAAGATAGATGTATCCAATATCGAGTTTGTTCTGGATGAGTACATTGATTTCTACACAAGAGACTATGTATTTTTTGTCAAAGGCCCTGAAGAAAAATTACTAGTTGTTTGTTTTGAGTATTCCGCTTATGGTATGTATCCGGATTTTTACGGGATACCCATGCCGGAAGAAGAAAGTAAGTTTGGTAAATGGGATGAACGACTGGCAAAAAAGTTGAACTTACCTGCCATTACAAGTCAATTTGTGTTTGAAGGTGGAGGGATCGAATCCAATGGCAATGGAACTTTGTTGATCATAAAGGAAATGGCCCTGCAGCGAAATCCGCAAAAGACAATTCCTGAAATTGAGGAGGAACTTAAAAGAACATTGGGTGCACGAAAAATCATTTGGTTGTCAAATGGCCTCATTGAAGACAGGCTGTTCCCAAAATTCGGACCATTCTATAAAAACTATTTTGGGGGTGGGGCCAACATGCATGTGGATGAACTTTGCAGGTTTGTAGACGAGACTACCGTGGTACTTCCTTACATTGCTCTGGAGGAGACGGACAAAAGTCCGGTTGACAGTTTAAATTTTCCAATGCTGGAAGATAATTACCAAATCCTGAAAAATGCGACAACAGCAGATGGGAAAAAACTGAAAATAATCCGTATACCCATGCCGGCTATTGAGCAAATAAAATATTCTATGACGATTAAAGATTCCGATTACGATCGATTTAAGGATTTTGGATTCAAAATAGGGGATACAGTAAACCTGATACCGGCAGCCAGCTATTGCAATTTTTTCATCAGCAACAAGGTGGTATTGCTTCAAAAGTATTGGGAGCCCGGAATGTCCGATGTACAGAGACAAAAAGATGAGGAAGCGAATAAAATATTCAAACAATTGTTTCCCGACAGGCAAGTGCTACAGATTTACTCGAGAACAGTTAATAGAGGTGGTGGAGGAATTCACTGCATGACCCATGAATTGCCTGTTTCCAGGCCTTGAAGAATTCTCCACATATGGCAGCGAATTAAAGACCAGCTTAAGAATGAGATATGAAGAACGAGCGCTGTGCAGGTATAAAGTAATTTCTTAATTTAGTTTGATAACATGGGCGAGGATGAGTTTACAGTTTCTCCGTCACCCAATTTATCGCATGTGTAAAAATTAATACCTCAGTAGATAAATGAATAGATTAGCAATTAATTGATTACATCCATGAAGCAACTTTTTCGTTCCAGTTTAGTTGTCATGCTCCTTTTTTTGGGAGCGTGTAACAGCACCACCAAGTCTGTTGAGTATGGCCCTGCCACACAGGAGTTGGTAGCCCTTGTTGAAAGCAATGCCGAAGTGAAGTCCATGCTGGAAGCCTCCTTGCAAAAGGCACAACAAATAAACCCCGACAAAACCACCAACCCGGTACAAAGCCTCGAGGAATATTATGAATTTGTATCGTGGGCAGAGCGGGCCATGCCATGGGCACTGATTAAAAAAGAATCCTACCCCGAAATCTTTGATCATATTTTTCAGGGTATCGTATATTTCTATTTCCTCATTGATCAGCCCCTTCCTGAGTTGGAAGGAAAAGGTTACATCAATAACTCTTTGCAATATGCCGAGCCCTTTGCTTCGTGGGTGACCACCTTCAGCAAATCGTGGGGCCAATTTCTGGATACCGAAGCCTCTTGGAATGAGCAGTATTATCAGATGGCGCTGGCGGATAAAAACTTCGGTCTTCAAAATGGCTGGTTTGAAGATCCTTCCAACTGGAAAACTTTCAATGACTTCTTTAGCCGATACCTTATTACTCCTGACGTAAGACCTATTGCCGCACCGGATGATGATGCGGTGGTGGTGTCGTTTGCCGATTCAGAGCCACAGGGGGTGTGGGCAATCGACAGCACGTCTAATTTAATTGTACCTGAGGGGGTAGCCGTTAAATCTTCCACGCTGCACTCCATCCCCCATTTGATCGGTGAGGACAGTGAGTACAAAGATGCCTTTGCCAATGGCACATTTACCCATTCCTTCCTGAACGTGAACGACTATCATCGTTATCATTTCCCGATAGGAGGTACCGTGAAGGAGGTGCGCCTCATTGAGGGGATAAACCCTACAGGCGGTAAACTCTGGTGGGACGCTGAAAACAAGCGATATGCCTACGATCCTTCTGTGAAAACAGGCTGGCAAACCGCTGAAACCAGAGGATGTGTGATTTTGGAAACCAAAGAATATGGTTTGGTGGCACTGATGCCAATAGGCATGGTGGTGGTGAGTTCGGTGAATTTTGAGTCTACGGTAAAACCCGGAGCGCAGGTGAAGAAAGGGGAAATGCTGGGACACTTCGCTTTTGGCGGATCCGACTTCATCATGATCTTTCAGGATAAAGTCAATTTCACGTTGACCGCACCTAAGAAAGGGACTTCTTATGCGCATATATTGATGGGTGAGCAGCTTGGATTGTTGGTGAAAAGAGGCAAGTGATAACAACGCTGACTTTTTGGCTTGAATAAAACAGATCCATCCCAATGGAGAACGTAACCATCACAAGCGTAACCCTTGCCCACATCGGTCAATTGCAGAAGATTGGAAAGCAAACTTTCTTTGATACCTATTCAGCCGACAACACCCCGGAGAATATGGAGAGGTATTTAAAGGAGAAGTTTTCGCTGGAAACATTAACGGCCGAACTCAATGACCAAAACACAGCGTTTTATTTTGCCTCACACAACAACGATGTAATAGGTTATTTGAAGTTGAACTTTGGCACATCACAAACAGCGATTAAAGACGACAAGGCGCTTGAGATTGAAAGAATCTACGTGCTGCGTACCTATCAGGGCAAAGGAGTAGGTCAACTGCTGTACAACAAAGCAATTCAGGTGGCAAAGCAAAACGGGAAGGACTACGTGTGGTTGGGGGTGTGGGAGAAGAACCCCAGGGCCATTCGTTTTTATGAAAAAAATGGATTTGTTATTTTCGACAAACACCTGTTTCAACTAGGGGATGACCTGCAGAAGGATTTCCTGATGAAGTACCAGTTGAAGGGCAATTGAATGGCATTACCGACTCAGGTCGATCATGTCCCGCAACACTGCAGCTGAGGTGCCGGTAGGATCGGCCTCGTAGTTTTTCATGGAAATGGATTCGTACAAATCTGTTTTTACTTCGATGCCCATTTCCCAGCCATCACAGGAACCCATGAAGGAGTCAGCAGCAACGGGAGCAGGCTTTACCGAAAGTTGCCACTTGCCCTTTTTGTGAAAGGCGGCTGCCACTAATTTTAATTTTGTGCCAGCCTGAGCAGCTTGCTGAATTTGTTCTGCGTTTACGTTCTGAATGCCTTCCATCTCGATGTCTGCGATTGTTCCATCAAAGTCAGTGAAGCTTTTCATGATGATGTACAGCTTGTTGGCAGTATCTTGTCCGCTGAGGTCAAGGGTGGGATCTGTTTCTGCAGCACCGATGCGCTGTGCTTCCAGAATCGCCTCTTCCATGGTGCCGCCTTGCTCTAGGTGTTGCAATACAAAATTGGAAGTGGCATTGAAGATTCCCCACAGGTTATTGAGTGTGGCAAATTTCAGATCGCGCTGCAATACATTGATCACAGGCAGTCCGCCACATACCGTGGCGCTGTAAGCCAGCCTGGTTTTATGTTTCAAAGCCAGCTCATGCAACTCATCAAATGCCAGTACCAGGGGGGCTTTGTTGGCCAGCACCACATGCCAGCCTTTGGTGATAGCACTTTTAACCAAATGCAGTCCGGGGTTATTGGGTTTTAGGTTGACGGGGGAAGCATCAATCATAAGATCGGCCTCCACGCAGTTAGCAATTTCTTCTGGTGCCTTTGGCAGAAAGCAGTCCAGCTCGTTGACTTTTCCTTTGTTGAATTTTAAATTGATGAGATCCTGATAGTCAAATCCCCGTGTGCGCACTGCTATGCCCGAGGAATCAACAACGCCAACAATTTTAAAAGAGAGGTTGTGCTTTTGCGCGATCTCATCCTTCTTGTCAATTAATATTTTTAATAGTCGCTGGTTGACATTCCCTAGTCCCAAGAGGACGGTCTTCACGATGCTTACCATAACCAATGTCTACGCGTTACCCATTTCTTTCAAGGCCTTTACAAATACATCCAACTCTTTAGAAGTGGTGTAGAGATTAGGAGTAATCCTGCAACCATGCACATTGGCTCCGTCTATGGCCACGGTATAGATTTTATATTTCTTCATGAGGGTATCTGCCAGTTCACTGGGTTTCATTCCCTTAATGCCCACGTTGGCAATGCCGCAAGACAGTTTGGGATCTTCAGGGGTATTGACCACAATGTTTCCCTGGCCTCTTACCTGATCGGACCAGTAGCGCTGCAGGTAGCGGAGCCTTTCTTCTTTGCGGTCTCTTCCGATTTTCAAATAGTAATCAATCGCGTTGGAGATGGCGAGGTCGGTGTGTACGGGATGTGTACCGATGTGGTTGAGCGCTCCGATGTCGTTGGGAGGCATGTCACCTTCGGCCAGCAGCGGCCACACCTTGTCTGCATTGCCTTTTTTTACATACAAGAAGCCGGCACCCAAAGGTACACTCAGCCACTTGTGCAGGCTCGTGCCATAGTAATCACAATCAAGGTCGCGGATGGCATAGTTAAAGTGCGCAAAAGCATGAGCACCGTCTACCAACACCTGCACGCCTTTGCTGTGGGCCATGTCACAAATCTTGCGGATGGGCAGGATGTGACCGGTGATGTTGATCATGTGACAAACCATCAGCAATCTTGTTTTTTCAGTGATGGCGCTGGCGTAGAGATCTACGATCTCCTGGTCGGACGTGGGGTGATTGGGCACCGACACCATTTTGTTGACAATGCCATAACGCCTTTCAGCCAATTTAAACTGGTTGAGCATGGCACCATAATCCTGCTCTGCCATCACCGCTTCATCGCCTGCCTTCCAGTGCAGCCCGGTGATCACCATGTCCAGCGACTCGGTGGTGTTGCGGGTGATGATCAATTCCTCTTTATCGCAACCTGCCAGTTCTGCCAGCTTGGCGGCCATGGCTTTTTTGTTATCCCATTGTACGGTGCGCATGTAGTAAGAACCCTGGTAATTCACTTCGCGCACGTGATTGATATAGTTTTCCAAAGTCTCCTGCGGGAGGAAACAGTAATAGCCATTCTCCAGGTTGATGTAATCGGGTTTGAGTTTGTAGCCGCTTCTGATTTTGGCCCAGAAATCTTCGTCTTTGGCTACCTCGTCAGCTGGCAAATGGGAAACATGCTGAAGCAATTGGTCCAGGGCACTGACAGAAGGGGAGACGCTGAGCCCTATGAGGGTGAGGTTCTTAAGAAAGGATCTTTTGTCCATGGCTTTTCTATTTGAAAGAAAAGGTAAAGAGATCACTTTGTAAAAGCAACTTGTATGCTTACAGCGGTGTTTTCGGTTTGATCTTCGGGTCAACTTTTACCATTTCCTTTTGTTTCCTTTATGCCAGAATTGGCCAGTCTCTACCTTGGCACCTAATAGTTGAAGGATCTCAGTGGCTGCGGTTTTGGGTTGCCTATGGGCATTGTCGCCTCCCATGTCCGATTGTACCCAGCCTGGGTCAAGTGAAGAAACGGTTATGTTCTTTTCTTCGAGGCGCTTGGCCAGTAACCTGGTGTACATATTGAGCGCAGCTTTAGACAATTTGTAATGCGGTTGGTATTCGTCAAAATGGGGGTCACTGAAAGCACCCCAATTGGAAGTGATGTTAATGATGTGCGCGTTGGTATTGAACTTGGGTAAAAGTGCTTCTGTTAAAGCAATCGTACCAAATAGATTGACTTCAAACGTTTTTCTTAATTGCTGCATATTGATTTCTGATCTATGCCCATCTTCCAATAGAATGGCCGCGTTATTGATCAAAAAATCAATTTTTCTGTCGCCTATGTGCTTTACAAAATTGTGTATAGAATTTCCTTCGGCAAGGTCCAGTGGCAGACATTTGAAATGTTGTGCTTTGATGTCAGATTTACCAGAAGTAGAAGTGCCTATAACTGCTGTGTTGTCATCCTGCAATAATAGTTGAGCGGTGGCTAAACCTATTCCTCTGCTGCTGCCGGTAATGATTCCGTGTTTAATCATGCTGTATTATTTTCTTATTAAAGAAGGCCTAAACTATTTCTTTTTCTGGTCATCAGCCAAATGGCAAATGACAACTCACCGATAACTGCAAATCCCAGCAATCCCATTGACAGGTAGGAAAATAACATGTTGTCGGGAAGTGTGAAAGCGGCCACACTTTCAATGGTGTATCCGAAACTGCCCAGGAGTAATAAGACCCCTAATATTTTTGGAACATATCCTGATTGATAAACCATATAACCTAATGCGGTTAGATGTATCCCAAAGAATATTCCCCAGATCAACACACCATCCTGATGGGCATCGAGGAAAAGCAATGCCAGTGATTGGGCTTGTTCAATATCTTTCAGATAATCGGCATCGCTCAAAAGATGAAGAGGAATAAAATAATTGAGCAGATTGATGGCCATGATGAAACTCATTGCCAAACGTGCGTACAATGCTACCCTGGCAACTGTGTTGTTCACCTCTTTGAATAGGTTGTAAAGCATCACCGTCAGCAGCATCTCAATAAGGATGATCAATATATCGGAGAAGAGGGTAATCCGAAACAATCCTTGATGGGTGAGGATGCTTTGCGCATTGGCCACCGCATCACCGGGTACGAATAGCACAGTAGGTGCATAGCCAATACTAAAGAAACCCAACAGCGCAATCAATAAATAAAGTACGCCAGCTAGTCGTGTGTAACGTAATGATGTGGGAAAATTCATTGTTGTCATCGCTATTCAATTTAGACTCCGGTCGGCAGCATGTACCGACCGGAGTACGTGTAGTTAAGATTTTGTAAAAAACAGTCTGGTGATATAAATGCCGTGATTGTCAGAAGCACTGCCCACACTTTCTACACCGCTGGTGACGAAGTTGAGCTGCCAGCCTTCGGATAACATCTCATTGATCTTGGCCGTGATAAGGGCATCGTTGGAAGCGATGTTTTGGAAGTTGATGCCCACACCACTGTAAAAGTTCAGCAGTTTGGTTTCTGACAGCTTCTCAATTTTCACGTCAGATCGTTTGATGTCTTTTTGAACGGATTTGTTTCCCTCTGTACGCGCTGTGGTGAAATCGGAAGTATTGGCACTTTGCTGGTGCTCGATGATTCTTGATCTTCCTATTCCCATCGGGACGATGGACTCCACTACGGTTACTACTTTCATTTGTTGTGCGTTCACCTGGGTGAATGCAGTGAGCATGATTACAGCTGCTAATACACTTTTCATTGTTTTCATCATTGCGTTTGTTTTTATGTATTGATTTAAATGGATTCATTCATGGACAGCACTACATTTCCCCGCTTATGGCCATTGTCCACATATGCATGTGCTTTTGCTATTTGTTCCAGCGGATACTGTCTGTCGACAATGGATTTCAGGTAGCCTGCACTGAGCATCGCCCTGAGTTCAAAGAGAAAATCGCGCAGCGCGGGAACGGGCAGTAAACCTGTTGCAGAGAACCTGGCTTTCTTTTTCCCTGCGATCGATGTCCACATCATTTGAAACAGTAAGCACACGCTAAGCACGGGAGAGATGTATGCACCGTTCGCAGTAAGTACGCTTTTAGCTTTTGAGTATGAACTCTTTCCTATGGTATCATAAATGACATCGTACTGTACTTTTGATTTTGTAAAATCCTCTTTCGTATAGTCGATCACATGATCTGCCCCCAGGGATTTCACCAATTCCACATTGTTGGTACTGCATACACCTGTTACTTCGGCTTCAAAATATTTGGCCAGCTGTACGGCAGCGGTGCCTAAACTTCCTGAAGCGCCATTGATCAGCACCTTCTGTCCGGGTTGAACAGCGGCCAGGTTCTTCAAGAAGTTGAGAGAGGTGAGTGGACCGTCACAGATAGACGCGGCTTCCGCAAATGAAATGTTGTCAGGCTTGCTGATAATAATTCCATTCTCAGCCACACATACATACTCTGCATTGGTGCCTGAACCCAAAACGGATTCTCCAAACACGGCATCCCCTTCGGCAAAGTGAGTTACGTCTTTGCCCACTGCTTCCACCACTCCGGCAAAGCCTGTTCCCGGGATGGAGTGGTTGGGTTTCAGTAGTCCGATGAACAGCCTTCCATAAAATGGAGTGCCTCTGCGCATCATCGTGTCTGCGGCAGTTACCGAAGAAGCGACAATTCGCACCAATACTTCATTGGCTTTTGGGGTAGGTTTTGCGATCTCTTTGAGTTGAAGAACTTCCGGTGATCCGTATTTTGTAGCTACAATTGCTTTCATGGTTGTCATAGTTTTAGTGCCTTTTCTTATTGTTGTTGACACAAAACTAGGGGGAGTGGAGCGCGCAGGCGTTCGGGATCACAGAGGGACGTTCGCAATTATAAATCCGAACGGATTAGGTGAAAAAAACTGCTGTTATGAAGCCATAAGGCTATTCCTGTTCCTTCAGAAATTGCTTGGGCGTGAGGCCGGTTTCCTTTTTAAAGTAGGTATTGAATACCGTTTTGGAGTTGAACCCGCATTCATAGGCCATGCCAATAAGCGTGAGATGGTTTTTTTTTGGGTCTTTGGTCATTTCCTTAAAAGCCTCTACGCGATAGTGATTGATAAACTCATTGAAGTTTTTTCCCATGTTTTCGTTGAGCAGCCAGGAGAGTTGGTTGGGATGAATGTCAATTTGTGCCGCCAGAGACCGTAGGGATAATTCAGGATCAAGATAGGGTTTGTTCTCATTAATGTGCTTCAGTAATCGATCGGTGTAGTCGTCCGTTTCGTTTTGGCTGAGCAGCTCTTTCTTCTTTTTAGGTTCCTCTGTCAGGTCACTTTGGAACAGCCTCTTTTGCGCTTCAGCATACCGGGGGTCGTCTTTTATGGGGTTCATCAATGGATCAGCGAAGCGGAGCATGACCAGTGAATATTTGTTCTTAATGGCATTGTCAATCCATTCAAAAGCCTTGTCGTGTTGGCCCAGGACACCATACAGCAAGAAAAGATATGAGTTGGCGCTGAGTCCTTCTGGTGTATTGACACGCTCTATTAATAACTGCGTGTATTTGCTGGCGTTAGGCTCCTCCTTTTTCATGGCATAAGCCAGCGCCATAAAGCCCAGCTGATCATCAGGAACCACGACATCTTTTGGAATGGAATTCAAAAATTCAATCACCTCATCATAACGTCCAAGTTTCAGCAAACACAATGGCTTGGTTGCATTGGCCGGAATGTTTTTGGGATTGGTGGTGATACACTCGTTCAATTGTTCCAGCGCCAGTTCAAAATTTTCCTGCATGTAATTGTGATACCCTCTGAAGAACAAGGTCTCCTGCGACAGCGGGTTGATGCTTAAGGCGATGTCCAGGTGTTGCTGTGATTTTTCATGTTGACCCGCGATGACATAAAGAAAGGACATGAACTGCTGGGCCTCTGCAAAGTTGGGATTCAGTTCCACGGCCTTCGCCATTTGCGTGATGGCGGTTTTATAATCACATCCGATGAAGAAAGAGAGATTGGATTGCTGGTAATGAACTCCAGGAAGCTGATCATTCAATTCCATGGCCTTGCCTGTCAATTCGGTGGCCTTGCCCCAGCCTTCTTCATAAGACATAAACCCGGTAGTGGCCAAAAAGCTGTAGCAGTCTGCCATCCTCACATAGGAATCGGCATGTTTAGGATCCAGTGCAATGGCTTTTTCAAAATAGGAGATGGCTTTTTTTGCATCCTCGGGGTTCCATTGGTTGAAATGAAATTTCCCTTTCAGGAAATAGGAGTAGGCATCAAGGCTTTCCGTTTGTTTTTCAACCAGGTGGTCCTGAATTTCAAGGTGACCAAACTGCTCCCTCAATTTGTCGGCAATGTGCAGGCTTACTTCATCCTGTATCTCAAAAATATTCTCCAGCTTTCTGTCCCACGTTTCAGACCAAAAGTGAAAATCGTTTTCCGCTTCGATCAGCTGCGCGGTAATGCGCACCCGGTCACCGGCCAACCTCACACTGCCTTCCAATAGCACCGCCACATTCAGTTCCTTGCCGATCTGCCGCATGGAAATATTCTTGTTCTTAAAGAAGAAGGAAGAAGTACGGGAGGTTACTTTCAGGGTTTTGATTTTGGACAATGCGTTGATGATCTCTTCCGTAATGCCATCGCTAAAGTATTCGTTGTCTTCACTGGCGCTCATGTTCACAAAAGGCAATACGGCAATGGTTTTGCTTTTTGGCGTTTGCTTTCCCTGTAAAGCCGTTGGTTCCGGAACGGTGATACCATCATTGGTGACGGCAAATACTTCCACCGGATCGTTGATGTTTTTCAAAGCATAGTAACCTAAAGAGCGGGTGGTAATGTTGCTGTGATTTTTAAGTTCATCGTTGAGTTTGCCGGACAGCAAAATAGAACCTGCCACCCCCATACTTTCAATCCGCGAGGCAAGATTGACCCCGTCACCGTATACTTCTGTATTGTTGAAGACAATATCGCCAAGGTGTATGCCTGCTTTCAAGGGCACCACCGGATCCCCTTGTTGCAATTGGGTTTGAATGGCGATGGCGCACTCCGTGGCTTCCACCGCACTTTTGAAAACACTTAACGCTCCATCTCCATAGTACTGAACAATCTCTCCCTTACAGAGCGCATGTTGTTCCTTAAATACCTTTCGGTGTTTTGCCCTGACGGTGGCCGCTGTCTTTTCATCGCCCTGCATCATTGCTGTATAACCCACAATGTCGGTAAACATGATGGCGGCCAGCTGACGTACTTTCTTTTCCTCCATGGAATGGAATCGGAATGAATGGATTGAACGCTAAAGTAACAACCTCAGGGCTAAATTCCAGTTGAAATGCTATATAGCGGCAAGTTTTCCCGAGATAGAGAGGATGATTTTTCTGGTAGCCACTTTTGGCAGGTGCGTTGTGACTCGTGATTGGAGGCTTCTCACTTTTGGCAGGTGCGTTGTGACTCGTGATTGGAGGCTTCTCACTTTTGGCAGGTGCGTTGTGACTCGTGATTGAAGGCTTCTTACTTTTGCGTTTGCATTTTGCCTGCTAGCACCTACTCTTTATTCTATCACTCCATTTAAGGCTCAGATGGTCAACAGCTTTAGCATAAAAATGAATTCATTTTTTGGCAAACCAGAGAAGAAGTATAGATTTGCAGATTAGAATTAGTCTAAATAATAATAAAAAACAACGGAATATGATCCTGAACAGACTTTTCACCCTGGTGCTGTTACTTTTTGTCAGCAGCGCCTTTGCCCAGCAATCCAAAGTGGGCGTAATGATACTGGCCCATGGTGGAAGCCATCAGTGGAACCAGATGATAGAAGAGGGTACTGCCGATATAAAGGCAAAATACCCTACCGAAATCGCATTTGGTATGGCTTTGCCGCGCACCATGCAGGAAGCGATCGATAAGCTGGAGCATCAAGGGGTCGACAAGATTGTGGTGGTACCTCTTTTCATTTCATCCCACAGTTTTATAATCCGTCAGTCGGAATATTTGCTGGGCCTCAGGGACGTATTGGCTGATCCTCCGTTGGTGATGGATCATTCTATGGATGCAGCAGCTCATGCTCCTGCCGAAGGTCACCAGATGGGTGGACATTCCATGGGACATGCCCCTGCTTCGCACGCAAATCATTCAATGCCGGCACAGCAAAATCAACTGGAGCAACTTAAAACAAAGTCCAAAATCGTTTTTACCCGACCCCTGGACGACCATCCACTTGTAGCAGAGATCATTCACAGCAGGATCAAGGAACTCAGTAAGCAACCGTCCAATGAAATGGTCATCATCGTGGGTCACGGTCCAAACCCGGAAGAAGACAACAAGAAATGGATAGCCGATATGGAAAGCATTTCGGATCAGGTGCGTGCCATGCAAAAAAAATCTGGTGCGGTGTCCAAGATGATACTGACACTTACGGTGCGCGATGATGCTGATGCTGAAATTTATAATCAGGCCAAAGAAAATTTGAGAAACCTGGTGAAGCAGGGCAGCAAACAAGGTAAGGTGATCGTGGTGCCCTTATTTCTTTCCAGCGGAGGCGCAGAGCAAAAAGTGGTAACCAGGCTGGAAGGACTTACTTACACATGGAACGGGAAAACCCTGTTGCCGGATAGCCGGATAGCAAAGTTTATCGCACAATCCGTAGAAGGAGCGCTAAAGTAACAGGGTTTCGTTTGTTGGCATTATTCACTGCGCAAGGATTCAACCGGATTGCTCAGTGCGGCCCGAATCGTTTGAGTGCTTACCACCACCAGTGTAATTACTATCGCGATCGCTAAAGTCGCTGCCAATACCAATGGACGCATGGGTACGTGGTAGGCAAAGCGCTGAAGCCAGCTGCCTGCTGCATACCATACCATGGGGAAAGCAATGAGATTGGCTACTATCACCAGCATTACAAACTCTTTCGAAAGGAGTTTTGTAATGCTCAGGGTACTGGCGCCATGTATTTTGCGTACACCAATTTCTTTGGTTCGCGCTACGATCATGAATGACACCAGCCCCAGCAGTCCGATCACGGCAATCAGGATGGTGATGCAGGCAAAAAGAAAGAGCACGTTGGCAAGGCGCTGTTCACGTTCGTATTGCCGGGCGAAACTTTCATCCAGGAAAAAGTAGTTGAAGTCATATCCCGGAAAGAGGGTTTTCCATTGTGTAGCCAGCTTGTCCATAAACGCTTGCGTGTCTGTGGTCTCGTATTGAATGGCAAAGAGATAACTGTTTTCCGGTGCGTAGTCCATCGCTACGGGCCCAATCTTTTCTTGCAGCCCGTAGTTGTGATAATCTTTTACCACGCCTATCACTTCACCGGCTGGTTGGCCCGAAGGAGAGTCAATTTTTTGACCTATGGCTTCTTCAGCCGTATTCCAGCCAAAGGCTTGTACGGCTGTTTCATTCAGAATCAATCCGTTGGTCAGCTCCATAGGCTTTTGCTTATCAAAGTTGGCTCCGGCAATCAGTGTCAGGCCTAATGTTTCCAGGTAGTGGTCGTCAACGGCCATGTATTCCACACTTACAGATCTTTCGCCTGCCATACCTTCCGGATAGGCAACTTGTCCACGCCATCCGCTGGTGCCCGGAAGTGCATTGGTAAAGGTTATGGATTGTACTTCGGGCAGTTGCGTCAACGCATTACGAAGGGTTTCATGACCGTCTGCCTGTGCTGACCTTGCCCTTGCTGTATTGAGTACCACCACCTGGTCTTTCTTAAATCCCAGACTTTGTGCCTGCATGTAGCGCAACTGATCGATCACCACCAAGGTGCCCGCCACCAAAACAACAGATACTACAAATTGAAAAACCACCAGCGTGCGCCTCAATTGAACACCCCGCTGGCTGGTTTGCATTTTGCCTTTCAGTACTTCGGCAGGTCTCAACGCTGACAGCACCAAGGCAGGGTAGTAGCCTGCAAGCAGTGCCACGATAAGTATAAGCAATACCATTCCACCTGCCAGTACCGGGTTGAACAGGGATTGCAGATGATAGGATTTACCTATCAGGTGATTGAAAGTGGGAAGCACCAGTCCAATAAAGGCAATGCTGATGATGAGCGCCAGGACGGTCATCACCAGGGACTCACTAAGAAATTGTGCCATCAGCCCCTTGCGTGTAGAACCTACCACTTTTCTGAGCCCAACTTCTTTCGAGCGATACACGGAGCGTGCTGTGGTCAGGTTGATAAAATTGATGCAGGCCAACAGGATAACAAAACCGGCAATACCAGTGAGCATATAAACACGATCGATACTGCCAGTAGGACCCATGCCATTTCCCGCACGGGTGTGGAGGTACAGCTTTTTTACCGGCTCCAATTCCACATAAGCAGTAACGCCCCATTGTTTGAGCATTTCGCCAACATGCTGGGTATAGATGTTTTTTATTTTGGCACTGAAGTCCTCGACATGGGTTCCGGCTTTCAACAGTACATAATTGCGCATATTGATATTGCCCCAACCTGCATCAAAGCTAAAGCCGGGCTCCAGTGCCTGGAAGGTGGCGAAGGAAATAATCATATCTGCCTGCATGTGCGAGTTGGAAGGAATGTCTTTCATTACACCGGTGACCAGCAATGGAAGTGTGTCACTTACCAGGATGGTTTTGTTCAGTGCTGCTTCCCCCTGAAAATATTTTTCCTGCATGGACTCTGATATCACCACTGCATAGGGTTTGGTAAGCGCTTGTTCCTTGTTACCCTGCACCAGAGGAAAAGAAAAGAGCGTGAAGAATTCCGGTGTGGCGAAATGTATATTCTGGCGGATACGCTGGTCATTGTGATTGATCAGCAGGAAAGATGCATTTCGCGAATACATTACTGCTTCCACCTCGGGATAATCCTGCTCCAGCTTTTTGCCGATGGGCCAGCCATTGGTTTCATTGGCATCCCCCTTATCGGTTTCACCTTTTTGAAATACTGTATTTACCCGATAGAGTCGGTCACCCTGGGCATGAAACTGATCATAAGAAAGCTCGTCCAAAACAAAAAGCATGATGAGGATGCCGGCTGTAAGTCCCAATGCCAAACCCACAAGGTTAATGGCAGTGTAACCTTTGAATTTAACCAGCGTTCGCAACGCGATTTTGAAGTAGTTGGTGAGCATAGTTAGGCTTTTTGAATGCTAGCTGGGCAATTGATATGCCAGCTTGGTGGTAGGGTATTTGAGTGTATTTTTGGTAGTATTTTGATCATGCAGGCGCAAAATCGAACATATATGTCCGATTCTGGGCAACTGCTACTTCTGCTCTTTTATCCTTTTTTGTGATTTCGATTCCCTTCCACCCTATAAATAACTATTCGTTTTATCAATGCGTAGGGGATGGGTTGGTCCAGAGGAAACTGTACAGAACCCTTGCCTTGTTTATAAGGAGATAATTCTTTTGAAAATTGTTGATGCCCGGTAGGGGTGGCATAAAAACCCACATGTTTTTTATAACCCGCAAAGTACACCAGGGGTTTACCATTGGTTTTGTAGGCAGGCATTCCATAGGCCATACTTTCTACAGCATCCGGTGCAGCCTTTTTAATAATACTCCTGATTTGTTGTAATATAACCTGCACCGGGGTTGGGAATGAAGCAATGTACTTATCTATTTCCTTCATGGCCGGGAACTTATGCTATCCAATCCGTCAACTTGCACAGACGGCTGATCGGTTTGCTATTTTATGGGTGTAGCGTAAATGTTCATGGTGTCTTTCCAGCGGGTCATGTCTTCTTTTTTCTCCAATGCCTGTACCGGTGTGTTGATGTCAAACGATTCAAAATAAAAAATACGATACCCATCCCGATGGATCACTTCAAACAATTCCATTTTTGCTTCATCTGAGCTGGCGCCAAAACTTTCAGCAACAATTACAGGTTTGTATTGCTGTATCAACCCACGGATGGACTTGATGATTTCCTTGTCGTAACCCTCTGTATCGATTTTAATAAAAGCAAGGCGATCGATTTTATGGGCACACTCGCGTTTCAGGAAATTATTCAGGTCAACTCCCTTTATTTTATGTGGATACACAAATTTACCGTGAATGCTTTCTTTGGTAGGAGATATGCCGCCATTGCCAAACGAAGCTTCCGAGGAGACGAAATAGAATTCGTCTTCATCTTTTGAAATGGCATAAGGTTGCGGTGAGATGTTGGTTTTATCTTTGTTCAAAGCCGCATTGGCTTCCAATATTTTGAAGACATAGGGATTCGGGTCAAAGCCCAATGTCAATCCGGATGGGCCAGCAGCCAAAGCCATAGGTACTGTGGTGTCGCCTATATTGGCGCCAATGTCGATGGCCAGGTCACCCTCTTGGATAAACTGTCGGAAGAAATCTACACCGGCCTGGGTAAGTTCGAATGGAGGCACCAGCGGGTTGGACCAGTTGGCAAAATCAATTGCTCCGTCCTTTTCCAGCACCACTTTACTCACTATGGGCGGATATTCCTGTGTAACTCTTCTGGCCTTTTTTCTTGCCAGTGATTGCTTAAAATAATTGAACATATCCCGATAATTTAGAACAAATTAATCGAATTAATGATATCAATGGGGATTATCGCCAAAATACATAGCCTGGCGCTAAGCAAGAGGGATAGTCGCTGCCAATTTATTTGTAGAATTTTTCAACCCACGCAGCCACTTGATTGTCGGTCATACTGTCGGCTGTTTTTATACCCTTCAGTTTGCTGCTCATCTTTTTGTCTTTCAGAATCAATTTCTCCAATTCAGTTTTCATGCCCGCAGGTCCAAAGATCACCAACGCATCGGTTTGCTTGAGTTCTTCATTAACTCGCTTCAGGTATTCTTTCGTCTGATTGTTAAGCTTGTTTTCTTTTTGTTTTTCAAGGTTAGAAAACTGATTGCCAAACCGCACAAAATTTTTGGTCTCTCCGGGAATTCTTTCTTTGGGTTCAATGTCAGACAAAATGGTTCTGACTTCTTTTTTGTCGTCTTGAAGAGTTACGATCACTGCCTTTTTTAAATCGATCCACACACCTGTTTTCATAGTAAATATTTGATTTTATTCAATATGCGGATATCGTATTGTGCAAACAATGACAATGGTCACTCCTGCTCAGCGCAAAATTGATGTTTGTCAGTCAGTTGCTGCCACTGTTTCAATATACTCCGCCATAGGCGATTCAGCAGTTACCACTGAAGGTGTGAATAGGGATGAGACGTCATTGGTTATAGGCCGCTTCCAATTGGGCGATGTCCAGCTTTTTCATTTTTAGCAAAGCATTCATTACCTGTTTTGCTTTATCTTGATCGCCACTCATTAATTGGGAAAGTGCTGTAGGCACAATTTGCCACGATACACCGTACTTGTCTTTGAGCCAACCGCACATGGACTCGCTTCCACCCATTGCGGTCAAGTGATTCCAATAGTAGTCGACCTCGTCCTGGTCTTTGCAATCAATCACCAATGAGATCGCTTCATTGAATTTAAACTGTGGCCCTCCATTTAGCCCCATCAGCTTGTAACCATTGACTTCAAAATGAACCACCATAGGTGTGTTGGTGGTGATTTTGGAGTTCTTGAAAATGCCGCAATAAAATTTGGCTGCTTCCAACGCCTGATTGTCAAACCAGAGACAGGGGTAGATAGTGTTTTTCATACTATTTATTTTTTTCAACGTGTCTTCTGAAATTGTCAAGAATGGCTTGCCATCCGTTCTTTTGCATTTCTATGGTGTTTTCACCTTCAGCGTCAAATGTCTCTATCACCTTGGTTTTACCATTTTGTGATAAGAACTGAATCTTCACCTTTCTTTCATCTTCCAGCTTTTGTTCTATGAGCTGATGTTTTTCAATTGCGGTGTAAATACCTCCAAAGTCAAAACTCATGCTCCCATCTTTGGCTGCCATGGTGCTGGAGAATTTGCCTCCCACTTTGAGTTCAACGGTTGAGTGTGGACAATGCCAATCGTCAGAAGCAGCGTTCCATTGCGTAATGTGCTGAGGGTCGTTCCAAAATTGCCATACTTTTTCCACGGGCGCATCGATTGTGGCTTCAATCGTAATGCTGATAGGTTTTTTATTTTCCATGTAATTGATAGTATTAATATGATGTTAAAGGGCTGTTTTCATTCTGACCATGCATCGACATGTCTTGTTGTCTTTGTACCATTCCACACATTCTCCATGGGGGTCAATGCGCTTGTCATTGGTAAGTTGTTTGAACGCTTTCTCAATGCCTGGAAGGTTATTCATAAAATCCTTGATCTCTATGAGTAAATATTTTCCCTTTTTAATGACGTGCGCTTGCATGCCACGTGCATTTAATTCCCCATCATAGATTTCGTTGGCAGCTGCGCGGTATTTTATTTTCCCTCTTTCAGGAGATGAGATACCATAGTAAGTTCTGTTTTCAGCAATTGGGGCTATTTCATGCAATTTATCAAAAGCCGGTTTGATCCCATCAGGAAAGCTGCTGGCAGTTATACAATAAACATGAATGTCCTTTTTGAGTGTGTAAACTTCCATTGAATATGCATTTGCAATACAAACATAGCAGTATAGCCTGTATTTGCGGCTGTACAAAAACGACAATTGAAGGGCTATTTGCGACAAGCTATTTTATTATATTTGATCAAGGAATAACTTAGCTATGATGAAATCAGTCAGTATTCTTGTTCCTGAATCTTCCGTATCGCAGGCCATTGCAGATCCTCAATATTTGTTTTCCGCAGTTAACCAGTTCCTTACCGTTTCTGGTAAGAAGCCATTGTTTGACGTTAAGTTAGTAGGCGCCAAAAGGCAAATCAAATTGAATCAGTTTATCATTCAACCGGATAAGTTGCTGGAGGAAGTAAAGAGAACGGATTTGGTAATTGTGCCTGCTTTATTTGGTGACATGCCAGGTGCCATTAAAGCCAATGAAAAACTCTTACCCTGGATAGTGGAGCAGTATGAAAATGGGGCAGAGGTTGCTTCTTTGTGTGTGGGTGCATTTTTACTGGCTTCAACAGGAATGCTCAATGGGAAAAAATGTTCTACGCATTGGGGTTTTACCAATGAATTCAGCGCTATGTTTCCTGAAGTGACGGTAGTGGATGGCAGTATTGTTACGGAGGAGCAAGGAATTTATTCCAGTGGAGGTGCCAATTCTTACTGGAACCTGCTGCTTCATCTGGTAGAAAAATATACCGACAGGCACACGGCTGTGCTGGCGTCCAAGTATTTTGCCATCGATATAGACAGATACAGTCAGTCAGCTTTTGCCATGTTCAAAGGACAAAAGCAACACCATGACGATATTGTAAAGCGCGCTCAGGACTACATAGAAAGTAAAGTGGAAGATCGTATCAGTGTAGATGAGTTGGCTGAAAAGTTTGGCGTGGGACGCAGAACTTTTGAAAGGAGATTTAAATTGGCCACCAACAACTCGGTATTGGAATACATTCAGCGCATCAAAGTGGAAGCTGCCAAGCGAAGCTTTGAAAGCAGCCGAAAGAACATCAATGAAGTGATGTACAATGTTGGTTATACAGATACAAAAGCATTCAGAACCCTATTTAAGAAAATCACGGGCCTCACACCGGTGGTCTACCGAAACAAGTACAACAAAATGGCTGCTACCTCCTAAGGAATTGATTAATTCGTTTTAATCAGAGATCTTTTTTTATAATTGAGATAAAGCAGCAGGAACAAGACAAATAATACGGCACTTAATGAGAATGGAATGATATACATTTCTTCTGCAGGGAGAAAAATACCTAGCAACAGGCCTCCAATGCTAATCAAGCCTGCAGCAACAGCATAATGTATAATATTGTAAAACCAGGCATAAGGAAAAAAATGAGCACCTGTGATGATGACGTACGTCATTACAAAATGATCAGGCGACTTGATCAATACGAATATCAAAAAGGGGAAATAGAAAAGTTGAGCGAAGTTGAGCCACAGACCCAGGGGTTGAAGCGGATTGGTTTCGATTTTCCAAATCGTTTTAAAAAGTTTTGAAAACAACAAAGCCATCGGCAACATGATGCCCCCCACAATGAATGTCAGAATAGATTTGTTGTAGGCGGTATAGGGTAGGGTCCATACAAAACCAATGATGGCCCATACTATCGTGGCAGCAAAAATAAAATCTATACCATTTTTGGCTTTTACGGAGAGCTCGAGGCGCAATGGATTCAGGTCGATGGACGTCATAAACGGTATTGGCTATTTGACGAAAATAATCAAGTGCATTCAATGGATAGAAAAAAACGGAATAATAATTTTGTGTCCGATGGCCTAGTCAAAAAATGCTTACTTTTCTTTTTTTAATTTTCAACTATGATTAACACGTCTAAGCTCTATTTATTGGTTACAGTAATTCTATTATTCAGCTGCAACCCCACCAGCGAATCGCGAAAACATTTTGTTAGTGAACTTGACAGTGGAAAAACACCCTGGTCGTACGAACCTAAAGCCGGCAATGAGGATCAATTTACGTTTGCTATTGTCTCAGACCTCAATGGAGGAGAGCGGGAAGGGATATTTGAGGTAGCCATCGAACAGCTGAACCTGTTACGGCCACAGTTTATTCTCAGTGTTGGTGATTTGGTGAATGGAGAAACGGACGAGATTCAGGAATTACAACAACAGTATGACAGTTTTGATCAACGTGCAGCTAAGGCAAAGGCGCCAATATTTCACGTAGGTGGCAACCACGATCTCACGAGTCCGGTGATGCGTAATTTTTGGGAAGAGCGCTACGGTAGACGATATTATTATTTTATTTATGAACAAGTGCTCTTTCTGGTTCTTGACACAGAAGATTACACGGACGAATTCAGACAAAAGATACATGAAGCAAGGACAGAAGCCATTGCGGTGTTGGATGGCGATCACCCTGAAAATTTTGAATTGACCGAGTATTACAAAATGGAGGAGCGTAAAACCGGCAAGTTGGAGGAAGAGCAAAATGCGTACTTTGAGAAAGTGATAGCAGATCATCCTGATGTTAGATGGACCTTTGTACTGATGCATAAACCCGTATGGCAGCGACAAGGAGAGGGAAATCTATCGCGCATAGAAGCAGCGCTGGGGGCACGCAACTATACGGTCATTAATGGTCACGTGCACAGCTATTCACACACAGAAAAAAATGGGCATGATTATATTACCCTGGGCACAACGGGTGGAGCTCAGAATGCAAAAGATGCAAATGCCTTCGATCACATCACCGTGGTATCTTTTGATGAGGACGGCCCTTCAATGGCCAATCTCAGGCTGGAGGGTATTTTGGACAAGACAGGAAAAATTCCTTTAAATGGTGAGCAGTATTGTTATCAGGCTTCAGCATGTACGGAATAATGAAAACTTAGTTAACGGGTAAATTCTTTAACAGGAAGTTCCTCACATTTCCACCCATTATCAATTCCGTTTCGTCCACGCTAAAACCTTCTGCTATCAGGGCTTCCATAATCAAAGTCAGTCCTGTAACATCGAAGTGGGTGGTGAGCGCACCATCAAAGTCGCTGCCAAGCGCCACCTTGTCGACACCAATTTTATCGGCTACATAGCGAATACTTTTTGCGGTGGCAGTTGCATCGGAGCCACACACGGCAGTACTCCATAAACCAATGCCTACCAAACCCTTTCGTCTACCGATCTCCTCCAGGTGTTTGTCAGACAGGTTTCGTTGGTTGTCGCACATGCCCTTTACGCCCGTATGCGAAATGATGACAGGTTTGGAGGTAAGCGCAAAAACTTCGTCTATGGTTTGAGGAGAGCTGTGGGCCAGGTCGATGATTATGTTCATTTCTTCCATCTTGGTCACCAGTTTTTTACCAAGGTCGGTAAGTCCTCCTTTTTTCATACCGTGTGCCGAACCCGCCCATTCATTGTCAAAGAAATGAGCCAATCCGATGTACCGTACGCCTGCATCATAAAATGTTTGAAGGTTATTGATATCGCCTTCCAGGCAATGCGCCCCTTCCAGGCCGAGCATTCCGGCTGACAGGATAAAATTCTCTTTGCGGTCGGAGATAAATTGACGGAGTTCATTTTGTGAAGTGATCACCCTGAAGTCTCCGTTGGAGGCTTCTGCAAATTGATGCAGCTGCCGGCATTGGTGCAATGCTCTTGATTTGATGCTGAACCAACTGGTGGGTGGTCTCAGTTGAGCAAAGCTTAGTAGTGCAATTTGATCCGTATCATCATCGTTTTGCTCAATGTTGATTCCTCGGGGTGTTTTGCTTACGACAGTGAATACCTGAAATGCCATGTTGGCTTTTTTCATCCTGGGCAAATCAACGTGACCATAGTGGTGTTCTTTAAAAAAATCGCGGTCCCACAACAACATATCGCAATGGAGGTCTGCGACAAAGGGTAGTGTATTGTAAAGGGCGAGGTTGCCACCATCATAGACGGAAGTCACTTTGTTCATCGACTTGTCTATGGAAGTGGGAACGAAAATAAAAAAGATGGCAAGGGCAACCAGGATCAGCGTGATGATTACGTTGCGAATTTTCTTAACCATGAAAAGTATTTTTTATCCGCGCCAAGATAAATTATTTGAAATAAACTTGAAAGGTGCTTGAAGCTGAAAATACTTTCCTGTGCCTGCTAGAACTCTGCCTCGTCACCATCGTATTCTTCACGGTCGCCTCCACTTCTTTTCTTTTTTTGATTCAGGCGATAGGTAAAGGAAAGCCGCACCTGACGGGAGCGCCATTGAAATTCTGAGTTTTCAGTAAAACTTTCGGTGGTGGTTGTGCCTCTGTATTTTCGGGTATTAAACACATCTCTTGCAGAGAGATTGATGGTTCCTTTGCCATCCAATACATCCATGTTGGCACCCAGATCCATTCGGTACTCGCTTTTTCTTCTGCCCTGGGTCTGCATTTCCGGAGCCCTGTAGTTGCCGCTTAATTGCAGGTCTATTCTTCCCAAATTAAATTTACTGCTCAACCGGAATCGTGCCGTATAGGTATCTCGGTCAAGAACAATGTCATTGAATTGTCCTTCGGTGATGGCCCTGTAAAAATTGGCATTGCCATTTAGGTTAAGCCACTTCAATGGATCGGAGCTGAAGTTGGCTTCGATGCCGTAGGCATTTTCAACACCAATGTTTCTGGGCACAGAGACGGTGTTGATGCCATCTTCGGAAGTTTGGACTCGATCAATCACCCCTGTGGTATAACGGAAATAACCTCCAAGGTAAACGGACGACTTCTTAAGGTTATTCAACAGGCCCACTTCGTAGGAGTCGGTGTATTCCGGATTGAGGTCGGTGTTACCCATGCGGATATTGCGCGGATCACTGAACGATGAAAAAGGATTGAGGTACCAGAATCGCGGACGAGACAGTCGCCTGCTGTAACTCGCCTGCAATGTTTTGTCAACCGTCATATTGTAGGAGAGAAATGCACTGGGAAATGCATTGAGGTAATCTTTTGTGTTGGTTTGATCCGTTTCTCGCTGAAAGGTTTTGATATTGGTTTGCTCGAGACGAAGGCCAATTTGATAACCCCATTGCTCCATTTTATTCTCATAAATGGAATACAAGGCGTGAACGTCTTCATTGTATTCGAATTGATTGGAGAAATTGACCAAGGGGAAGAAATTGCCCAATGCATCAGATTGTTCAACCAGGTATTCACTCTTGATTGTTCTTAATGTGCCCCGATAACCAGCTTCCAATTTTTTACCATCATCAAATGGATAAACATAATCTACCTGTATTAATGTGTTCTGATCTCCTTCTTCGTTGGCAGCCCGCTGATAAAGTTCCAGGGGAGTGGACAGGAGCAGGTTGGCCGAATCGATGGTTGATTTTTCTGTTTCGGTATTGCTTCTGTACTGCAATTGGGCAGTCAGCTCATGGCCATCTCCATTCATCATGCGTCTGTAACTCAACTCGTATTCTGTATTATTGTCTTGTCCGTCCTGAAGATCTCTTCTCAAAGTATTGTTAAACAGTCCGCGCTGCTCTGTTCTGTCGAAATAGGTAATGTTGGTGGTATTCAATTCATCTGACAGCCGTGCCATGGTAGAGGCAGTGATGATGTTTTTGTTATTGATATAAAAATCTGTACCAAAACGGATATTGTGAGAAGTGCCACTTCGCAGCCGATCATTGTCGATATAGGTAAAGAGGGTATCCCGGGAAATGCGATCGGTAAAACCTCCTCCCGGATTTTCCCTGTAATTGATACCATAGCTTCCAAATAGATTAAATTTTCCGCTGCGGTAATTGACATTTCCAGAAAATCCGTAGTTGAGAGGAAAACCTGCGTTGGCAGTAAAAGAACCGTGCAGTCCGCGCTCCTGGTCTTTCTTCAAAATAATATTGATAATACCTGCTGATCCTTCTGCATCATAACGTGCAGACGGATTGGTGACAACTTCTATGCGTTCAATTAAATCTCCCTGCAATTGTCTGAGTGCATCAGGGCTGCTGATGCCTACCAATCCTGATGGCTTGCCGTTCACTAGTATGCGTACATTGGAACTTCCACGAAGGCTTACGTTGCCATCGACATCTACTGCGATAGAGGGAAGGTTGTCTAGGATTTCGGAAGCGTTGGAAGCCACATTGCTAAGATCTGCGGACACATTGAAAACGCGCTTGTCCAGCTCCAGTTGCATTTGGCTCTTTTGACCGGAGACAACAATTTCTGTTAACAAAGCGATGTCTGGATAGAGTGTAATGGTTCCAAGTTTTGCTATCGGATTTTCCTGTGAAAGGGTCACGTTAAAAAACCGGGGATTGAAAGAAATAAATTGAACTTTAACAATGTACTTGCCTGGCTTGGTTTGAATTTCAAATTTTCCAGCAGCGTCTGTGGTGCTGCCGCCCAACAGCGCACTGTCTGAGGCATTCAGAAGACTCGCATTGGCGAATTCGAGAGGATTTTGTGTTTCGTCATCAACTACCTTTCCTTCTATTTTAAATGTTTGGGCGTTAAGCAGAAAGTTAGATTGAATGATCAGCAAAATGAATATGAAATACTTCAGAATTGAAAATTGTTTTGTTGGGCAATCGATTGTATCTAGTTAAACACAAATTTAGCCCTCAGGTTTCATGAAAATGGATTTCTAAGCCCTCTAATGCCCTTTTTTCGACCATTTACGGTAAATATTGGATCAACGGTACGCGTTATACCATACCTACTGCGTGTTGTTGGCGTAAAATATTATTTTCGCCACAAAATTAGCTGACCCATGAAGAGGAATTTGACAAGATTGAGAATGGTAGGAATTGCTGAGGGCATAAGTTATCTGTTGCTCTTGGGTATATGCATGCCATTGAAATACATTTTTGATATTCCGGAGCCTACTTTTTTTGTGGGATTGGCACACGGCATTTTATTTGTCGTGTATTGTCTTTTAGTGGTGTTGGTTGCTTATCAACATCGCTGGTCTTTTCTTACTATGTGCTGGGCTTTAGTGGCTTCACTTTTGCCATTTGGACCATTTGTTGCGGACAAGAAAATCTTCAGCGTACCTACTTCGCAAAAGAACCCAGTCTGATCCGGAGCAATAAGTAATTGCGGTGCGCAACAGAAGCCATAACGGTGGTATTGTTAATACTGTTATCTTTGATTCCTTTGAACCATGACAGAGCATAATCGCAAACAGCTGGATGTAGTCTTTAAATTGTCCATTACCATTGCATTGCTATTGGTGAGCTTATATTTTCTTAAGTCGCTGTTAATGCCATTGGTTTTTTCTTTTCTGATGGTAATGGTACTCGTCCCTCTCTGCCAAAAATTAGAGTCATGGAAGATAGGGCGCATATTGTCAATACTGATAGTGCTTTTTATGGTCTTTGTTGTGGTCGTGGGGTTGGCTTTATTGATGAGTACACAGTTCAACAGGTTCATAACGGATTTCCCTGATCTTGAGGGAAGATTGCAAAATCTGTTGGTGGGATTGATAACCAATATTGAAGGAGTCTTTAACATTTCTCAGCAGGAGCAATTGGGTTTTCTTAAGGACAATGCTACGGAGTTTTTTAAAACGGGCAGTAAATACTTTAGTTCAGCAATTGGTGCAACCACGGACGCTATTTCTTTTATGGGGCTCGTGCCTGTCTACTGTTTCCTTATTTTGCTTTACAGAGAAAAATTCAAGAATGTAATTTTAAAGTTGATTTCATCTGAGCGAGAACAAAGTGTAGTTGATATTTATACCAAAATGAGAAAAGCAGTGCAGCAATATGTAACCGGCCTTGGTTTGGTTGTGCTGATCATCGCTGTACTCAATGTATTAGGACTCTCATTGTTGGGAATAAAGTATGCAGTCTTCTTGGGAATATTTTCAGCGCTACTAACTGTTATTCCTTACGTAGGTGTTTTTATTGGAGGGTTATTGCCCGTGCTCATCGCCCTTATCACTAAAGATTCAATGTGGTATCCATTAGGTGTAATTGGACTGTATTGGTTGGTTCAAATATTAGAAGGCAACTTCATCACGCCACGAATTGTTGGCTCACAGGTAAACATTAATGCACTGGCTGTAATTTTTGGGTTGTTGGCAGGAGGGCAACTATGGGGAGTAGCGGGTATGGTAATGGCAGTACCTATTCTTGCGGTCATAAAGGTTGTTTTTTCTCACGTTGACAGCTTAAAGCCATTGGCTGAAATGCTTGAGCAATAATTTGAAAGAGATTTGAAGAATTAGTAAATTATTTTTTGCGTTATCTTGTTTTCTCTACGCGAGTCTCTTTTTCATCAAACCCACTATTATGACACGGACAGTATTTTACGCCACCGTTTCGGAAGCAATAAAAAAATTAAGAGAGAAGGGATTTACCAGCGATTTCAATCTAAAGGAAAATTGCATCTCTTGCAGTGCCGGGTTGTTTTCTCCTGATCAATTTGAAATCATAGAAGTGTATCGCTATGAGGGGGAGACAGATCCTGCTGATGAAGCAACCGTATACGGTATTGAATCAAAAACTGGCGTTAAAGGTGTTTTGGTTACAGGATATGGTGCCACTTCGGGGCTCTCCGGAGATATTCTCAGGAAGTTGTCGATTTTGCGATGACCGGATTTGACTTGTTTTAAATTAAGTAGCGCTACCTTAGCGATTGCTAAAACCCTTTTTAATGATGGATTCATCGAAAGACCCACGCCTTGCTGTTCTGATTGATGCCGACAATGTTCCTTATTCGCATGTGAAAGAAATGTTGGAGGAGATTGCCAAGTACGGAACACCCACATTCAAGCGCATCTATGCCGACTGGACTAAACCTACGGTTACGGGTTGGAAGGCGGTATTGCTGGAACATGCCATCACTCCGGTACAACAATATGCATATACCAGTGGAAAGAATGCCACCGATAGTGCAATGATCATTGATGCCATGGACATTTTGTATTCGGGCAGGGTAGACGGATTTTGTATTGTATCCAGCGACAGTGACTTTACACGATTGGCTACAAGATTAAGGGAAGCAGGTATGAAAGTAATTGGAATAGGGGAAAAGAAAACGCCAAAGCCTTTTATCTCCGCCTGTGAGAAGTTTATCTATTTGGAAATACTTAAGCCCCGATCAGATTCGAAAAGCACTGAAAAGAAATCAACCAAAGGGAAGGACAAAAGCGTAGAAGAGGTTGATGATCAGCTCATCAAATTGATTACCGGTTCCATCAACGATTTGGCAGATGAAAATGGCTGGGCTTTCCTGGGGGAGTTGGGTAACCTGTTGCTTAAAAAGCATCCGAATTTTGATCCCAGAAATTTTGGCTTTCCCAAAATGCTTCCTCTGATAAAAAGCATTAACAAGTTTGAGGTGGATGAGCGTGATACCGGAAATAAGAATATAAAGTTGGTGTATGTACGTATCAAATAAGGGTGAGGTGAAAATCATTTTTTAAATCGATTGTTTTTTCTATTCTTGTTTTTTACTAAACGCATGTTTTTCCATGGCATCTGAACAGCCTCTATTTCTAAAAAACCTTTGGTACTTTGCCTTTCATGGTTCACAACTCAAGAAAGGTAAGCTTGTTCAAAAAGAAATTCTGGGCGAAAGAATCGTCTTTGGCAGAGATGATCAGGGCAATCCTTTTGCCTTAAAAGACAACTGCCCGCACAGAGGTGTACCATTATCAGCAGGTTGGTTTGACGGCAGTACCATTCAATGCTGTTATCATGGCTGGAAGTTTGATTGTGCTGGTACATGCACGGGCATTCCGGCTTTGGCAGATGACAAACTGGATGTGAGTAAGATTAAGGTGTATCAATATCCATGTAAAAGCATCAATGATACAATTTGGGTTTACATTCCTCAGAATAAATTAAAACTGGAAGGGGCAGAGCAAAGCCTGCCTAATTTGCTGATCGGTGCTGACAAAAAGTTTCTTCATGTAGAAACAGTGACAATGCCCACCAACATTGATCACTCTGTAATCGGATTGATTGATCCGGCCCATGTTACCTTTGTGCATCAATCGTGGTTTTGGCGTTCCAGCAAAAGCTTAAAACTGAAAGAAAAGAATTTTGTGCCCGATGAGCTGGGGTTCAAGATGGCAAGACATAAACCTTCCTCCAACTCCAAAGGATATTCTGTATTAAAGGGAGGAACCAGCACTGAGATTAATTTTCAATTGCCAGGCAATCGCTTCGAACACATTAAGGTAGGGGAAAAGCATGAAATCGTTTCCATTACTACGCTCACACCCATCAATGAAAATGAAACGGAACTCAATCACATTTTCTATACCACCATTGGTTTGGCCAAATTGCTGTGGACACCTTTGAAAAGTTTGGGTAAGACATTTATTGGACAAGACTTGGATGTATTTCAAAAACTGCGGGAAGGATTGGATACGAATCCAACGCTCATGCTGGTGGGGGACCCTGATCAGCAAGCCAAGTGGTACTATGAGTTAAAGAAAAGCTGGCACAAATCGGTAGAAGAGAAAACACCGTTTAGCAATCCCCTGCAACCCCAAACGCTGCATTGGATCACTTAGATCTTAGTTGGCTGAGTTCCTCATCGAGTTGTCCAAGATCAGTGAATTGAAGCTCCTCCACATCGGCAGGTTCATCACCTTTCCAAATCATACCGATGGTCATGATCGTACCAGTGATAAGAATGGTGTATAACAGTATGCCACTGCTAAAATTGTCTTCTATAAATAGAGGAGGGATGGCAAAGAAAAGCAAAACTGTGATTAACCCCCTTGGTGCTATAAACAGCTCTGGTAAAATACTCTTGAAAAATGGCTTTAAACAAATAAAGCGAACAATGTAAAGTGCTGCCGTAATACATAGACTTATGATTGCTGTATTGATATTAAGCAGCGATTGTAAATCCAACGTCAAACCAAAGATAACAAAAAAGAAAGTGCGCACCACAAAGGCTGATTCGAGCGTTACCAGATGAAACTCTTTGTTGATTCGAATGAGCACAGTCTCATCGATAAAGCGCCTCAGTTTCCCGAAAAAGAAAATTTTGTAATTGCTGAGCGTCAACCCAAACACAAGAATGACAATGAGCGATGAGAGATGGAACATCTTGCCGACAGCATAGAGTAAAATCAAAACGGAAATGAGAAGAAAAAGCCTTGCATTTTCTGTGATGCGTTGAAAAAGCAGTACCAGCAGATAGCTGGTAAAAATTGATAGCCCAATGGTTAGTCCTACGTTGATCCCCACTTCTTTCAAAAGAGCTACAGGAGCTGTTGACGCACTATTTCCTATAGCGAAGTAAAAGACCATGATACCCAGAATATCAGAGAATGTACTTTCGTAAATCATAAACTCTTTTTTTTGACCACTAAGCTGACTCACGCTGGGGATGATAATGGCGCTGCTCATGATGGACAACGGGATGGAATAAATGAAAGCAGTGTAAAAATTAAATTCAAGAAAATAGGTAAGTAGCCAGGCTATACTGATGCATGAACCAAACAACGCAAATAGCGCTATGAAAAATGACTTTACGATCAGTGATCGTTTGTCTTTGGTAAGTTTTAAATCCAGCGCTGCTTCAAGCACGATCATAATCAGTCCCACTATGCCCAGCAATTGAAGTAAGTCAAAAACACGTGGTCCCAGTGTGATGTCAAACTCTACAAACAGAAATTGAATACCTACCCCCAACACAATAAGCAGTAATACGCTGGGAATTTTCGTGTATTTGGCCACCATTGTAAAAACATAGGAGACGATCACTATGCTGCAAATGGCGATTATATCAAAGTAAGGGTTATCCGAAATCATTGAAGTTCCTTTAACTTTAAATATTGAGACAAAAACTATTTTGGAAAGTCTCCAAAATTAGGGTGAAAATGTGACTTTAATGGTAAGTTAAGGTCTTAATGCATTGTTGATTTTATGCTGTCATGTCAAAGGTAAATAAGTTTGGAACGTTTGGTGGTGTTTTTGTTCCTTCCATTCTGACAATTCTGGGAGTAATCATGTACCTGAGGCTGCCTATGATCATAGGAGAGTCAGGATTGTACATGACGTTGGGCATCATATTAATTGCCCATGTGATTTCAATTACTACAGGGCTAAGCGTTTCATCTATCGCTACAGACAAAAAGGTAGAAGCGGGCGGCACTTACTACATGATATCGCGGAGCCTCGGATTGCCTATAGGAGGTACCCTTGGACTTGCTTTATTTGTAGGACTATCATTCAGTGTAAGCCTTTACCTGATTGGTTTTGCTGAAAGCTTTTTGGGCTACTGGGGCTATGAAGTAAACATCAATTCCATTCGTATTGCAGGTACTGCAATTCTTTTGCTGGTAACTACCATTACTTTGATCAGCACTTCACTGGCCATTAAGACGCAGTACATTATTATGACTGCGATCTTTCTCTCTTTGCTATCGATTGTATTTGGAAGCCATGAATTCGGACCAGCCTCACCGCATCTGTCTCCACCCAGCACAGGTTTTTCGTTCATGTTGTTGTTCGGAATTTTCTTTCCTGCTGTTACTGGTTTTGAAGCTGGTGTCTCCATGTCTGGAGATCTTAAAGATCCCAAGAAGTCGATACCCGGTGGAACCATCATGGCCATAGTTGTTGGTTTGGTGGTATACCTGCTTTTGGCTTTCTTTTTTGCCTTTACGGTAGACAAGCAAGTGCTATCAGGAGATCCACAGGTGCTTTTGAAAATTTCCAGGGTACCCGAATTGGTTATTGCCGGCATCTGGGGTGCTACATTATCCTCTGCACTGGGCAGTATTTTAGGAGCACCACGTATTTTGCAGGCGACTGCAGTAGATAATATTACACCCCGTTTCTTTTCCAAAGGCACAGGCAAGTCTAATGAGCCACGCAATGCCTTGTTGCTTACTTTTTTGATTGCGGAAGGAGGTATTCTTATTGGTGAACTGGATGTAATCGCACGAATCGTCTCTATATTCTTTATCACTACCTATGGATTCCTCAATTTAAGCTGCGCCTTTGAAGCCTGGACAAGTGCGGATTTCAGACCGAGTTTCAAAACACCGGTGTGGGTGAGTTTACTGGGTTCAGCAGCTTGTTTTTTGGTGATGATCCAACTTGATTTTGTTGCCGCTGTTGGGGCCTCCATCATCCTTGGCTTGTTGTACTTCTACCTCAAACGCAAAGAACTGAGTTTATCTTCCGGAGATGCGTGGAGCGGTGTGTGGGCCTCTTTGGTAAAATCGGGGCTGAAAAAATTGACCGTGGAAAAGGTACAAGCGCGCAACTGGAGACCCAATATTTTGATGTTTGCCGGATCGGAAGAAAGAAGGCCTCACCTGACCAAGCTGGGATTGGCCATTGCTGGAAAGCTTGGACTGCTGTCTTCATTCGAACTCATAGTATCGGATAACGACCAACTTGAAAAGATTAAGACGGAGGAAAAAGCCAATGGAGATACACCCTCTTATTTTAAGCATCAATATAAGAGTGGAAACATTTATAAGAGTATAGGAGAGATTACCAACCTGTATGGTTTTGCAGGCATTGAGCCCAATACTGTTTTAATGGGTTGGAGTGAAAGAGTCGAAAAGAAGGCTGAGTTTATACAATTGATCCGAGGTTTTGAACAAAAGAATCTAAACTCCCTGTTTCTGCATTATGACCCCATCAAAAAATTGGGTGAAGCCAAAACGATTGACATTTGGTGGAGCGGTTGGGGACGCAATCTTTCGCTGGCCTTGAACCTGCTTCGGCACCTCACAAGCACTGCACCGTGGAACAAAGCCACCATAAGACTACTCATCATTCAGAATCAGGCGAGCGAAGTTGACAGGATTTATCAGCAGGTTCAGCGCATTCTTACCAGTTACCGATTGCAGGTAACACTTAAAGTGCACAACAATTATGCGGATCGAAACTCCAGAAGCCAGGTAATTGCTACGGAATCGGCAAAAACAGATTTGACCATTGTAGGAATCCCTGACAACAATTATGATGATCTGGAAAAGACTTACGATTTCGTTACTGATCTGGCCCATCATCTGGGAACCGCAATTTTTATTAACGCATCTTCTGATTTTGAAGAATACACCATCCTTTCGGATGAAAATGCAATGCAAGAGGCAGCGCTTATTGGCCAGGGTAACTTTGAGTTGCCAGCGCTCGATACTTTTCACTATCCGGAGATCGCAGAGGACATACGTAAAATAGATGGCTATGGACAAACTGTTGTAAATCTGTTTGTAGAAAAGACATTCAGGGAATATTTTATAATCGATCGTAAGTTTTATGCAAGCTTGTCGGAGTTAGTGATTCAAACTTCCAAAAGCATAAAAAAAGTAACTGATCTGGATCAAAAGTATAAAAAGAATGAAGCCATTCTCAGAAGCCGCAGGCACTTCATTGAGCAAATAAAAACTCTGCTGATCACGTATCATGACAATGATATCAAAATGAAATCAGAAGTGGTGCTGAGAGGAATTGAATGGTACCTGGAAAGACTCGGAGCAGATGTAAATAAATTCCCCAAAAGACTGACCATCAACTATAACAGAACTGAATTTTTTATTAAGCCAAATGATAATTGGGGACTTAGGTGGTTCAAACTTCAAAAGCGGATGCTCCATCCGTTCTCCAAAAGAAACATTCCGATTACCATTCAATATCGGGATGTGGCCAAGTATTTTTTGAGAGATAACCGGTATCAGTTTCTGGCTGTGCTGTTGAAAGACTTCAACAACACAACCCGGGAGAGTTTGCGCATGATCTCCGATTTCATCTCTTACTGTGAAATTAATTTTCAAAAGTTGGCCAATCAGGAATCTTCCGATGATGAGGTGGTTGTTTTCTCATCAACATTGGTGAGTCGGATGGAAAGTTTGATGGACAGGAATGAAAAGCTGCTTCACTTGTACGAAGGTCGAATGCAACTTGAATTCAGGAAGAATCTTTCACAGATGGGCCATTATCTGGAGCGCATCCGGGTGAATCAGGAATTAGAGAAGAAGAGGAGAAATAAATCTTTTTATCTGGGCAGAAAAGAATGGGTACAGGAATTTGCTACGCTATGGGAAGAGCGTCATTTACTGGCCTTAAATGCAGTGCTCGCCAACGCGCATATGTTGGATTTTCTAGGTTATCTTGAAAGAGAACTCCAGCAATTTAAGGTGAAACTGAATCAATGGATTACCAGGGAGAGCAGTGAACCCGTAGAAAACATCAAAGCTTCGTTATTGAAACTGAAGGAAGGGCCCATAGAAAAAAGACAACCTATAATCCCTGCCTGGAACGTGGATGGTTCCAAATTATTGGATGATTTTGAAGTGATGAGTGACAAGTTGGTGGCCTATGCCAAAACGCTGCCTGATGAGATTGAAGTGGAATCCCAAGAAGAGGAAGGTGAGTTGTCTATTCCCTTAAGCTCTTTATTGATTTATCTGGTAGAGATTCGACTTGCTGGTCCGTTCTATGACTACCTGGAGTCCATGCAGGAGAAGTTGATGCAATCCAGCTTGTTGATTCAGGATCAATCCAACTTGTCTATTTTCAACGTGTACAATGCAGAATCAGAAGATCGTGAAAAACTGGCCAATGATTTGGTGGGCCCTGTGCTTCTCACTATCGAGTTCGAACAAAAGAAAATGAGTAAGCAGGCGGATGAGTCATTTGAGAAACTGGCTTATTTACTTTCTGAATTGAGAGATTCACTTCACATCACTACACTTACCACCAATGTAAGTGAATTTGCCCAGCTGATTCGTCAACACAAGAGCAAAAAACTGACGAGCAAATTTGGGTCTGTTGTTGCAGAATGGCGTGATGAAATACGGCAGGCATTTGTGGGAATACTCTATTCTCAAAGCAAAGGTGTACTGTTGGCAGAGCGCTTTACTGAATCGGATAACACCTCTTTTGCTGAAAAGCTTTTAAAAACGATTGATAACGTTACGCCTGATCAATCCATTTTGCAGAAGCTCCCTCATTATTATACCATGTTGTTCAGCGGTCGCTCCAGTATCAGTGACAACTTTTGGGTAAAGCGACCTGAAGAAGAAGGACAGTTGCAGATGGCGCTGAACAGATACCGCTCGGGGGTTTCTGGTATGATAACCGTGCTGGGCGAAAGAAACGCAGGCAAGACAGCGCTATGTAAATATTTTTGTGAGCGTCATTTTCAGGACGAGCGGGTCTATCATGTTTTCAGTAGGGATGCTGGCTCCGCCAACCCTGCAGAATTCAACTTTGCCCTGCAAAAAGCTACTCGTATAGAAGGAGAGGCCAATGAGATATTCAATGCATTGGTACACGGAAGCGTGGTGGTAATTCACGACATGGAATTGTGGTGGGAACGGGCAGGCGAAGAGGGATTGCAAACCATACGGCACATCAAAAATCTGATAGACACCTATTCACACAAGTGTTTGTTTATCGTCAATTTAAATCCCTTTGCATTCGAAGTGTTAAGGAAAATAGAAGCACTCGATACGTACAGCATCAGCATCATCCGGTGCCAGCCTTTCAATGCGTACGAACTTCGTCAGTTGATTTTATCTCGTCATAAATCCAGTGGCTTGACCTTTTCCTTAAATAATAAGGAAGAAGTAGCGATCAATGAAATTACGTTAGCGCGCTTATTCAACAAAATATTTGAATATGCCCATGGCAATCCAGGAATGGCCATGAATGCGTGGCTAAGAAGCATTGTACAATACAAAGAAAAAAATATTCGCATAACAATGCCAGAAAAGTCAGACATCAGCGTGCTCTATCAATTTCCAACGCTGTGGAATATGATTGCGCTGCAGATGCTCATGCACAAACGAATGACTTTTGAAAAATTATGCAAGGTGTTATCTGAAAAACCTGAGATCATCAACGAACCCTTGAGGGCAATGGTGAGGATAGGAGTAATTAAGAAAAACAGCATGGACGTGTACGGCCTTAATCCTTATATCGAATTTTTATTAATAAAAGTATTTCACAAAAAGGAATGGGTATGATCAACTATCTGTTTTTTGTAGGAATAGCAGCAGCGCTTTTCATTGCATTCCGAATGTTAAGACTGATTAGCTACCGCGTTCAACGGGTACAACGATTTTACCCTGTAGTGGTAGTGGTTGAGTTAAGTCTCTGGATTGGTTTTTTGTTTTGGGTGGTGACCTATTTTCTTGAGTCTAAATCCTATTACAATGAACTCATGTTGGTGCTGGTGATCGCAGTTGTAGTGCTATTGGTATGGTTTTACGTCAAAGACATAGTAGCAGGTTTTATATTCAAAATAAAACACAACCCCAGAACAGGCCAAATTCTGTACTCTCAGGAAGGACAGGGGATAATCAAAAAGCTTTCAACATCACAATTGTTTATCGAAGGGGAAGGAAGAAACATCGTAAGAATTCCCTACTCAAGACTTTTAGGAAAAGGCATGACCCTTGAGACAGCAGACACCCACTCGGCCAGTGAAGCCGTCCTTTTTCTGGAAACAACCCCCGGTATTGACTTTACGGAATTGGAAAGAAAACTAAAATTGTATTTACTGCAGTCACCTTGGTGCGTGCCCGGTAAACCTATTCGCATTGACTTTCAATCCGAACCTAAGCATGGAATAGAAGTAACGGTTTACTTGCTGGATAAAAGCTATGCTGAAGTAGCAAAGGAAAAAGTTAAAACCTTACTGGATAGAACTTCTTAAAAGGAGAGTACTGATCGCTTTTTTGTCTTAATATAAATTTTATAACCAATGGCTATGAGAGTACTTCTATTTGCTATTTGTTGGACAGCATTATTGAATTCTGCCTTCTCGCAAATATTATTTTCGGAAAGTTTCACGGTAATTCTTGACTCCACCAAATTGGTGAAGGGTTCTGTGACACCGGAATTGAAAATTCAGACTCAAAAAAGAACGCTGGTGGAGATTACCAACATGGCAGACCTTTCTGTAAAAATTAAGCAAAACTACTTAAGTGTTGCCAATAAGGTAGAGTTTACCAGTTTTGGAAAAGAAGTTTTTTTAAGTGGTGGATATTTGTTCATTAAATTTAAGAATGATTTAGACAAGCATCTCTTAATAGAATACTATGGCCAGGTGCATTGGGCTGAAGCCAGGGGGATGGAGCGAAAATATGCAGGGGGTGCAAATCTTAGATTTAAGATAATCAAAAATCCCAAGACTGGATTGTTTGTTGGATCGGGTCCTTTCTATGAATTCGAGCGATGGAACTACAGTGGGGTTCTCGATGAAAAGCTACCTGTTGATCAAATTCCAATAGAGATGTCCAATGTGAAATTAGGAACCTATATAAGTTTCAAACATTGGTTTTTTGATAAAATATTTATGGATCTCAGTGTATATCATCAATCGAGATTGGATGAAATTTTGACAACACCACGTCTGGCTTCGAGTTCGCGATTAGGCTATCAAATGAGCGAACACCTCCAATTTGTTGTGATGTATCAAAATATCTACGACTATCGGCCTGTGGTGCCAATCGATGCCTGGTTTCATAGAGTTATCGCAACAGTCGCAATTTCTTTCTGATGTTCATTAAAAACCTTTCAATGTCTTTTTCACTCACCCTTAAGTGCTATCCTGATTCTGGGCTTTGACTCGTGGCTGAGCGGGGTAAAAAAAGGTATAATTTAGAAACAGTCTTTGATGATTGTTAAAAAAAATAAACAATTACAGTTAAATTATGTTTTGCTGCTATTGCTATATTGTTCTGATAAGGGCATTACATTTGTTTGAAATTTTGACAACGCATGAATAAATTCATAAAAGTTCTAATCGCTTTATCGGCTATAGCTCTCTCTTTCCAAAGTTATGGCCAATACAACGAAACCATTCGCTCAGGGCGGCCAGGGCAGTCCATTGGGCCATTTACCGTGGGTAAGAACATTCTTCAAATACAATCTGGAATGGATATTTTTGGATTTAAGCAAGAAGGAACTTCCTTTCAGGGATCCGGATATTTAAATAATACTGTAATCAGATATGGCGTTGCAGAGCGACTTGAAATTAGCGCATTGGCAGACTATAGATTTGAAACCATAAAAGCCAACGGGAGTGAATCAGACTTTAGTGGTTTGTCCGCCTTTGATTTGGGGGGCAGGTATCAGGTATATCAGGGTCATGGCGCCATTCCAACTGTAGGCTTTCAATTCAGGGTGCGGCTTCCGGTATTGTCGGAAGATTATAAAATTGATAACCTGGCACCGCGCTTTATCATTGTTACGGGTCAGAAGTTGTCTGAAACTTTTACCCTGACGACTAACTGGGGTGGAAGCTGGAATGGAAATAATTCCATGGGCACAGGCTTCTATATTATCAATTTAAGTTTTCCGATCGTAGGCCAATTGGGCGGATTTGTGGAGAACTACGGTGATGTTAACGATGGAGATTTTGATACTCGTTTCGATGCCGGATTCGCTTATTTGGTTAACAATGACCTACAATTGGATTTATTAGGTGGATTAGGAAAAAATGACGGCTTCAGTGATTATTTTGTAAGTGTGGGAGTATCGTGGAGAACAAAGAGAAAGTAAAAGCCTTAATTCAAAGAGTATGAAAAGCATTTTTGTATATATCGTCTGTCTTTTTGTTGTCTTTACTGGATTCAGTCAGGCACCGGCAGATTCGCTGGTACTGACGAAAAGCGGCCTGCCCGTTGTATTTAAAAATGACACCCTCTTTTTTGTTCATTCTAAAATAGGACCTTACAAACCTGCTGACAGGGTAAACACCATCAACAGACGAATAACCTCCTTCATGAAGGACTCCGAATTTGAGCCGGATAGTCTGTATTTGTTGGACAGTGAAATGAGCACCGACATCTGGTGGAGAGACCGCGTGCTATTCAGTGTGACCGATCTGGATGCAGAGACAGAAAACATGTCAAGAAAGGCCCTGGCCGAGAAGCAGCTGACCGTAGTAAAAGAAGCGCTGAATAAGGAACTTAAGTCAAAGAGCATCAAAAACATTTTGCTGCAAGCAGGACTTACCATACTGGTAGTTCTGATTATTTATTTCCTTATCAAATACATCAATAAACTGTTTGTCTTTACCCGCAAATGGTTGATCAATGCGAAAGGGAGAATACTCAAAGGGATCAAATTCAAAGGGTATGAATTTTTAGATACTGATAGGGAACTCAAAGTTGCACTTTTCCTTAATAGTATTTTGCGATGGGTGGTTATCGTCATTGTACTTTACCTGGCACTCCCTATCTTGTTTAGCATTTTTCCATGGACACGCGGCTGGGCTGAAAAACTGTTTGGTTATGTACTTGACCCACTTTCCAATGTACTGACGGCCATTTTTAATTATATACCCAACCTGTTCACCATCGGGGTAATCTATTTTGTTACAAGATATGTAGTTCAGTTTGTAGAGTTCCTGGCTGGAGAAATTGAAAAAGGTTCTTTGGTTATCAGCGGGTTCTATCCCGATTGGGCCAAGCCCACCTTTGGTATTGTGAAGGTGCTCATGTATGCTTTCATGTTTATCGTCATCTTCCCTTATTTACCTGGTTCTGATTCTCCGGTGTTTCAGGGGGTGAGTGTGTTTCTGGGGGTTTTGTTTTCGCTGGGATCATCTACGGCCATTAGCAACATGGTGGCAGGATTGGTAATCACCTACATGCGCCCTTTCAAGATTGGCGATCGTATTAAAATAGGTGAGTTAACGGGCGATGTGCTGGAAAAATCAATGCTCGTTACCCGCATCCGAACCATCAAAAACGAAGACATCACCATTCCTAACGCTACTGTGCTATCGGGGCATACCATCAACTATACCACCTCTGCCAAGGAATTGGGTTTGATTTTGCATACCACTGTTACCATCGGGTACGATGTGCCCTGGCAAAAGGTACATGATTTATTAATAAGGTCAGCCAACGATGCAGAAGGAGTGGTGAAGTCAGAAGACAAAAAACCATTTGTGCTTCAAACCAGCCTCGATGATTTTTATGTGGCTTATCAACTCAACGCCTACACTGAAAACCCGGCTAAAAGCGCTGTTATCTATTCCAACATTCACCAGCAGATACAGGATAAATTTGCTGAGGCAGGTGTTGAAATCATGTCTCCGCATTTTGGAGCCATCCGTGATGGTAATATGGTCAACATTCCGTCTGACTATTTGCCCAAAGATTATAAAGCACCCTCATTCAATGTATCAGGTTTAGGAAACAAGTCATCTGAAAAATAACTCAATGCAAGACTGGATAAATGAATTAAATATCCCAGGTTGGCTCAGCACACTTATTGTAGTAATAGGTATCATCGTGTTGGTGAGGCTGTTTTTTGTATTGATCAAAAGTAGAATTCAGAAAACTGCCAAGGATCAAGATACCATCTACAGAACGAAAAAAGTTTTAGATTTTGTTTCGTACATCATCATCATTCTGGCACTGCTCATTACTTACAGCAAAAATCTTGGAGGACTTACTGTGGCACTGGGTGTGGCTGGTGCGGGTATTGCCTTTGCCCTTCAAGAAGTGATTGCCAGTGTGGCGGGATGGATGGCGCTGATGTTTGGAAATTTTTATCGCACTGGCGACCGCGTACAACTGGGTGGAATTAAAGGAGATGTAATTGATATTGGAGTACTGCGCACCACTTTAATGGAAACCGGACAATGGGTAGATGGCGACTTGTACAACGGCAGAATTGTAAGAATTGCCAACAGTTTTGTTTTTAAGGAACCAGTGTTCAATTATTCCGGAGACTTTCCTTTTCTGTGGGATGAAATCAAAATTCCTATCCAGTATGGAAGCGACTATGAGATGGCTAAATCACTATTAGAAAAAATAGCCGAAGAGCATGTAAGCAAGAATGCAGAAGAGGGCAAAAGGGTATGGAAACAAATGGTTAAAAAGTACCTGATCGAAGATGCGCGTCTCGAACCTATGATCAGTTTAATCGCCAATGACAATTGGGTAGAGTTTACCGTGCGTTATGTTGTAAGCTACAAAAGAAGGCGCATGACCAAGAATGATTTGTTTATGGCTATCCTGAAAGAAGTGGCCGCAACGGAAGGGAAAGTGCGATTCGGCTCTGCCACCTTTGAGTTAGTGGGTGCACCTGAATTTCAGGTTAATGTGAAGAACAAATGATGGAGGATTTTCAAAGCATACTGGAGTACAGAATATTTGAAACGGGTAAATACAGTTTCACGCTGGCCACAGTGTTCATGATCATTCTCATTTTCCTTGGCACCAAATTACTTTTGTTTGGCGTAAGAAGAATCCTCAACAGGATCTTTGAAAGGAGAGGCATCGACCGCGGAAGAAGATTCGCGATGATCAAACTGGTGCAGTATTTTGTCTGGACCATCGCCCTGGTAGTGATTTTGCAAACTGCGGGATTTCAGATTACTATTCTGCTTGCCGGATCTGCAGCCTTGTTGGTAGGGTTGGGGTTGGGATTGCAACAGATATTTCAAGACCTCGTATCAGGAATTTTTATTCTTATTGAAGGAACCATTCAGAGAGATGACGTAATTGAAATAGATGGTTTGATTGGTAAAATAGTAACAATCAATCTTCGCACCTCTACTGTATTGACCCGTGATGGGATCATGCTTATTGTACCCAATCATAAATTTATAGTTGACAATATTATCAACTGGAGTCACAGCGCTACACCCACCCGATTTAAGGTGACCGTAGGCGTAGCCTATGGCAGCGATGTGGATAAAGTGATGCGCGTGTTGCTGGAATGTGCTGTAGGTCACGAAAAAGTGATCAAAACAAAGGACGATGGTAAATACCCTTTTGTTCGTTTTGTTGATTTTGGTGATAGTGCACTTTTGTTTGAAGTCTATTTTTGGAGTAATGATATTTTCCCTATTGAAAGTACCAAAAGTGATATTCGTTACCTGATTGATAAGCGATTCAGGGAAGAGGGAATTACTATTCCATTCCCACAACGCGATTTGCACCTCAAGTCAGGATCATTTAAAGGCAATTGAATTCACACGGTTTTGTGTGATCGGTTTGACTCCAACCCGTGTTTGTAGTTACCTTTACCATTCAGTTAATAGGACAATGGCATGGGTGATAAGGGAATTAAAAATGAACTGGTCGATCGTTGGATAATTGAACCCTCCAGGGCGTTTATGAATAACAGTGCTACAAGTGGTATCCTGTTATTTTCCTCAGCACTACTTGCCTTAATCATTTCCAATTCTGCCTGGGCCCCACAATATCATCAGTTATGGACCTATCAATTTAGCATCGGGTTTGATGAATATGTAATCAGCAAAGACCTGCACCATTGGATCAATGATGGCTTGATGGCTGTTTTCTTTTTTGTGGTGGGTCTTGAATTGAAACGTGAAATCATTGGAGGGGAGCTCAGTAGTATCAGGTCTGCAGTATTACCCATTGCAGCTGCTGTAGGCGGAATGTTTTTGCCTGCGCTTATTTATTTGATTTTTAATCCAGAAGGGGCAACCTCGGATGGTTGGGGTATTCCCATGGCAACCGACATCGCCTTTTCATTGGGTGTCTTGTATTTATTAGGCGATCGTGTTCCGGTTTCATTGAAAATTTTCTTAACGGCTTTAGCCATTGCAGATGATCTGGGTGCAGTACTGGTGATTGCCTTTTTCTACAGCTCCGACATCAACTTTTTAAGTTTGGGAACAGGCGCAGTTTTCCTGGCACTGCTTTGGGTTGCCAACGCAATAGGTGTGCGCAACACTGTGTTTTATGCGTTGGTTGGAATAGGAGGTTTATGGCTGGCCTTTCTCATGTCTGGTGTGCACGCAACCATTGCAGCTGTGCTGGCGGCATTTGCCATTCCGGCCAGAACGAAAGTAAAGGAGAACTACTTTGCGGATCACATGGAAAGGTTGGTAGCACGATTCAAAGAAGCTGATCCGAATAATGTAAGAACATTGACCAAAGAACAGTTGAATGTGTTGCAAGACATACGATCCTATTCAAAAAAAGCACTTACCCCATTGCAAAGACTGGAGGACAACATGCACCCTTTAGTAGCTTTTGTCATTATGCCTGTGTTTGCTTTTAGCAATTCAGGCGTTACACTGTCCAGTGATTTTATTTCACAATTGACGAGCACCGTGGCATTGGGGGTCATGGCGGGTCTGTTGATAGGAAAGGTAATAGGAGTGGTGGGTATTACTCACCTGGTCATGAAGTTCACTTCCATTCAACTCCCGGAAGGAATGAACCGATTGCATTTGTGGGGAGTAGGATTTCTGGCGGCTGTGGGATTCACGATGTCTTTGTTTATTTCCGGACTTGCTTTTGATCAGGAATACCTTATTGATCAGGCAAAGCTGGGTATTATTGCGGCATCAATAATTGCCAGTGTAGCTGGATATTTTTTGATCAAGAAGGCAGGCAAGAACCAGCCATCCCTCGAATAGTAGATGTGTTACATTACTTCAGCGTGGCCCAAACAGGTCAAAATTGTGTTATTAACCCTTTTTTGCCTACCTTTAAGGTGATCGGCAAATGGCCTGTGGCTACTAACGTTAAGTGGATTTCCTGATGCAAAGCCCTTCTCAGCATTTGGAATTAACCAGAGGCAAGGCTCAGAACAAGTGTCTGAAAATAAGAAATCTTAGAATCCATGATTTTGGTAACAGGGCTTGTCGACAGAATCATATTTAAACTTTAAAATAAAGTATTCGATGAAAGTAGAGATTGGTGCATTGAAAATGGCAGATTACCTGGACCTCAAAGAGAGTATGCTTCAGGCATACAAGGAGTGGGGTGCGTATTGGAGAGAAAACCATATTCAAAAGCTCATAGATATTTTCCCCGGTGGTCAGATTTGTATTAAAGTGGATGGCAAAGTAGTAGGAACAGCTTTGTCCATCATTGTTGATTACGATCGTTTTGGTGACAATCATACTTACGAACAAATTACAGGTAACTATACCTTTTCAACTCACGATCCCAAGGGGGATGTGTTATATGGCATTGAAGTATTCATTCATCCGGAATACCGTGGTATGCGATTGGCGAGACGTCTTTATAATGCCCGCAAAGAGTTATGTGAAAAACTGAATCTGGAGGCCATCGTTGCAGGAGGTCGTCTTCCCAACTACAGTCAGTTCGCAGATAAGTTCAACACCAAACAATACATAGAGAGAGTAAAACTAAAAGAGGTCTATGACCCTACTCTCACTTTCCAGTTGTCGAACGATTTTCACGTAAAGAAAATATTGAAGGGCTACATGCCAGGCGATAAAGAGTCTTTGGATTATGCCGCACTGATAGAATGGAACAACATCTATTATGAACCCAAGGCCAAACTGTACAACAGCAAAAAATCTAATGTAAGGATGGCGCTCATTCAATGGCAAATGCGCTCCTTCAAAGATTTTGATGCACTGGTGGAGCAAATAGAATTTTTTGTTGACGGGGCCTCAGCCTATGAAAGTGATTTCATTTTATTTCCTGAGTATTTTCACGCGCCACTGATGGCCACCCTCAATGATGTGCCCGAGGCACAAGCCATCAGAAAACTGGCTGACTATACAGATAGACTTCACAACAAGTTCAAAGAATTTGCAGTATCGTACAATGCCAATATCATCACTGGCAGTATGCCATTGATTAGGGACGGAAAGCTTTACAATGTGGGATGGCTTTGCAGACGCAACGGTACATCCGAAATGTATGAGAAGTTACACGTGACGCCCAGTGAAAAGTTTGAGTGGGGGATGTCCGGAGGAAATGTATTGAAAGCCTTCGACACGGACTGCGGAAAGATTGGTGTATTGATTTGTTATGACGTAGAATTCCCTGAGTTGTCAAGACTTTTGGCGGAAGATGGAATGAATCTTTTGTTTGTACCATTTGTAACGGATACACAAAATGGGTATACCAGAGTAAAGCATTGCGCGCAAGCACGGGCTATAGAAAATGAATGTTTTGTGGCCATAGCCGGATGTGTAGGCAATCTGCCAAAAGTACATAACATGGACATCCAGTATGCGCAGTCTGCCGTGTTTACACCTGCAGATTTTGCATTTCCCACCAATGCCATCAAAGCAGAGGCAACGCCCAATTCCGAGATGACATTGATTGCAGACGTTGATCTTGATTTACTAAAAGACCTGCACTACAATGGCTCTGTGCGCACACTTACTGACAGGCGCAAAGACATCTATAAACTGGAAAGGGTAACTCCACCGGAGCCTGCAGAAAACGGACAGGAAAAAGTACCGGCAGGTACGGCAGAAAAAAAATAGCCCAGATTCCTATTCATTAATTAAACTTGTTTCGGTTTTTCGAAATACGAATGGCAACGTGCTGTTCATGTAAATGTCGTTGTAAATCTTATCGATTATCATGACATTAGGCAACCTTAAATAAATTCTATGATGAAATTGAGATTATCACTTATAATTGTATTGGTCACTCTGTTGAGTTGGCCTGGCAATGCACAGCGAAGAGGCAACCGAACAGCTGCAACGCCTCCGACTTCTTCCGGCACCATGGCCGACTCCATATTCTCAGGACTGAAATTAAGAAACATTGGTCCTGCTTTTATGTCTGGCCGTATCGCAGACCTGGCCATTGATCCCACCGATGATAACATCTGGTATGTTGCAGTAGCATCAGGCGGTGTTTGGAGAACAGCCAACGCAGGCACTACCTGGACACCAGTATTCGACAACGAAAAATCCTATGCCACGGGATGTGTAACCATCGACCCCTCCAATCCCCACACGATATGGGTAGGCACAGGTGAAAACGTGGGCGGCCGTCACATGGCATTTGGCGATGGCGTATACCGCAGCGACAATGATGGCGCCACCTGGAAAAACATGGGACTGAAAAGTTCAGAACACATCTCTAAAATTATTGTACACCCAACCAACTCAAATATTATTTGGGTGGCTTCACAAGGTCCACTTTGGACAAAAGGAGGCGAACGCGGTTTGTATAAATCCATGGATGGAGGAAAAACCTGGAAGCGTACCCTAGGGGACAGCGAATGGACTGGAGTGACGGAATTGGTAATCGATCCCAGAAATCCGGATTGGTTGTATGCAGCTACATGGCAGCGTCATCGCACGGTGGCAGCCTATGTGGGTGGTGGACCTGGAAGTGGTTTGCACCGCAGTACTGATGGTGGAGAGACGTGGACAAAACTCACCAGCGGTTTACCTTCTACTAACATGGGTAAAATTGGTTTGGCGATATCACCTCAAAACCCTGACATTTTATATGCTGCCATAGAATTAGACAGAAAGACGGGAGGCTTGTGGCGTTCAGATAACCGAGGCATGTCATGGGAGAAAAGATCCAATGCGGTTTCAGGAGGTACTGGCCCTCACTATTATCAGGAGTTGTATGCCTCACCGCATCAGTTTGAAAGATTATACCTGATGGATGCCAGCATGCAGATGTCTGAAGATGGTGGCAAAACTTTTACGCGTGTTAACTCCAACCACCGTCATGGTGACAATCATGCCATCGCATTCAGAAAAGATGATCCTGACTATATTTTGTTGGGTACTGACGGAGGTGTTTACGAAAGTTTTGACCTGGCCAAAACATGGCGCTATATTGAAAACCTTCCTGTAACTCAGTTTTATAAAGTTGCACTGGATGACTCGGAACCCTTTTATAATATTTATGGAGGTACACAGGACAACAGCACCCAAGGCGGCCCTTCTCGTACAGACAATGTATCAGGCATAAGAACTGCAGACTGGAAAGTAGTATTGAACTGGGATGGCCATCAGCCAGCCACAGAGCCAGGCAACCCGGACATTATATATGCCGAACGTCAGGAAGGAAACATTTCAAGAATAGACATGACTACCGGTGAGGTAGTCGACATCCAGCCGCAGGCGGGTGCCAATGAAAATTACGAGCGCTTCAATTGGGATGCACCCATATTGGTAAGCCCCCATTCGCCAAGCACTATTTTCTTTGCCTCACAGCGCGTTTGGAAATCTGAAAACAGGGGAGACAAATGGACTGCTATCTCGGGTGACCTTACAAGAAACCAAAACAGATTGGAATTACCCATTATGGGCAAGACCCAAAGCTGGGATGAGGCGTGGGATGTAGGGGCCATGTCCAACTATAACACAATTACTTCCTTGTCAGAATCGCCACAGCAAAAAGGGCTGATCTATGCAGGCACGGATGACGGTCTGGTACAAGTGACAGAAGACAGTGGTGCCAACTGGCGCAAAATAGAAGTGGGCAGCATGCCTGGGGTGCCGGCCACCGCATTCGTCAATGATATAAAAGCGGACCTTCATGATGCCAACACAGTATATGTTGCCATGGACAATCACAAGTATGGCGATTATACTCCCTACTTGATGAAGAGTACTGACAAAGGGCGCACATGGCAATCTATCCGTGGTAATATTCCTGATCGCACACTCGTATGGCGTGTAGTGCAGGATCATGTGAAACCTGAATTGATGTTTGCTGCTACAGAATGGGGCATCTATTTTACAATCAATAGGGGAGGCGCATGGACTAAACTTGAAGGTGGAATGCCCACGATATCTTTTAGAGACCTGGCCATACAAAAAAGAGAAAACGACCTGGTAGGAGCATCCTTTGGTCGTGGATTTTTTGTGTTGGATGATTACAGTATGTTGCGTGAAGTATCGCAGGAACAACTGCAACAGGAAGCAACTTTGTTTGGACTGCGAAAAGCGTGGTGGTATGTACCAAGATCAGCCATCGACTTTGACGACCCCAAAGGCTCGCAGGGTGACTCCCATTTTGTAGCACCCAATCCTCCTTTTGGTGCCGTGTTCACCTACTACCTGCGCGATGGCTTAAAGTCTAAGTCTGCGATGAGAAAGGAAAGTGAAAAGCCATTGCGAAAGCAAAATCAGAATATCCCTTTTCCGGGATGGGATAAGCTGGAAGAGGAAACAGTACAGGCGGAGCCAATCATTTGGCTTACGGTAAAGAATGCCAGCGGAGAAGTGGTAAGAAGAATTAAAGGTCCTACAGAAAAAGGTTTTCATCGCATCAACTGGGATTTGAAATACCCTACTCCCGATGCAATTACTTTCGATCAAAGACCGAATGAAGAAGGAGAGCAGCCCGCAGGATTGATGGCTGCACCCGGCACCTACACGGTAACACTTTCCAAACAAGTTGATGGTGTAGTTACTCCACTTTCAGAACCCAGAACCTTTGTGGTAGAACAAATGAGAAAAGGTGCTTTGCCAGGAGCCAGCCCGCAGGAAGTGGCCACCTTCTGGAGACGCTATGAGCAAGCAGTAAAGAACACGTCTGCCGTTCAGGTGGCGATGGGAAATGCAATGAAGAAAATGGAAGCCATGCAAAAGGCTTTGACGCAGGCTACTGCCAATCCGGGAACACTAGACGCACAACTTCACAAGTTGCGTCAGGAGCTCTTTGAATTGGATCAACAGCTGAATGGACACCATGCCAAAAACCAGATAGGTGAGAAAACCAAAACCACCATCGGGTCTCGCCTGTTTGCCGTGAACAGAGGGGTAAGTCTCTCTACCTACGGACCAACGGATACACATAAACAAAGCCTTGCCATCGTGGAATCAGAATTGAAAGAAATTCAAACCAAGCTGAAAGCCAAGCAGACTGAATTGTCTGCCCTGGGCAAATCCTTGCTGGCCGCAGGTGCTCCCTGGGTAGAAGGAGAACCACTCCCGGAAAACTAACAGAAGTAAAACAAGTTATTCTAGCAGCGTCTTATCATGAGACGCTGCTTTTTTATGCTTGCTATATCATTAAATTTCTATTTTAATAATGGCGTGCACAGGGATGGCATGTCCGCCTCTTAATTCAACAAGCCTGCCTTCAAATTCAATTAAGTCGGAGAGGAACTCCACCTGTTCTCCGCTTTCCAATTGAATGATCATTCCCACTTCATCGTGTTCAATGTTGGTATAGGCCATGGCACTGCGCAAATCATGTGCCCGCTGTTGTCGTTTTACCTCATCGGTAATAACATCGTTGGCAGGAAATGTGCATTGCTTTAACTCTTCAAATGTGATGGTTCTGTAGGGCATACCGAGGTTGAGTTGCCTATTTGAATTTAGCGAAATGGGGCAGAGAATCCAATTGAAGGAAAATGTTTAGTTGAAAAGCGCATTTTTGTTGGAGCTGTTCCATGGATATCGACCTGAGAACCTCTAATTTTACACGTTGGCATAATTTTTAATACAGTTAGAACTAGAACTAAAACTGAACAACACATGAAAAAGATAACCTACCTGGCTGTATTGGCCATTCTGCTTTCCTCTTGTAAAGACGATGTAGTCAACTTGCTCACCCAGGAGCAAAATGCCTCCATTACGGATCAATCACTTACCGAAGCCTATTTCAATGAAGCAGGTGATATGTCCATTCAGGCATTTAATACACCTTCTTCAGATCAGATAAAGTCGGGACGTACCAATGGTACCATCTCGATTACAGTTTCCGGAGATACGCGCTTCAATGGTGCCACCGTTACTTTGGTAACCCAGCAGGGAAATGACCCGCTCAATCCGCAAGGAATCATCACCATTGATTTTGGTGCCGGACAAACAGACCCTCGCGGTATTGTTAGAAAAGGAAAAATTATTGTCAACTACCAGGGACTTCGGTTCATCCCTAATTCAAAAACCATCACTACGTTTGATGGCTACGAAGTAAACGGAGTGAAAATTGAAGGCACCAGAACGGTAACAACTTCTTCATTCACACTTACACCTGCGCTTGCAGTTTCTTTTGTGGTGAAAGATGTGGATGGCAAAGCCACCTTTTCTGATCAAACCACCATTACACGAAATGCCACCCATACACATACCATCACTTTTGGCACTACCATCGGAGGCACCACCTGGAAGGTAGAAGGACAAGCCAATGGTAAAACCAGGACGAACAATGATTATGTCTTTGCAATTAGTCGACCGCTAATATTTAAAACGGAATGTGCGTTCAATGGTATTGCACTTCCTTCCGAAGGGGAAGCATTGCTCACCCTTGGAAGCATTCCAATTCTAATCAACTATGGAGACGAGGGTGCCGAGTGTGATAAGGTAGTGACGGTATTGGTCAATGGCCAGTCGCAGAATATTACCATTGGTAGTTAATACCGCTTACTTGGATTGACCGATTCTTATAAGGTTAAGTAAACAGAAGGTTCCGCCCAGGTGGAACCTTTTTTATTGGTGCAACCTGTCCAAATATGGTAAGTCAGACTCATCTATTGCACATGTTGCTCATCGCAGGCTATTGCAATTCATCGATGAAATTAGCTAAAAACACCGTTTTTGGCCCATTATCCCGTATATACCCCCGAACCAAATGTTAAAATACACTATGATTGAAAATGTGAAAATGAATTGGCTAAAGGGATTAATGGCACTGAGTGTCTTTTTCTTTTTAGGAAGTTGTAATAACGATAATGACCTGGGATCAGGTGAAGTGGCGTTTGAAATTACCGATGCGCCACTGGACGACTCCAATGTGAAAGGTGTTTTTGTAACTGTGGCTGAAATAAAAGTCGATGGTAAAGCAATTGAAGGTTTTAGTAAACAAACCATTGATTTGAAGGCCTATCAAAAAGGGGAAACCAAACTCCTTGGAAGTACCGATATGGCTGCACGTACCTACAACAACCTTACACTGGTGCTCGACACCGATGCCGACAGCAATGGCGCTGCCCCGGGTTGTTATGTGTTGTCCAATGACAATGTGAAATACAAACTAACCAATTCGGCTGCGAGCAATGGTAAGTTGGAATTGAACCTGACCAAGTCGTGGTCGGTGGCCAATGCGGCTAAAACCAATGTGGTGATGGACTTCGACTTGCGCAAAGCGTTGAAGTATGCAGAAGGATCTGGAACAGGATTTAATTTTGTAAGCAATAACAATCTGCAGGCTGCCGTAAGGGTGGTAACCAAATCAGAAACGGGTACCATTAAAGGAACGTATCAGAATCAATCCGGCTCCAATGCCGATAAAGTGATTGCCTACTTGTACAAGAAGGGCACCTTTAATGCACAAACGGAGACAACAGCGCAAGGCGAAGACAAGATTTTGTTTGCCAATGCGGTTTCCAGTGCATTGGTTGAATCCGGACTTTCCTCCAGTGCTTATACACTTGCCTTTCTGGAGGCAGGTGAATACGAGTTGTACTTTGCAGGATACAAAAAAGAAACAGGTTCAAATCGTTATGCTTTTGAATCAAGACTTGAGTCTGAAATGAGGGTCAATGGAACAGTAAGTAATGTGTTCACCGTGAATGCCGGAGCTGAAGTCAATATTTCTGCTTCTATTCTGGGTGTGATTAATTAGCCCCATAAGTATTTCATGCTGAAAGGCCCTGTTGAACAACAGGGCCTTTTTTTTAGGTTAAATAGAGCAAAATAACGGATGCTATAAGCCGTCCATCACTTCGATGGTAGGTTTTATCTTATAAATTCTATTTCCTTACACCTTTATTACATCAAGTGGGCCTATTAGTAATTTAGTGTATAAATTACAATGGCTAGAAATGCTAAATCCGAAGTCTGTTCCAAGTCAAGATATTGAGGTGAACGTTATATGAAATTGTATATCGATAGGCGGGCTTTATTTGGTTTTATTGTGGCCTTGTTTATTTTTCTCTGGTTAGGCTATTTTTCCTACCGCAACAACCAACAGTTTCTTGCTGCCAGGGAAGCCATATTCCACACTACAGAGGTTTTGATTCATATTGAGCAAACACAAAACAACGCTGTAAAAGTTGAGGAGTTAATAGCCAAGTACATTATCTCTCAAGACAATACTTATTTGACATTGTATAATCATGAGTTGGAGAAAGCTGCCGAGCACTATAACAAATTAGTGGCATTAACCGCTGATAATGAGAGCCAACAGGTGAAGTTGGATAGTTTTGTGGTGGCCGGAACGAAGAAATTGTCATTGCATCAAAAAATAGTAGAGGCAATGAAAAATTCAACAAGAAGAGAAGCAGCAGATATTCTTAGCAGCGAGGAAAATATGAAATCAACCCAAAAGGTGAACTCGATCCTTACTTCTATTCGTACAGAGGAGAATTCTCTTCTCCTCAACAGGGTGGCCAAGAGCAAGGCCGAAATGAAAGCATTCGAAACTACTTTTATGGTGTTGATGGTTACCACCATGCTGATATTGCTCGCAGTCTTTGTTATCATCAATAACAGTTTCCGGTCAAGGTTAATGGCTGAAGAACGAGCACATCAGATTAACTCAGAGCTGGAGTCATTTACCTATTCTGTCTCTCACGACTTACGTGCCCCGCTGCGTTCCATCCGAGGATTTGCGGAAGTACTTAAGGAAGAGTATGGTCCATCCATGGATCAGGAAAGCAATCGCCTGTTGGGAATAATCATGCGCAATGCCAGCCGAATGGGCCAGCTGATTGATGACTTGCTGGACTTTTCACGTTTGGGGAGAAAGCAGCTGAGTTATTCAAAGATTGAAACGCGGGGATTGGTTACAGAAATTATCGGAGAGTTGACGGTACACGACAGCCGAAATGTAAAGTGGGAAATCCAACCCCTTGAGCATACCGTAGGGGATCTGAGTATGATCAGGCAGGTGTGGGTCAACCTGATTTCGAATGCCCTCAAATACACGCGCAACAATCCTGAAGCTACTATTCAAATTGGTAATTACTCCCATAAAGGCAACATGGTGTACTTTGTGAAAGACAATGGGGTAGGCTTTGATATGAAATACAGTGATAAACTCTTTAAAGTATTTCAACGTCTGCACAACAACCAGGAGTTTGAAGGCACTGGCGTAGGACTGGCACTGGTGCAGCGCATCATCACAAAACACAAAGGAAAAATATGGGCAGAAGCGGAAGTAAACCAGGGAGCCAGTTTCTTTTTTTATTTAAGTAATCCAACGATATGATGAACCATCAGCAGGTAGAAATACTACTCATTGAAGACAATCATGATGATGCCGAATTGGCCATCAGGGCACTGAAGAAACGAAACCTGGCCAATAACTTGTTGCACATAAGCGACAGTGAAGAGGCACTGAATTACCTTTTTAAAGAGGGAAACAACAACTACCCCAAACTGATTCTGTTGGATTTGAAAATGCCAAAGATTGATGGTATACAGGTGCTGAAGAGAATTAAAAGCGATCCGGAAAAAAAAGTGATACCTGTGGTGATGCTTACCTCTTCTAAGGAGGAAAAGGATGTAATTGAATCCTATAACCTGGGTGTAAATGCCTATATCGTGAAGCCGGTACAGTTTGATAAATTTCTGGACGCAGTAGACCAACTGGGAATGTTTTGGTTATTACTAAATCAACCACCAAGATGAGTGAACAACCATTTAACAGAGCATTGAAAATTCTATTCCTGGAAGACGTAGCGGAAGATGCGGAGCTGGTGGCACGCGTGCTAAAAAAAGAGGGATTGCGATTTGAATTGGTAAGGGTGGATACCAAAGAGGAATTCTTTCAGGCCATCCGTTCGCATTCCTTTGACGTCATTCTCTCTGACCATTCCTTACCACAATTCAATTCTTCCGAAGCATTGAAATTATGCAGAAGGTTGGGGATATCGATACCCTTTATCCTGGTGACAGGTTCAGTATCTGATGAGTTTGCCATTACGAAATTGAAGGAGGGAGTGGATGATTATATATTAAAATCAAGCCTGCAACGACTTCCCACGGCCATTACCAATTCACTTACTCAACGCAAACTGCAATCACAGCGACTGGAGGCAGAACTTGCACTTAGGGGTCAAAATGAAGAACTGCTTAAGATCAATCAGGAACTCGACAGCTTTGTGTACAGCGTGTCGCACGACCTGAGAGCACCTTTGCTTTCCATATTGGGATTACTCAATATATCCAGAATGGACGAACGTCCGCGTGATCCTGTTTATGACGAGTATTTTAACATGATGGAAAAAAGCATCAAAAAACTGGATGGAACGCTCAAGGAGATCTTGGCCTACTCACGCAATGCAAGAAGTGAGGTAACGCCCACTCAGGTAGACTTCATGCTGGTGCTCAAAAGCTGCATGCAGAAAATAGAATTTTTGGATGGCTTCAGTGATATGGATATCAAAATTGAATGCAGAAGTATGCATTCACCTTTCTTTTCTGATGGCCATCGACTGTCTGTGGTGTGTGAAAACCTGTTGTCCAATGCCATTAAGTACCGTAATCCAAAAAGAAAATCCTTGCTCTTCATAACGTTGAACGTAAATGAAAACGAAGCGCGAATAAAATTTGAAGACAATGGCATTGGTATCGATGAAAAACTGTTGCCCAATGTCTTTAAGATGTTTTTCCGGGGCACCGAGCAAAGCGATGGCGCAGGCTTGGGGTTATACCTAGTGAAAGAAACCCTCCAAAAACTAAAGGGCACCATACATGCTACTTCAACTTTCGGTGTTGGAAGTACCTTTGAATTGACCATACCAAATTTGGGTGAACTGAAATAACCAAATTTTAGTTATTCCTGCTTGTCGGAACAATTCATCTGCAATGGAGGATAACCAGTATTTGTTTAAAGAATTCAGTGTAAAATGATCACTTTCATCCGCCAATTAGGATGTGCATATTTGCATCTCATTAAATTACAGAAGGCATGAAGCTCGGCATCAATGGCATGGGGAGAATTGGCAGAACCTTTTTCAGGGTACTGTGGCAGAATAAGGCTTTGGAGCAACTCAAAGTCATCAATGACATTATGCCAAAAACACACCTCATCTACCTGCTTCAGTATGATACCGTGAGGGGAAATCTCGGGGTAAAAATTAACGAAACGGCCGGAGGAATAGAAGTGAATGGGCATACCATTGAAGTGCATCAGCACGACCGTCCGGAAAATATTCCATGGGGTAAAGCCCAGGTAGACACGGTGGTAGAGGCCACCGGTATATTTACAAAAAAAGCCGACCTGGAAGCCCACTTGCGCGCGGGGGTGAAACGCTGCCTGCTCACCACCTCCGGAGGTACGGATATTCCGCTTTATATTGAAGGGGTAAACGAAGCAGATTACCAAAAGGAAAAGATATTTTCAATCGGCAGTTGCACGGTCAATGGAACAGCTCCTTTGGTGAAAGCTTTGCAAGATTTTTCACCCCGGTCGTTGTACGTCAACGTCATTCATGCGTATTCATCACGTCAGAATATTCTCGATTCCTACTATCCGGAACTGAGAAGAACCAGGGCTGCTGCAGATAACATCATACCCTTGCATATCAACCTGGACTTAAGTTTGCAGCGGCTTTTCCCGGGGATGAAGGACCACATTTCCTCCATCACCTCACGCGTACCCGTTCCTTGTGGCGTACTGGCCGACATGACTTTTATGCTGGCCACTCCTCCCGCCAGCAGTGCCCAAATGGTAGAGCACCTGAAACAAAAACAACAACAGATGGCAAGGATAATGCAGGTGACCCATGACCCTATCGTTTCTTCCGATATCATTAACGACCCCCATTCACTAACAATTGATGGAGAATTTGTACAGGTAATGGACAATCATGTTAAACTTATGGTGTGGTTCGACAACGAATGGGGATTTTCCAACAGGTTGTACGATTGGTCCAACCGGCTTAATAACATTGAATAGTTGATCATGAATTATTGGATGACCAAACAGATAGCAGCTAAAGGGTTATTGGCAATCCTTTCTTCGATTATTGTATTTCACCTGCTGGTTATTACCGGGGTGATCCCTTACCAAATCGTTTGGGGCGGCAGACTGCAAAACGTCAATCAGATGTTGAAGTTTGAAGCGGTGTCATTGTTACTTAACCTGGTGATGGTGACATGGGTAGCCCTTAGCCTGGGTAGGATACAACTCAAGGTCAATGAAAACGTTTTAAGGATTGGCTTTTGGATCATGTTCCTGCTCTTTCTTTTGAATACTGTGGGCAACCTGCTCTCCAACAACGGACTGGAAAAAATTATTTTCACACCCCTGACAGCGTTGCTTGCCCTTTTCAGTTTCAGACTGGCCATTAAGTCCTGATCCTCCTACCAAATCCTAAAATGACTTTTCCGGAACCAACTGTTTTTGCCGATTTTGCCAGCAATAGCAGGAAGCACTAAGGAGGGATAGGAGAATGATTGTTCAGGTATCTGAGGCCATAAGACCTGGATTCAATTCCAGAATAATGGGTGAAACCACTTTAGCGACTACTTTCCGATACAGAACTTACTGAAGATGTTGTCTAAAAGATCTTCAGTGGTTATGCTACCTGTAATCTCGCCCAGGTAGTGCAGCGATTGACGGATGTCCATGGCCAGAAAGTCACCCGTCACCCCTGAGTCCATGCCTTCCAGCACGCGTGTGAGGGACTCATTGGTTTGCAACAGGTTTTGGTAATGGCGCAGGTTGGTTACCAATACATCTCCTGTTTTTACATTTTGTATTTCAAATAATGAGAGAATCTTCTCTTTCAAGGCCTCCATATGATCGCCTCGCTTGGCAGAAATAAAAATAAATCCTTCCTTCTCTAGTTGTTGAACCAATCTGGCATCGGCCTTGTCCAGCTTATTACCCACCTTGATGTAGGGAATGCCCAACTCGGTCAGCTTTTGCATTTCTGCATTGATCTCCCCCAATGTGGTGTTGGTTAAATCCACCAGATAGATGATGAGCGAAGCTTTCTTCATTTTGTCGTAAGCGCGAGCTACCCCCATGGCCTCGATTACATCTTCTGTTTCGCGCAGGCCTGCCGTATCGATGAACCTGAAGTTGATGCCTCCCAATACAATTTCATCTTCTATGCTGTCGCGGGTGGTACCGGCAATGTCGGAGACGATGGCTTTCTCTTCGTTGAGCAATACATTCAGCAGGGTGGACTTGCCCGCATTGGGTTTGCCTGCAATTACAGTAGGTACTCCGTTTTTGATCACGTTGCCCTGATCAAAGGATTGAATCAGAGAGGTCAGGTATCCTTGAATCTGAAAAATCAATTTCTTTAGATCACTGCGTTTGGCAAACTCTACATCTTCTTCTCCAAAGTCAAGCTCGAGTTCTATAAGGGAAGCAAAATGGATGAGTTCTTCACGCAGCTTATTGATCTCTTTGGAAAAGCCACCGCGCATCTGATTCAATGCGGCTTGTCTTGCATTGTCGGTTTCAGCATTGATAAGGTCGGCCACGGCTTCTGCCTGTGCCAGGTCAAACCTTCCATGAAGAAAAGCGCGCTTGGTAAACTCACCGGGTCCTGCCAGCCGTGCACCTTTTTTTAAAAAGGCCTTGATGATCTCTTTGACGATAAGGGGTGAACCATGACAGGAAATCTCAACGGCATTTTCGGTGGTGAAGGAATGTGGCGCATGAAATACTGCCACCAGCACTTCATCAATGAGGCGACCTTCATCCTGAAGCGTACCCAGATGTAGCGTATGAGAGGCTTGTTGTGTCAGGTCCTTGCCTTTGAACAGGGATTGGGTGATGGCAATGGCATCACCTCCCGACAAACGTATGACGGAAATGGCGCCTACACCTTGCGGTGTGGCCAGTGCAATGATGGTATCGTCAGTTGCAGGAGTGGACATCAGCACAAAAATAGGGCAGAAGATTGGATATCCCGTGGTGTTTTACCTGGTAATGGTAACAAAGGAAACTCCTCTGAAGGGTTTGCCTTCTGCGGTCATCCCTTCTACCACAATGCGATAGCGGGTGGGTACGTCTGCTGCATAACACTCCACTATGGTTGGATTATTCGCACTGAGGTTGAGGTTGGGACCCCAGAAGATGGTAGTTCTGAAGTCAGCACGGTTGTTTGCGTTTTTCTCGCTATAGTCGGGCTGACTGAACGGTCGTGGCCTGGTGTAGCCACCTACTTTGTAAGAGAGGTAGTCGGTGCGTGCTTGTGCATCATCAGGGCCCTTTTTGGTATAGATGGCAATTACTCCATTGGCTCCTCTTGTACCAAACGTAGACACACCTCTTGTGATTACTTCAACATAATCGATGGCACTGGGAGGCAACCCCATCAATCCTTCCACATCCCAGGGTACACCATCCACCAAAATCAATGGGTCGGTGTTGCCGGAAATGCTGGAGGTGCCTCCTCGTATTTTCACACGCACACGTCTGATGCTGTTATCGTCATAATATTCCGTGACCTGAAGACCTGGAACCCTACCTTGCAAACCGATGAGTGGATTGATGCCGGCAGTGGTGCCTGCCATGTCTTTTCCCTTTACTACGTAGTCGGGTTTACCATATACTTTGGCGGCCAGCTTCTCCTCAGCCTGGAGCGATTTGTCTTCGATCACCACCTCGTTGAGCAGGATGGTATTCATGTCCAGCTCGTACGTGTTTTGCACGCGTTGCAAAGCGTCCTCACTTTTTAAATCCAGGTTGAGTTTGGGTTTGTTGTAGTTAAATGGGGGCATGTCCTTGTCCAGCAGTTCTACCTTGCCGAAGGTTTTCCCTTTTGCATTGGAGGACTTGAAGGCAAAGTTGAGGCTGTCCATAAAATCAAGGCCGGTTACCAGGAAGTTGCCTTGCAGGTCGGTCTCCATGGAAATGAGATTGTCCATATTTCCTTGCACGATGTCTACCTGAGCGGGGGATGGTGTTCCTTTGTTATCCACTACCTGTCCCCGGAAGCTGAGGCCCCGTTCCATAAAATGTTCGATGCTTTCAAAGTATTCGTTTTTGGCCTCACCCAATTTTACTTCCAGCAGTCCGGGTGTAGTAATGCGCGCTATCTGCGAGAGTGGTATGGCCGTTTCTGCATCGGTAATGGAGATGGAAAAATTAGCAGGCAGTGCAGCTTTGTCTTCCAGGGAAACCGTCAAAGTTATTTTGTCTCTGGTCTTGTACGTAGTCTTATCAGGAATCACTTTAATGGTTCCTGTTTCCAGGGTTTCGCTTTCTGGTATTCTTACATTTTGATCGTAGGAGAGAATGGGCACAGGTTTAGTGTACAAATCTTTTCCATAGTTGCGCATCCAATTGGTGTAGGCGCGCAGGTAGTATTCGCCTGCTGCAAGCGCATGAGGAACTACAAATTCTCCCCAGCCAAATCCGTTTCTGATCCTGACGTTCTTGGTGCTCAGTATTTCTCCCGTTGGAGAGACCATCTCCACATACAATAACCTGCTGAGTGTATCCCGAAGCAGGGGCATGCTGTACCCCATGTAGGCCTTGAACCAGATGGTCTCCCGGGGATAATAGTAGTCTCGGTCAGTATGCAGGTAAACCTTTTCCCGCAACAAACTGAAATTCTGCCAGTCGAGTTTTTCAGCTTCAATGCCTGTCTCAGAGCTATAGTTGATGGGGGCAGTGGAGGCGAGCCCACGATGACGCATGGCGCCATCTATGGTTACGGAATTATTGTTCAGCAATACGCCTTCAGCCGTTACATCCACAGAACCGTTTTTGGTGAGTGTGGATATTTTTCCGGTTTCGTTTTTGATATCACCATCAGCACCTGCTGCAATGGTATAAACTACTTTGGTGACGTTGGGTAATTCAATGTGATAATATCCGCTGATTTTGCCAGGACTGACCAAAGACGCATTGGCTATGGATTTTCCGTTTTCATCGTAGAGCTCAAATCCCTCGCTGTTCAGATTGCCATTCACCATCGACTGAAACAGATGCCGCAATGATCCCCAGTATGCTTTTTGCCTGTTTCTGTTCCATTCGTTGTTTGTAAGGTAATCCTCAGAAACAAGCTCTTCATATTGTGCCATGCCCTGAATATCGGCAGCAGATGTGCTGGCCTTGAAAGACTGGAGGTAGTAGGTGATTTTATAACCCAGCGCATTGTTTTCTATAATGATGGGTGCTGTTGCTGTGGCAGTCAGCTGATCGCCATCGCGTTGGAAGGAGAGTACTTTTTCATTTATGATCTTGCATGCGGCTGTGTTAATGTCAGAACCAACCAGTCCATTGATGAACCATTCCAGATTGAGATCCCATTCCTCTTCCTGTTTAGTGCCTTTGGGTTTTTCTTCCAGTGGGGTAATGCCCAGGTTCAGCTGGTAGGCTTTGTTGGACTGTACCTGCAGGGAGGATTTGAACATTTGATACTTGGGATGGTATACTACTAAATCATAGAAGCCCGGTTGAAGGCCGTTGATTTCAAATGCGCCATCCGAGTTGGTGGTGTGATGAAGCGTTGTGTTGTTGATAAAAACAATGGCGTTCCGGGTTGGCTTCTTATTGCTTACATCGGTAATTACTCCACTCAATTGCGCTTCAGCAGAACTAAATAACAAAAGGCCTAATAGAATGCTGGTGAGCTGCTTTATCATTAACTTTTTTTCCTAAGGTGCAGTAATTTAATAATAGGTGTGAGATGTTTTACCTCAGGGGTTTACAATATTTATTTTGTATTCACCCCTTACCGGCCTCCCGTCTGCAGAAAGTCCCTCTACTATTACCCTGTACATGCCTTCCAGGTCAGCTGCGTAAAATGACAGCTGTGTTTCTCCATTGCGGTTGGTAGTAAGCAGTGGCTCCCAATGAATGGTAGTTCTCAGATCGTTGGACGTGGTTTCTTTGCCCTTAGCATAGGAGGGAGCAGGGAATGGTTCGGGTGCACAATATCCTTTGATGGAAAGCACTTGCATGTTCGGATCATTGGCGCCTCCTTCTTTTGCATAGACACCACTGGTTTTGGTATATATGAGTATGGCTCCATTGGCACCACGCGTACCCAGCAGCGACACTGCGCTGGTAATTACTTCTACACGCTCTACAGTTTGAACGGGAATGGCAGAGATATAGTTGGCAACGGAAATGTTAGGGTCGCCACCGAAGGGTATACCATCCACGATGAGCATGGGCTCCGGTGAAGCAAGGCCTACACCCATGGTGGAGGAACCTCCTCTCAGTCTTACCCTATAGGTGTCCTGATTGTTTTCGTCCCAACCATACGAAACAGTAAGGCCTGGCACCCGGCCTTGTAATGCCTGGATCAGATTGCTTCCGGTAAACACCTGCTGCAATTCTTTTCCATCCACCACATGATCGGCCGTACCATAGAGAGAGGCAGCTTTGGGGTCATAATCTTCAATTCGGGCACCACGTATGGTAATGTCTTGCAGCAATCGGGTGTCGGCATCAGGTATATAACTGGTTACGGGCACCTGGATGGTATTCATGTCCTGGATTTTCAAAGGCAACAAAACAGGTTTAAAATCAATAGCTGGAAATTCCCGATCCAGCAGAGATACCTTTCCATAGGGTTTGCCTTTTTTATTCAATGCCTGAAAACCAAATTCCATGGTACCGTTGAAGTGCAAACCTGCCACCGTGAACTCCCCTTTGCTGTTGGTTTCGGTGGGAATGATGGTGTTGAAGTCTCTTTGCACAATGGACAAATCGGTGCGTTGGGGTTTATTCTTGTCATCCACAAATCGTCCTTTAAACTGAATGCCTCGTTCTATGGGATAGCGTGGTTCAAATTCGGCATTAGCCGCCAGGCGGTTGTCAAGCATTTTAAAATCCAGAATAGTCACCTGGTTGGGTACATCTTTTACCAACACGGCATCGGTGACGGTGGCGGAGAGCTGGGCGACTACCGGGTTGCCCTGTTGGTCGGTAATTTGTAGTTGCATGCCGATCGAGTCCCGCGTGCCATAACTTTCTTTGTTGAGTTTGAAATGAACCAGGAGGGAAGTGGTGTCGTAGGTCACGTCCTCATCCAGAACTTTATCGGTGATGCTGAGAATGGGGAGTGGTTTAACAAAAAATGTTTCACTGCCGTAGTTCCTCATCCAGTTGGTATAGGCGCGTATGAAATAATTTCCTTTCTGAATTGAGTCAGGTAAATCCATGTGGCCTATAGCGATCGCACTGTCTATTTGGAGGTATTCCCTGGCAACACATTTTTTTTGTTCATTGATCAGCTCCACGTACAACACCTCACTGAGTGAATCCAGCAATTCATTGTCTCTGTATTGCATGGAGCCTTTTAACCAAATGCGCTCACCGGGGTAGTAATAAGGTTTGTCAGTTTGTACATGAGCAAACTCCTGCATGCGCTTGTATTTACTCCACCCCGACAACTTGGGAAAGGTGCGCACAGTAGCATTTCCCTGCTCAACGTTGGGAGTAAAATTCATGGGAAGCAGATCGGCCACACGCGAAACACTCATTGCCCCTGAGGTGATCAGGTCGAGGGAGTTGATTACTTCACCATTTTCGTTGACCTTGAGTTGTCCCTTGCCTACTTCAATCCAACTTACCTGAAAGGGTACGTCTTTATAGTACTTCCGGGTAGCATATTCGTTGGTGTAGTGTACCTCTATGCGGGGAGGAAGTTGGATCAGATATTCGCCAGGTATTTTTCCCTTTGTCACTTGTTCTTTGGCATCCCAGGCAATAACCGATTTACCAATTTCTGTGTTGAAAACATCCGAACGTGAAGCCTGTGCATAGCCAGGTTTTTCTACGTAGAGTCTGAATCCTTCCTCATAGGATCGACCATCGATGATGGACTTGAAAAGATGACGCTCTGATCCGTGATACGTATCAATTCTGTTTTTCCTCCATTGCAGCGCCTGGTTGGCATTCAAAGCTTCAGCTTCTTCAAAACGAAACTGCCCCACTATTTGATAGGCAGAGGGATTGGCACTGAAGTTGGCCATGTAAAAATAGATCCTGTAACCCAGGCCATAGTTAAAGATTTCTATTGCCTGGGAAGCAGTGGCCTCCAATGATGACTTGGAGGAGTTCTCAGAAAAATTAATAACCCATGGATTTTGAATCTTGCAATTGGCAGAATTATTGTTTTCACCCAGGAAAATTTTTTCAAAGGTTTTCAACTTCTTCTCCCACTCTTTATCACGTTTGCTGGTTATCTCCACCTCCTGCATCTCTTCGGGTTTTGGAAGCAAGGCGATGTTGCCAATCTTGATTTCTGCACCTTCGGGTACATAAAATTTGATGATACGAGCTTGATAGCCCACGTAACTGAATACAACATCGTTATACCCTACTTGCAGGTTCTTCAGGGTGAATTCACCGTTGTGATCGGCACTGGTGCCTATGGTGGTGTTGTTTACAAACACATTGGCGAAAGGCAATACCTCACCGGAGAGTGAATCAAGGGTAATGCCACTGATCGTGCCGCGGTCCTGACCTTTGACTGTAAAGACAAGGCTTACAACAAAAAGGAAGATCCATATGGATTTGAGATTCATCTTGCTGGTCCGTTGGCAACTAATATAAAGTGATTTTATGGTCGGCTGGCAACCCAATCAGGGGTAATTTTGAATTTATAAAAGTACTTAGTCTTGCTCAAATCAATAAAGACCATGTGTCTTATTTTTTATGGCATTGAAGCACACATCTGGTCGTCACCGACTTGGCAAGACTAATGGCGTATACGCAATCCTGCCAATGGTGGTTATCATAGGTGCCTTTTTTCTCATGAGTAAGTTGGATCAACCTTTTGTAATTTGAGTTTCCCGAACAATAAAGACAGGGATGTCTACCCGGTGGCGTACCGTATCTACAGTGGTACCAAAGATAAGGTCTTTGATCAGGTTGTGTCCGTGAGCACCCATCACCAGCAAGTCGGCTTCAAACTCCTTCACCATAGCCGGTATTTTTCGTTTTGGATTTCCAAATCCAATCTTGATCTCCACCTCATAGCCTTTCTCCTGAAGCTGTTTGGCATAATTCTGCAATGCGGCCCTATCTACGCTAGATTCCTTATCGGCAATTGAGCTGCCATACACCATGGCACCTGCAGTTTCGACCACGTGTATCAATAAGTACTTAGCCACATTACCACCTTGCGAAAGCGCACTTTGAATGGCTACCGAATCCACCTTGGTAAAGTCGATGGTGATGGCGATGCGCTTATAAATGGGTTGGGTTATCTCTGTCAAGGTTACGGCTTCTCCATGAGGTATACGCGATGACTTAGGTGCACTGCGTCTGTCGATCAATGGTTTGAAGGTAATATAAATAAGCAAAAGCCCGGCAGCTATACATACAGGAATTACTGTAAGGCCAATGATCCATGGGTTTTCAGCTTCTGTCAGCCAGCCGGATACTTCGTTGATCACCAACTGAACATTCAATCCAACTATGACAAGCGCGATGGACCACGCTAATAGTTTTACCCACATCTTGTTGGCAAACTCACCCATCTTCACCTTGTCACTGGTAAAGTGGATCAATGGAATGATGGCGAATCCCAATTGTAAACTCAGTACCACCTGACTCAATACCAGCAGCGCACCGGTTTTACTTTCGCCATAAAGAATGATTACCAGATACGCAGGGATGATGGCGATCAGGCGGGTGATCAACCTTCTCAGCCAGGGGGTAATGCGCAAATTCAGGTAACCTTCCATTACAATCTGACCGGAAAGGGTGCCGGTAATGGTTGAACTCTGTCCAGCGGCTACCAAAGCGATACCAAAAAGCAGGGGAGCCATTTCAGTACCAAGTAATGGTGCCAATAGTTGATGGGCATCCTGTATTTCGGCCACCTCATACATGCCCGCCTTGAAGAAAGTGGAGGCAGCAAGCACCAGAATAGCAGCGTTGACAAAGAAAGCCGCATTCAGGGCAATCGCTGAATCGATAAAGTTGTATTTCAATGCCGACCATACGCCTTTAGGCGTAGAACTATCGATCCTTCGTGTTTGTACTAATGAAGAGTGCAGGTATAGGTTGTGCGGCATCACAGTGGCGCCAATGATACCGATAGCGATATAAAGCGCTGTATCGTTGGGTAACGAGGGGATAAACCCTACCAGCAGTTCACTCATGTCGGGTTTGGCCAGCAGCATTTCCACAAAAAAAGCACCCCCGATGATGGCCACCAGTGCCACAATAAATGCCTCCATTTTGCGCATGCCATAGCTTTGCAAAACCAGAATGATCAGTGTATCCAACACAGTGAGGGTTACACCCCACACAAGTGGTAAGTCGAACAGCAACTGCAAGCCAATGGCCATACCTAATACCTCCGCCAGGTCGGTGGCAGCAATGGCAATTTCTGCCATTAACCAAAGTGCATAGTTGATGCCTGGCCGGTATTCACTGCGGGAGGCTTGTGCCAGGTCGAGCTGACGCACTACACCGAGTCGGGCACTAAGGCTCTGCAACAGGAGTGCCATCAGGTTAGACATGAGCAATACCCATATCAATGTGTAGCCAAACTGGCTGCCACCCGCAATGTCAGTGGCCCAGTTGCCTGGATCCATGTAGCCTACGCTCACCAGGTAAGCAGGACCTAGAAACGCCCACAGTTTTCTCCATCCTTTGCGATTGGAAGCTTCTACAGAACCGTGTACCTCACTTAATGATTTTCTTCCTGCTTCCTTCAACATATCATTCGGTAACAAGTATATTTTTAGAAACTTCCCTGGATATAAAAACCTTATGGTTGTCAACAATCACCTCCATCGATCCATCATAGGCCTCCTTACTGATCACCTGTATCTTTTTGCCTGGCTTGGCTCCAATCTTCTCTAAGTATTTCAAAAAACTAGAGTCGGCATCCTTCACCGCCATCACCACACCCTTGTATCCTTCATCAATTTGATCCAATGGCACCTGTGGCTTGATAACAATTTTTCCCTTGTGATTGGGAATAGGATCACCATGCGGATCAACGGTGGGGTAATCGAGAAATTTATCCAATTGTTCAATCAGCCTTTGGGATTGAATGTGCTCCAGTTGCTCGGCAATTTCATGCACTTCGTCCCAGGTAAAGTCGAGCTTCTGCACCAGAAAGGTTTCCCAAAGCCGGTGCTTGCGTATCACTTGAAGCGCCTGTCCTTTGCCTTTCGTGGTCACCTTTACACCATAATATTTCTTGTAGGAAATCAGGTTTTTGGCAGAGAGCTTCTTGATCATATCGGTGACAGAAGCGGCTTTGGTGTTCATGGATTCAGCCAATGCATTGGTGAGCACATCCTTGCTTCCGTCTTCGGAAAGGTGATAAATGGCCTTGAGGTAATTTTCTTCTGCGAGACTTAAAGTCATGAAGCTGAGTATTACTACAAAGCTAAAAATTTAGACTAGTCTAAAAAAATACTTAGATAGAATATTAGCCTCGAATGGCCTGCAATGCCGCTTCAATGGCATACTGGATGTCCTTGTTCGTGCTTTCTTTTTGAATTTTGAGCAGTACAGGTTCAGCGGCCCGTGCCTCCTTTCCATTTTTACCCAATAAAACCACCAGTTTGTAGCGCAATCCTCCATCATGAATGGTGGTAGCCTTGAGTGCAGTGATGAGCGGGTCTACAGCAGCCTTACCTATTTTGGAAATGGCCTCTTGTGCTTTGTCCGACTCCTTGTAGTTGTAGCTCATTACTTTGCTTACCATATAATTGATTGCTTTAGTGTTGGTGGTTCTCACATTGCCCAATACCTCCATGGCATAGGCTTGTATGGAAATCAACAACTCCTTGTCTTCCAGTGATCGCTTGTCAAACAATTGGATGAGGGTGTTTTCAAGCGGTTTGGGCTTTGTGCCCATCTGTACCAACAGTTTAATCACACGCTCTTGTTCCTTGAGGTCATTGCCCTTCAGTACCAGTTCAGCCTCTGCCATCGTGGGGATAACTCCGGGTACTGCAATGCCATATTTTACACAGAAGTTGATCCTGTCTTCCAGTTGGCTTACATAAGGAGTCTGTATGGCGTAGGCAGCAAACTTGTCGTTGCACAACTGGATCAGGAGTTTCAGGTCACTTTCCGGGAATTTTTTGGCTGTTTCTTCATTTTCCAGAGCGATGGACTTGTTGTTATTGTTGTTTTCTCTGAGCCTGTACTTGTAAGCAAATTCATACAGCTTATCGCCAGATTTATCACTCTCATATTTCTGGAAGTAACGCGCAATCCATCGCAATACTTTTGTTTTGGTTTCTGGGTTGGCTTCAGCCTCGTACATCCTGTTGAGATAGAGCAAATGATTGTTGACGCTGTATTGGGGTACAGCTTCCAATTGTTCTGAATAACGTTCGTAGGTATACAACAGCAGTTCCTGGTTTTTACCCAATCCTTGCATCATCTGGTAAAAGGCATGATCGTAAGTGGTTGGTTGGGGTAATCCGAGTTTTTGCTGCTTTACCAATTGAAAATAGGCGTCAATTCTGTTTGTGCCTGTAGGAATGTCGGTGCGTTCCAGAGCTGAATGAAGGTATCGATATACCCCGTGTTCGGTACGGCTGATGGCATTCAATACCACGGTCCATTCTTTGGCATTCAGGTCATGATCCTTGGTTAAAAACTCGATAATGGTCAGACTTCGGTCATCTTGAGAGGGTAATGCAATTTTATCCAGTGTAGTCAGCAAAAAAGACCTGTAAGGTTCATGTTGTACCTTATACCTGTTGAAGGCATACATCGCTTCATAGTGAAGTTTTCCACAAATGTTGTCAAATGGAGTTTTCATGGCTTCGTTGGCAATGGCATCCACTTTTTCGGGGGTGGAAAAGTCTGTCAGCATGAGTTTGAACTCGTTTACCCTGATCTTGCAGGCTTCTTCTTCCGTCTGAGGTGTAGTGGTGGTTACGTTCACATTAGTCGTATTGTTGACGGGCACGTTCTCCCTGACGTTGGAGGAAACGATGGGGTTGTCAGGAAACAGCGTTTTGATGTTTCCGGTCATCTTGATTCTGCCGGTATAGGTGGTCAGTATTTCACCGGTAGTTACATCAATAAGTCTTCCGCTAATGTCAACGTAGGATTTCAACTTGGTATAAGTACCTGAGAAAAGGGCATCGATGGGCAGCAATTGTCCGATGCGAATGGCTTCGCTGGGATTCATCATTCCTGAAAGCATCAGTTCATTCTCCTTGAAAATGGCATCCAAACGGCTGCGCTCGAAAAGCTTGAATTGGTTCGCATCCTGATCAATTTTACCAATGACCAATTCGGTCAGGTATTCTCCAAAGGTGTTTTTGGCATCGCTGCTGGGAGAGGAGGAGATGAAAGGGACTATTGCCAACCGCGTGGGCTGTGAGGGCAGACGCACGGCACTGAGTCTGGCCACCAGATCGTCAACTGCCTTTGCCTGAGTTTTTGACTTTTGCGCGTGGGTTATGCCTGTGATCAAGGCAAAAAAGATGAATAGAATTCTCATCACAGCAGATTTAAAGACTAAATATAGAAATTAGGGTGGACCTCAGGTGAAGAGATCATCTACGATCGCTTTAAATTTTTGACCTTCCCATGTGATGCCAGGTATCGGGCTGGAGTAAAATGGCAGGATCGGAAGTGCCGCTATCCACTTGTGGGAGATGTCAGGTACCATCAGTCCGGCTCCGTGTTCCTTAATCAGGTGCGAGTAGGTTTGGTTTTCCCAGCTGAGAATGGGAAGCTGGCAGGCCATGTACTCATACAGCTTGGTTGGATAAGCACCCAAGGTATGGGGGGAAGGAGGGTAGTAGATGATGCCAAAATCAGCCCTGGCAATTTCATCCATAATCCTGGAATGAGGAAGCGCGTGGTCAAACCCCTTGAGGGTGATGTAGGGTTTGTTTTTTATCCTTGTCCGAATTTCTTTTCGTTCCCCTTCTAGGGCACAAAATCCGGCAACGGTGAGCGTCACCCTGGGCTCCAGTTCATGCATGGATTGGGCGAGCGACAAGGCCTCAAAAATGCCAGTGCTTTTGGAGATGGTGCCACTGAAAAGGAGATTGAAACCGCTGCCTTTTTTGCGTTCGAAACCAGGAGGAAGTACCGCTTTATTTTCCAGCACGGTGTATCGCTTTTTCAAGAAGGTGAGCTCGCTTTCGTATGACTTTTCAGCCAAAATAAAGTGATGAAACAGGGGGGCAGTAAACTTCTCTTTCAAACGCACCCACCATGCCAATGGTTTGCGCAGCCAAGCCGGGAACACCTCCGTAAAGCGGATGTTGCGATAGTAATTTTCGCGTATGTCATAGACAATTTGGGCACCAAATAAAATTCTGTTTAGGACACTAACTATCAATAACTCATGGGTGTTAACTATCAATAGTTCGGGTTTTAGTTGAATCAGTTTTAGGGCTATTTTAAGGGACTGCATCCACCTGCCCATGCTTAGCCTGGGTACGGGTTTTAGAGGTATAAATTGAATACCCGCACAAGCAGGTATGGGGTTTATGGCCTGCCCGATGATGTAAATTTCATAATCGTGTGAGGGCACAAGACTCATCGCCATCTTCTCATAAAGACGGGTGTCATCGACAGGATTGAGTACGGTGGCAAAGACAACGCTACGCATTACAACCTCCACAGTTTGGTGGGCTTGGAACAGATTAAAACGGGTGAAATCAGGACCATGTAAAGTAATGGGGATTAAGGTTGAAGAAGTGCCCTTATATTTTAATTATTGCATAAAGATTCACAAAATAAGCTATAAATGGAATTACAGCAGCAGATAGAAAAGGCATGGGAAGATCGTTCATTACTTCAATCCACTACAACCCAGGAAGTCATTCGCAAGGTGGTAGACCTATTGGATAAGGGGCAACTGAGGGTGGCAGAGCCGGAAGGCACTGGATGGAAAGTGAACGAATGGATCAAGAAGGCTGTGATTCTGTATTTCCCAATTCAGCAAATGGAAACCATTGAGGTGGGACCCTTTGAGTTTCACGATAAAATTGCATTGAAGAAAAACTATAAGGCATTGGGGGTAAGAGTGGTACCACATGCCATTGCGCGTTATGGTTCATTTGTCAATAAGGGCGTAATCATGATGCCATCTTACGTGAACATTGGTGCGTTTGTGGATGAGGGCACTATGGTGGATACCTGGGCCACGGTGGGTAGTTGTGCTCAAATAGGTAAACACGTGCACCTGAGTGGAGGTGTTGGTATTGGTGGTGTGCTTGAACCCGTTCAGGCTGCCCCGGTAATCATCGAGGACGGAGCGTTTATTGGATCCCGGTGTATAATCGTAGAGGGAGTACATGTAGGAAAAGAAGCGGTGCTTGGGGCCAATGTGGTGCTAACAGCCAGTTCAAAGATCATAGATGTAACAGGGTCGTCTCCAGTAGAATATAAAGGTCATGTTCCTCCTCGCTCCGTGGTAATTCCAGGCTCCATTACTAAGCAATTTCAAGCAGGAGAATACAACGTACCCTGTGCCTTGATCATAGGAAAACGAAAAGAGAGCACGGACAAGAAAACGTCCCTTAATGATGCGTTAAGGGAGAATAATGTGGCTGTTTAGTGTTTGGCACAGGCTTTGACTGTTATTAGTATTAAAACTAATTTTGTGTCATGGATCGTCTGCTTATCGGTTTTATCCTGTTCCTTGGCCTTACTGCATTTTCAGTTCGTCAGCAGTACGAATTGCCTGTAATCAATAACACCAGCTTTGGTCCGGGTGAAGAAATCAACTATAGGGTAAACTTTGGATTTTTTACAGTAGGAAGCGCAGTAACACGAGTAGATAGCAGGATATTCAACATCAACTCTCGTCCTACCTACAAGGTGGATGCATTTGGTGCTACCAGCGGAATGGTTTCGTGGATTACAAAAGTAGATGACCAGTGGGGGGCATATATAGACACTTCTGCATTGGTTACCCACGTGAGTTACCGCAAGATCAAAGAGGGCAGATACAGGAAAGATGAACTTACAACCTATGACCACGTCACCAACAAGGCCGAGGTAAAAGTCAGGGACAAAGAGACGGGTGTCTACAACAATCCAAAAGTATACGATACGCCTGACAACGTGCGGGATCTGGTGGGCGGATTCCTTTACCTACGTGTCATTGAATTTGAGAAGCTGCGCAAAGGCGACACGGTAACCATATCTGGTTTTTTTGAGGACACGTCCTATAACCTGAACATTATCTATATGGGCAAAGAAGTGATCGAAACCAAAGTGGGCAAGATCAGATGTCTGAAGCTGGTGCCCATCATGCCCGATAACAAGTTATTTGATGGAGAAAACTCTATCACTTGCTGGATTTCAGATGATGGAAATAAAATCCCTGTGAAGATTCAGGCAAAGATGTTTATAGGAAGTACTGGTATTGAGATGGTGAGTTTTAGGGGACTGCGCAACCAACTTAAAATCATCTTTGACTAGCTGCTGAGCAGGTCTGAAAATTTCTCTGGGGTGATGGGTTTAAAAATGTAGTCCGTGATCTCCTCGATTTCCTTGGCTTTTCTGATGTCTTTCTGATCAATGCTTGAGCTTACCAGGTAGATGGTAATCTTTTTGGGGAGCTTGGTTTTGAATTTCTTGTATTCGTCCATAAACATCCAACCGTCAGTAATTGGCATGTTGATATCCAGGAAGATAATATCCGGTAGCGCTTCAGGATCATTCACTTTATCATTCAGATACTTAAGGGCTTCCTTTCCATTCAAAAATTGCAGGATGGCCCGGGTGGCATTAATGGCCTGGAGTGATCTCAAAGAAATAAACTGGTAGACGTTATCATCATCGATCAAAGCTACTGTAGGTCGTTTCAGCTCCGTACTCATGTATCTAGTTTGTTAAAGGTAACAATGAAGGTGGAACCCACATTTTCTTCACTTTGTATTTTTATCTCACCACCCATAGACTCAATCTGATTCTTGATAAGGAACAAGCCTACTCCACGACTTTCCACATGATCATGAAAGGTCTTTCTAAGTTTGAAAAGCTGATGGCCATAAAGACTTAAATTAATTCCCAATCCGTTATCGGAAACCTCCAAAATTAATTGCTGGCCGTCATAATAAGTTTTGAAGCAGACAACCGGCTTCCGGTCAGGATGTCGATATTTTAGAGCATTGCTCAATAGGTTAAGTAAAATGCTTTCCAGATAGATGTTAGGGTAGGTAATTTCTGGGGCTTTACTGAAATCATAATTCACCACTGCGCCAGTTTCATTGATGCGGGAGATGATCATCTGTTTGGTTTTCTCCAACACGCTTTCAAAACTCAGCACCTTTTTTTCGATGTCTGCATTTTGTTGGACACTAAGCACTTCGTTTAGTTCTGAAAGTGTACTGAGCAGCAACTTCCCGCTGTGGTCAAGCAATTGCATGATTTCTTTGCGTTCTGCTTGATCGGTAGTCTGCTCAAGAAATTGGATAAGCGATTGTAAATTCCCAACCGGAGACCGCAGGTTGTGGGAGACGATTTGGGTAAACTCCTCCAGTTGTTCATTCTGGCGGGTAAGGCTTTTGGCAATGGAAGAGAGCTTTGCGTTTTGCTCCAGTATTTTCTCCTCCGCAATTTTTCGTTGCGTGATGTCCCGAAACTCTGTAATCCTCATCATCTTGTTCCTGAAGGGAATATTCTTACCGTGTATTTCAAGGTACTTGCGAGACCCATTTTTATGGAGCGCTTCTATATCATAGGGCTCCTCCGACCCTGATTTAATGTTTTCCATTACCAAATCCCTGTATTCAGGGGCAACCAATTGTATGCTTTGCATACCGATCAGTTCATCTACAGTGTAGCCACTCAAATCAGCAAGTCCCTGATTGACCTCCACAAAAACACCAAAATCATGTATGCCTATTCCACTGAATGAGGCACTCATAAAAGTCCTGTACCTTGCCTCACTTTCTACCAGCTCTTCCTCCGCACGCTTCATTTCGGTGATGTCATGCATCATGCCAAGCATACGGTAGGGTTTATTGTGCTTGTCAGCAACAAAGAAACCTTTGTCGTGCATGTGTAGGTAGTTACCATTTTTGTGGCAAAATTTGTAGATCACATCATATCCGGAGAGGTCCTTTTCCGCTTGCTCCAATTCTGCCAGACAACGCGTTCTGTCATGCGGATGAATTAGTTCCACCCATTGATTGATGTCGCCCATTTCGATCCGGGTGTATCCAAGCAGCTCCTGTACATTTCCTCCCCACACGATATTGCCGGATTTTAAATCATAATCATAGATGACCTGACCAGAAGCTGCCGCTACCAATTCATACCTTGTCTTCCAGGCCTGCTTTTCGTCTTCAACCATTTTGTTTTCCAGTGTACGTGAAACACCGGATGCATACGATTGGAGTACAGAAAGCTGAACACTATTCCAGATTGTTTCTTCCTTGCAGGCATCTATTCCTATGAATCCCCAAAATGAATTCTTGACAATAATAGGGAAGAAGAGCACAGACAATATTTGCTGGGCGGTCAAAATGGTTTTAATGCTGGAATCAGCGAGGTCTTTTACGTGGGAGGAAAATGGATGTCCTTTTGCCAAAATGGATGAGCAGGGCTCAAACTCCATGAGTGGCATATGCTGCAAATCAGGATTGTTGATCTGGGGATTGGCCACCCCGGAATTCCACTCAAATCGCTGGCTGGTGGTGGTTGGATTACCAGTATCTGCAGCGTCATTTTCAAAAAGATAAATCCTATCCACTTGCATGGCTTTCCCTAGGTCATGTAAACCCTCATTGATGGCTTCATCCAGGTTGGGGTTGGTAAGCAAGCTGCTGGTTGCGTTGGACAAAGCCGAGAACAAAAGATCGCGTTGCTCCAACGAAATTTGAATCTTTTTGCGCTCGGTAATATCAGCTACCGCACCAATTAATCTATTGGGTTTTCCTTTGGAGTCATTGACAACCATGCCCCATCCTTCCAGCCAGATAACTTCTCCATTGCCTTTAACTACACGGTGTTCAATATTGAATGCCTCGCTATTGTCAATAGCTGATTGGATTTTCTTTAGACTGGGTTTGCGATCTTCAGGGTAAATTAAATCCAGATAAGAGTCCAGGGTATTGTCAAAGTCTGACTTCGCAAGGCCAAAAATGGTATAGACATTATCATCCCAAATAACAGCTCCAGACTTTATGTGCAACTCCCAGATGCCGATTTTGGAGGCGTACAATGCAATGCTCAGTCGCTCGCTGCTTTCCTTCAAAGCCTTGATCGTCTCACCAGATATTCTACTTGTCTTTTTCAAGGAAGTCTTTTTCAGCGTAGGAAATAATTGGCTTCAATCTGAGGGTATAGAATAGTCACTATCGCAAATATTTTAATAAAAATCCAAAGTAAATCAACTAATAAGGTATACTACATTACATCTGTTGTCTTTCATGATAATTACATTGGCCCTGATTAAAAGCAATGGCTTATGCATTGGAATTTACAAAATATATACAAAAACAGAAGTGATTGCCCGCTTTGAATCAGCTGAAGTTGTTTCATCTGCCAGCTGGGCCCAAATAGATAGACTTGTTCTAATTAAATTGATCCGCAACCACCAGTTCTTTACTTCCCTTAGTGTATTTATAGAAGCCGCTTCCCGATTTTACACCAAAATGGCCTGCCTGAACCATGTTCACCAGTAGTGGGCAGGGGGCATATTTGGGATTGCCAAAACCATCATGCAATACGCGCAGGATAGAGAGACACACATCCAAACCAATAAAATCCGCCAGCTGTAATGGCCCCATGGGATGCGCCATCCCTAGTTTCATCACGGTGTCTATTTCAGCAACTCCACCTACACCTTCAAACAAGGTATAAATGGCTTCGTTGATCATCGGCATCAAAATGCGATTGGCAACAAAACCCGGGTAGTCGTTGACCTCTACAGGTATCTTGCCCAGCGTTTTAGAAAGCGTCATGATATCCGCAGTTACTTTATCGCTGGTGTTGTATCCACGAATAACTTCTACCAGTTTCATCACAGGAACCGGATTCATAAAATGCATACCTATTACCTTATCAGGGCGAGCGGTAACTGAACCTATCTTGGTAATAGAAATAGATGAGGTATTGGAGGCAAGAATGGCCTCGGGTTTTAAAAGCCCATCCAGATCTTTGAATATTTTTAACTTCAGATCTACATTTTCAGTGGCAGCTTCTACTACAAGATCCGCTTTTTCGACACCCGCCTTCATGTCCGTGAAGGTTGAAATACTGGAGAGGGCTTTTTGTTTGTCGCTTTCATTGATACTTCCCTTCTCTACCTGACGTGCGAGATTTTTTTCAATCGTTGCCATGGCTTTTGCCAATCGGTCATCCGCAATGTCAATCAATGAAACATTAAAACCGTGAAGGGAAAATACGTGTGCAATACCATTTCCCATTGTGCCTGATCCGATAACCGAAATATTCTTCATTAGTACTTTAATTTTTCTCTCAAATCCATTTACAGGAGGCAAATATAAGCGTTATCTCCACTTATTTGACCTGTGTCTCCTTCGTAAGTCCCATGGCATTGATCCTTAAAATCAATTTACTCGCATTTTCTGTCGGTTGTTCGCAGCGTGGTCCTGGCTGCAAATAATAGGTATAAAACTTCTGGTTGCGGTCGAGCAATTCATTTTCATCAGGTCGACCCAATAGCTTGACAAGATCCATCTCCGACAAGGTTTTCAGTTTCTCTTTTTCTGCTGTGATGGCATCAATCATTTTACTTCTGTCACCCTTGCATCCGTTGCGGTCTTCTTTCCACAGCTTTAAATCCACACCCCTCAACTCTGGTAGGGATGAGGAACATCCCATGATTAAAAGGGAAGAAAAAACGAAAAGATTAAGTAGTTTGAAGGGGTGCATTTTTAGTAATTGAATAAAACCAGGTGGCCGATATAATGAAGTAAACAATGGCAACACCAATATAAAAGATGGGCCAGAAATAAGTGATGGTGAATAGTATGAGAAGGAGAGGATAGACAACGATACGAATCCATTCGGCCCAGAGTACCCAGGGTTTGTTTTCGAACAACACTCCGCAATTGACCACTACGATGGAAATGATGATTGTAAAGAATACTTTTTCTCCCAGAAGGAATTCGTTCTGCTTAAATAAAAACAAACCTGTTCCAATTAAACACAATGCATACTGAAACAGCACATAATAGTTGAGCGCAACGGGTGCAGGCGTTTCGTATTTTCGGTAAGTCTCCTTATCTACTTCTGGAGCCGAGCGATAGCCACCCAGTGACTCAGGCAACCAGCCTGGTTTTTTAAAAAGGTATTTGACTTTATCGCTCCATCGGGTCATCATTTTTAAGTCTTTGCCCATTTCTGCATAATGACTGAAGTTGGCCCAAACGGCATTCCAGCTGTTGATAGGTTTGGTGATGCCATAGGTTGGTTTTTCTTCTTCCGGCTGAAAGGTGCCAAACATTTTGTCCCAGATGATGAGGGTGCCTGCGTGGTTTTTGTCGATGTACTTGGGGTTGCGTCCATGGTGTACACGATGATGGGAGGGAGTGTTGAGAAAATGTTCCAGGAATCCCAGCTTATTGATGGTTTCGGTATGGATCCAGAACTGGTACAACGTATTGAGGGCCGACATCAGAGCAAAATCAAGGGTGTCAAATCCGATTAGTGCAAGGGGTAAATTGAAGGCAAAGGTCCATACCGTTTGAAAACTGCTTTGACGCAAGGCAACGGAGAGATTGTACTCTTCACTCTGATGATGCACTACATGTCCTCCCCAAAACAAGTTGATTTCATGGCTCATACGATGAGCCCAATAGTATGCAAGGTCTACAAGGAAGAAGAGGGCCACCCAATACATCCAGTTTTTTTCCAGTTGAAAAAGTGCAAAGTTGGAATGCACAACTTCGTAGACACCGATGGCCAATACCTTTAAAAACAAACCAGACAGTTGGGAAGTTATTCCACAGCTGAGGTTGGCGATGGCATCGGGTAGGCGATAGAGTTTGCGATGTGAAAAACGTTCCACAGCCAGCTCTATTCCTATCAAAAGAAAAAAAATTGGGATAGAGAGTACAATCGGATTCAGATTCAAGGCAATTCGCGTTAACTTGCAATGTCAAAATTAACAACATGAATCTAAAGATTATTAAAGCAGTGTGGTTTCTTTCGCTGGTGGGCTTTATGGTGATATTTATGTACATCTATGCCTCTCTGCCTGAGCGTGTCATTATTCAGGAAGGCCTGGAAGCAGTAAGCATGTCTCGAGATGGGGTATTTTACCTGGCAATTGGTATTGTGGCCTTGGTCAATGTGCTCGTTTTTGTGATGACTAAGTTATATGGCAATAGCAATCCATCGTTCAGCTTTTGGTTCTTTGGCCAGATCATATTGCTTAATTTCTTCTTTTGTACCGCGATGGGCTATTTCAATGTACTCAACAGTGGAGAGAAATTTGCCTTTGAACGATTGGGTGTAGTAATCTATGGCAGCATCATTTTGATAATTATTTGGGCGATAGGATGGCCATTGTACGTTGTATCGCGTAAATTTTTAACTAAACAAGCAGTTTGATTGCTATAAAGTGACGATTTGATAGTCAGAGAGTTAGGTCATTTCACCTTACGAATTTTTGTAGTTGAATGAATACTTCAACAGCTTGCTATCCCGTCAAAAATCGTTTTATTAGCCTCAATCATTTTTTAAACTTTTGATTTCTTTGCTTGTATTTTTTGAAGAGCATCACAGCTTGATAAAGTAAACCCGCAGACCGACTATGGCGAAAGATTTATTTCAGTATGACGAATCAAGTATTAAATCGCTTGATTGGAGAGAACACATCCGGTTGCGTCCCGGTATGTACATCGGCAAATTGGGAGATGGTTCCTCCAAAGATGATGGTATCTATGTGCTGGTGAAAGAGGTGATCGACAACTCCATAGACGAGCACATGATGGGCTATGGAAAAGTCATTGATGTAAAGATTACCGATCAGCGCGTAACTGTCAGAGACTATGGCCGGGGCATCCCTTTGGGTAAAGTAATCGATTGCGTTTCAAAGATCAATACAGGTGCCAAATACGATTCCAATGCATTTCAGAAATCAGTTGGTTTAAATGGGGTAGGTACCAAGGCGGTGAATGCACTTTCCAATTATTTCAAGGTGCAGGCATTTAGAGATGGGAAAACAAAGTTGGCTGAGTTTAAAAAAGGAAAAATCACCAACGATGCCAACATCACAAAATCCAGCGAGAAAAATGGTACTGCCATACTTTTCGAACCTGACGAATCCATGTTTAAGAACTATCATTTCATTCCGGAGTACCTGGACGATTTGATGTGGAATTATGCCTTCCTCAATGCTGGACTTACCATCAACTACAATGGAAAGAAGTTTTACAGCAAAGATGGATTACTGGATCTCCTGTCACAAAAGATTGAAGCAGAAGAGATGCGATATCCCATCGTACACCTCAAAGGGAATGATATTGAGTTTGCCTTAACCCATGGAACCCAATATGGCGAAGAATATTACTCGTTTGTAAACGGACAAAATACAACGCAGGGAGGTACACATTTGGCTGCTTTCCGAGAAGGGGTGGTAAGAGGAGTGCGGGCTTATTACAAAAAAGACTATGATGCTTCAGACATTAGAGCAAGCATCGTTGCCGCCATTGCCGTGCGTGTGCAAGAGCCAGTGTTCGAGTCGCAAACCAAAACCAAACTCGGTTCTATTTATATGGCTCCTGAAGGAGCCACTGTAAGAAGCTACATTGGCGACTTTGTTGCCAAGGAACTTGAAATCTACTTGCACAGTAATCCCAAATCAGCAGAGGCGTTATTAAAAAGGATTCAACAGTCGGAACGTGAACGAAAGGAGATTGCGGGAATTAAAAAGCTGGCTAATGAACGCGCAAAGAAAGCCAACCTTCACAACAAGAAACTTCGGGATTGTCGGTTTCACTTCAATGAAGAAAAAGGGGCAAGGAGTCAGGAGTCAATGATTTTTATCACCGAGGGTGATTCTGCCAGTGGCTCGATCACCAAATCGCGTGACGTAGAAACCCAGGCAGTATTTAGCCTTAGAGGTAAGCCTCTGAATTGCTATGGTCTTACCAAAAAAGTAGTGTATGAAAATGAAGAATTCAACCTGCTGCAACATGCACTCAATATTGAGGACGGTCTTGAGGGGTTGAGATATAATAAAGTAATAGTAGCGACTGATGCCGATGTGGATGGTATGCACATCCGATTGCTTTTACTCACCTTCTTCCTTCAGTTCTTTCCGGAATTGGTAAAATCAGGGCATGTGTTTATCCTGGAAACACCGCTTTTCAGGGTGCGCAATAAAAAGGAAACGATTTATTGTTACTCGGAAGAAGAGAAGCGCGATGCAGTAGCCAAATTAGGCAGCAAACCAGAGATCACACGATTCAAGGGATTAGGTGAAATCTCTCCGGATGAGTTTGGTAAGTTCATAGGAGACAATATCCGCCTGCAACCTGTGATACTGGGCAAAGACAGTCACCTGGCAAAACTGTTGGAATTTTATATGGGTAAAAATAGTCCTACCCGGCAGGAATTTATTATCGACAACCTGCGCATAGAGATGGACATTGTAAAAGAAGAATTAGAACAAGAAGTAGTAGAAGCATAAAGCACTAAGCTCCCATGGGCAAAAAAAAGAAAGACAAGACGCATAAACCCAAAGTAATTAAAACCAGAGCCTCTGCGAAGGAGGAAGATGTGATTCACGATATAGAATCGATTGATGGCTTGTATCAGCACTGGTTTTTGGACTATGCATCGTATGTGATTTTGGAACGTGCCGTTCCTCGGATAGAAGATGGTTTGAAGCCAGTTCAAAGAAGGATAGCACATGCGATCAAAGAAATGGACGATGGCAGGTTCAATAAAGTTGCCAATGTCATCGGTCAAACGATGCAATATCATCCGCACGGTGATGCGGCCATAGGGGAGGCCATGGTCAATCTGGGACAGAAAGAACTCCTTCTGGAAACGCAAGGTAACTGGGGTGATATAAGAACAGGTGATGGTGCAGCAGCACCGCGTTATATAGAGGCCCGACTTTCAAAGTTTGCCCTGGATGTAGTTTATAACCCCCAAACTACTGAATGGCAATTGTCCTATGACGGTAGAAAGAAAGAGCCCGTAACCTTACCGGTAAAGTTTCCTTTGCTGCTTGCACAAGGAGTGGAAGGTATAGCAGTAGGATTGTCTACAAAAATTCTTCCTCACAACTTCTGTGAATTGATTAAGGCTTCTATTGATGTATTGAAGGGAAAAAATCCCAAGATCTATCCCGACTTCCCAGGTGGAGGCTATGCCGATTTTACCGAGTATGATCAGGGCTTACGAGGTGGGAGAATAAAAGTAAGGGCCAAGATGGAAATCAGTGATAAAAAAACACTGGTTATCAAGGAGATACCTTATGGTGTTACTACCACTTCTTTGATTGAGTCAATTGTAAAAGCCAGTGAGAAAGGAAAGATTAAAATCAAGCAAGTAGTCGATAATACGGCCAAAGACGTGGAGATATTGGTGCATTTACAGCCTGGCCATGCACCAGAGATTGTGATGGATGCCCTCTACGCTTTTACGGATTGTGAAGTGTCCATTTCACCCAATGCATGCGTGATCGTGGAGGACAAGCCACGGTTTATGAAGGTGAATGAAATCCTCAAATACAACACCGACCAAACGGTGAAGTTGTTGAAGCAAGAACTGGAGATACGTAGAGATGAGTTGATGGAGAAGATTTTATTCTCCTCACTTGAAAAGATCTTTATTGAAAAGAGAATTTATCGCAACATTGAAGAGTGCGAGACCTTTGAGGAGGTAATCAGTACCATAGACAAGGGGCTTAAACCCTACAAGAAGCAGTTTTATCGAGAGATCACCAAGGACGATATCATACGGCTGACGGAGATCAGGATCAAACGGATTTCGAAGTACGACTCCTTCAAGGCAGATGAATTGCTTAAAAACCTTGAAGAAGAGCTCAAGCAAACCAAGCATCACCTCAAGCACCTGACAGAATATGCCATTTCCTACTACCAAAACCTGTTGGACAAATATGGTAAGGGAAGAGAGCGCAAAACAGAAATCAGGAGCTTCCAAACGGTAACGGCAGTAGAAGTAATTGCCAACAACCAAAAACTGTATGTCAACCGGGCTGATGGTTTCATCGGGTGGGGCTTGCGCAAAGACGAGTTCATTGCGGAATGCTCGGAAATTGACGACATCATAGCCATCCGTAAGGATGGAAAGGCCATTGTATCGCGAATTGCTGAGAAAGTTTTCATGGGTAAAGATATTTTGTATGCCGGGGTATGGAAAAAAGGAGATGACAGAATGGTTTACAACCTGGTATATTCTGATGGCAAAACAGGAAAGTCTTTTGTGAAACGATGTACGATTCCGGCAATTATCAGAGACAAAGAGTACGACTTGACGCAGGGCAATCCCAACAGCAAAATTCATTACCTGAGTGCCAACCCCAATGGGGAAGCTGAAGTAGTTCAAATCAAACTTACCGCTGCGAGCACGGCACGAAAGAAGATCTTTGAATACGATTTTTCAGAGTTGGAGATTAAGGGCCGAAGTGCCAGAGGAAATACCATAACCAAATATCCGATAAGAAAAGTGGAGCTGTTGCAGGCTGGAGTCTCAACCCTTAGCGGCTTAGACCTATGGTTTGATCCCATTGCTGGTCGATTGAATAAAGAAAAGCGTGGTAAACACGTGGGCAAATTTGATGGAGATGATTTAATCCTTTCCATTACCAAAAGTGGCAATTATAAGTTGACTGGGTTCGAAGTCAACACAAGGTTTGAAGGAGACGAAAAAACATTGCTGGTAGAGAAGTTCAATCCCAAGAAAGTAATTACCGCAGTATATTGGGAAGGTGAGAGCAAGCAACATTTTGTAAAGCGCTTTCAAATTGAAACCAACACTGTAGACAAGGATTTTGGATTCATTACAGAAACAATCGGATCTCGATTGGAATATGTTTCTACTGCCGACTCTCCTGAGGTTGCCGTGGAATTGATAAAAGGGAAAGGCAAAGTAAAGGAGACCGAGGTCATTAATCTTGAAGACTTGATCGATGTGAAAGGGTGGAAGGCATTAGGCAATCGGTTGTCTCCCCATAAAGTCGTTAAGCTCAGACCGGTGGAAGAACCGGATGGGAATGAGCAGGAAGCACAGGATGATGTGGCGGAATCGGCAGGAGTAAAATCCGGTGGATCTCAGTCGCAAAAAAAAAAATCGGAAAATCCAGAGCCGGAAAGCAAGGCCCAAAGCGAAAGCCAGCCCGAAAGCGAAGCGCCCCGGCAGCAAAGCGAAAGTCAAAACCATCGCCAAAAGCAAAAGCAAAACAAAAGTCAAGGCCAAAGTCAAAGTCAAAAAGCAGAGCAAGCAAACCTCTTCGAAGAAAGCCAGCCCCAAAAGGAAAAGCAAAAAGAAAAGGTAAATGATGAGAAAACTGACCAAAAGGCATTTGGTATTGGAGATACCATAGAGCTGGAGCTTTAGGATTGGCGGACTATTGTGCTGATCTAATACTGGTGGCTTTGTTACCGGGGTCTGTGTGTCAGCCCCAGGTAGCCCGTACTACTCTTGTGCGCAAACAGAAGATTGAACAAAAAAAATAAGGTAGCTAATGCTACCTTATTGATCAATCTTGAATACCACCGAACTTATTTCGCGCCTTTTGAGGTTGTTAGTGCCTCGTATTTTGCTTTGATGGCAGCGTCTTCTTGTAATGCTTTCTTAACGGCATTATAAGTTTTGGCACCAATATAATCTATCGCCAGAGATTGGAAAGCTGCATTGATCTTTGCGGTTTCCTCCTCTTTTTTTGCAGCAACTGATTTTACAAATGCAATTTCAATTTCTGTTGCTTCTGCTTCTTTCAGCTTGGCTTCATCATCAATTAGTTTAGAAAGTTCATTGTATCGGGAAGCGGATACATCTTCATTTCCTTTCACCATCTCGGTAATTGTTTCGATTAGGTGTGTTTTCATGTTTTCAATGGAATCCATCGCCACAGCATACCTTTTCAAATCATCATCGGTAATAGCGTCATCTTGTGCGCTAACCACCGTTGAAATCGTGATTGCCATTAGAAACAGAAATAGTACTTTGATCTTCATCATTTGTTTATTTTAGGTCATACATCGAATTGTTATAACCTGAAATTTACGACTTTTTCGTTTTTTACTCAAAGATTAATCGATAAACCGGGCCTATATTGCTGAAATAATGATTTAGATGTTAAATTTTCATCCAATTCATCACCTGAATGGTGGGATATCGCCCTTGGCCAAATAGCATGAGTGTAGTTGCCGAATCAAAATTGATGCCCATTTTAAAATGATAGATGGAAAGGATATCAATCGTGTTGCAGATCACCTTGCACAATACATTACTGATCACAAACGTTCATTAATAGAAAACATTCTTCATCAAAGAACACGGCACCTTACCCTGGTGTTGGAAGATATTTTTCAGTCTCAAAACGCAAGTGCTGTATTTAGAACGGCAGAATGTTTTGGAATACAAGATGTTCACCTGATAGAAAATCAAAACAGTTATGGTATTAACCCACGTGTTTTAAAAGGGGCTAACAAATGGCTCAATATTGTGCATCACAATAAGCCCATGGCGGACAACACACCATTGTGTTTTGAACATTTAAGAGCCAACGGATATAAGATACTCGCAACCAGTCCTTCTGCACAACTTTCGATCAGGGAAGTAAATGTTACGGACAAAATTGCCATTGTGATGGGCAATGAGTTGCATGGACTATCCGACTATGCACAATCGCAAGCCGACTTGAAAGTAAAGATCCCTATGGAAGGATTTACAGAAAGCCTTAACCTTTCAGTGAGTGCAGCTATTTGTATTTACGAGCTAATGACCCGATTAAAAGCAAGCCCTGTAGAATGGGGGCTATCTCAGCAAGAGCAGGACATCCTTCGCCTTACATGGTACAGAAAGACCGTTAAAAGATCAGAATTGATTGAAAAGCAGTTTTTGGAATCAATTAAGTAACTTTGTTCAGGCTTTTTCAGTTTTTGTCTATATGATTTTTTTATCTAAGGTGCTGAGGCAACTTTTTTACCTGCTGGTCATCGTGCTGTTTTTTGTGTTGGTGGCGAATGTCTGGATTGTAAGCAGCACTTCATCAAAGGTATTTTCCAGCTATGATAGTCTTACCAATCATCGGGTGGCACTTGTTTTGGGCACTAGTCATTTACTGACCACCGGAGCGCCTAATCCATTTTTTAACAACAGAATGGAAACGGCCGCAGCGTTGTTTAAAAACGGTAAGATCCGGCATTTTATCGTAAGCGGTGACAACCGCACCAGGTATTACAATGAGCCATTGGAGATGAAGAAGGCCCTGGTCAAATTGGGAGTGCCATCCTCTGCCATCACACTGGATTATGCCGGACTCAGAACTCTGGACTCGGTGGTCAGAAGTAAAGAAATATTCGGACAAGAAGAGATAACAATAGTGACACAGACTTTTCACAGTTATCGAGCGCTATTTATTTCTGACTATTACGGTATTGATGCTGTCGCCTACGTGACCACAGGATCGGATAGTGACGAGATGGAAAAAGTGCATTGGAGGGAATACCTAGCCAGGGCAAAAGCCATCCTGGATCTATATATTCTCAAAACGGAGCCCCGCCATTTAGGAGAAAAGGAACCAATTCAATTATAACACGTTAGTTGTATTTTGGTACAGTTAAACTGTAGCCAATCATGGTTTTATTTAACTAATTTTGTGCTTTCAATTATTGTGAGACACGGTTTGAGACTTAGTTTCCTGCTTATTTTCTTTGTCCTTGCCAACCACCTATATGCCCAGGAAACGAAGGTTACAGGTAAGGTCATTGACGCTTCCAGTGGCGACCCGGTGCCCTTTGCCAATGTGGTGTTTAAAGGCACTACCATAGGAGTTACGACCGATTTCGATGGGAATTTTTCACTTTCCACGTTTTCACCTTCCGATTCCATAGTGGCTTCCTATATAGGGTACAAAGCGAAGGCAAAACCTGTAACAAGAGGTGTTGCACAGGTAATCAATTTTCAATTGATAGAGGACGTAATCAACTTGCAGGAGATAGTGATTCTGGCAGGAGAAAACCCTGCATGGCAGATTTTGCGCAATGTGGTGAAAAATAAAAAGGAAAATGACAAGCGCAAGCTTCTTGCCTACGAGTACGACACGTACACCAAGATTGAAATAGACGTTGATAATTTATCGGAGAAGTTTCGTCAGCGTAAAGTGGTGAAGAAGATAACCCAGGTGCTGGACAGTGTAGAGCGAATAGCGGGAGAAGATGGAAAGCCCATATTGCCGCTTTTTATCACTGAAAGTGTTTCAAAGATTTATTATAGGGATAATCCATCGCTCAAAAAAGAACAAATCCTTAAAACTAAAATTAATGGGATAGGGGTAGAAGACGGATCTACAGTTACCCAGCTGATCGGATCATCTTTTCAGGAATACAATTTTTATCAAAACTGGCTGAATATAGTAAGTAAGGAATTTGTTTCGCCAATTGCGGATGGATGGAGAATTTATTATGAATACGACCTGACGGACAGCCTGTACATAGGAGAGGAATTTTGTTATCGATTGGATTTTTATCCCAAAAGTCCGCAAGACCTGGCGTTTACGGGGACCATTTGGATAAGTAAATCTGATTATGGCTTAAAACAAATAGACGCCAATATTGGGAAGCAGGCCAACCTGAACTTTATTGAGAAGATAAGACTACAACAGGAGCTTGAGAGAACTGAATCTGGGGCATGGTTGCCATCCAAAAATCGTGTACTTATAGATGTAAGTGAAGTGGGTAAGGACAATGCAGGGATGTTGGCCAAATTTTATACCAGCAACAAGAATTTTATCATCAATAAACCTTATCCTCCTTCTTTTTATGAACGAGCCATTCAGATTGCCGAGGATGCGCGAATGTTCGAAGATGATAAGTACTGGGATACCCTCCGCCATGAGCCTTTAAGCGATACCGAAAAGAGTGTCTATAAGATGATAGATACACTTAGAAATATCCCTATAGTCAGAACCTATACGGACATATTTAAAGTTGTCATTGATGGATACTACAATTTAGGAAAAGTAGAAGTAGGGCCTTACTTAGGTGCGGTGGCATGGAATACTCAGGAGGGACTAAGGTTGCAGGCTGGACTTAAAACGAACTATCAATTCAGTAAACATTGGATATACCATGGGCAAGTAGCGTATGGATTTGATGACGAACGTTTTAAGTACTTCGCGTCAGCACAAAACGTGATGTCAAAAGATCATTGGACAACTTTAACGTTTAGGGTCAGACGTGACCTTGCCCGTTTGGGTGTGGACGATGAAAGCCTTGCCGATAACCCCATATTCCTCACCTCTACACGGTGGGGAAACTTTAGAAGAGGGTACTATACGGATGAATATTGGGTGGGGTTTCAGCGTGAACTTTTTAAAGGATATTCACAGAAAATTAGCTTCAGACACTGGACCTACGATCCCACTTTCAATTTTGGATACTTGTCCAATCCAAGTGATGTGGCCTCGCCAGTGTTGGACCGGTTTCAATCTTCTGAGGTAAGCATTGAATCGAGGTATGCCAGGGATGAAGTGTTTTTACAAAACGACAACGAGCGTTTTAGCATGGGCACCAACAAGTGGCCTATCATAACCCTGAAATATACCCACGGATTCAGTGGTGTATTTGACAGCGATTTTGATTATGACCGATTGAGACTTACCATTAAGAAGCGCATCAAAACAGGTCCGCTTGGAGTAGGTAATCTTACCTTCTCAAGCGAATATGTGTTCAATACCTTGCCTTACCCTATGTTGACTTTGCATTTGGGTAATCAGTCGCCCTTCTATTCCGCTGTGACTTACAACTTGATGGACTTTGGTGAGTTTGTGAGTGATCATTATGCCTCCATACAATATCGTCAGTATTTGGAGGGTTTTCTGTTGAATAGAATTCCCTTAATGAATAAACTCAAGTGGAGATTGCTGGCCACCAGTAATGTCATTTTTGGAGGGATGAGACAATCCAACAGGGATTTGATTGCGCAATTTACACCCACAGGTGAAGCCAGTTTGCCTACAGGCTATTTCAAAGAAGGCAAACCATACATTGAGTTGGGCTATGGTGTTGAAAATATCTTTAAAATTTTCCGAATCGACTTTGTTCATCGGGTTTCCTATCTCGACAATCCAGATGTACGCAAATTTGGTGTTCTTTTCACGGCTCAGTTACAGCTCTAGGCTTGCATTTTCTCATCCAGAAGTGTTTAAGAGCTTAGAAAACCGCATATTTGCATTCCAAAATTAGTCTTAATGAGTGTGGTAAGAATAACGTTGCCAGATGGCACATCCAAAGAATTCCCGAAGGGGGTGAAGGGGATTGAAATTGCAAAAAGTATAAGTGAAGGATTGGCCCGCAATGCGCTTTCAATAGAAGTGAACGGGGAAATCTGGGATCTGGAAAGACCCATCGAGGCCGACTCGTCCATCAAGATATTTACATGGAATGACAAAGGAGGCAAGTACGCCTTCTGGCACTCTTCAGCCCACTTGCTTGCAGAGGCATTGGAGTCGCTTTATCCGGGTGTAAAGTTTGGAATAGGACCTCCGATAGAAAATGGTTTTTATTATGACGTAGACCTGGGAGATCGGGACTTCGGAGATGATGACCTTTTGGCCGTGGAGAAGAAAATGATTGAACTTGCACGTCAGGGAAATACATTCACCCGAAAAGATGTTTCCAAGAAAGATGCTATTGCCTTTTTTAAAACAAAAGGAGATGAGTACAAACTTGAATTGATCGATGGTCTGGAGGATGGAGCGATCACATTCTACCAGCAGGGTAATTTTACTGATCTGTGCAGGGGGCCGCACGTTCCATCTACAAGTGTAATTAAAGCAGTGAAATTGTTAAGCGTAGCTGGTGCGTACTGGCGAGGCGATGAGAAGAATAAAATGCTTACCCGAATTTATGGCATTACTTTTCCTAAACAAAAGGAACTTGAGGAGTACATGACTTTGCTGGAAGAGGCAAAGAAACGTGATCATAGAAAATTAGGACGTGAGCTTGAGCTCTTTGCATTTTCAGAGAAAGTAGGTTTGGGACTTCCACTGTGGTTGCCCAAAGGTACCATACTGCGCGAAAGGCTGGAGCAATTCATGCGTAAGGCACAGGTGAGGGCAGGATATGATCCTGTGGTGACACCCCATATAGGCAGCAAGCAACTGTATGTTACTTCAGGCCACTATGAGAAATATGGGAAAGACTCTTTTCAGCCCATTCATACGCCAGATGAAAGCGAGGAGTTTTTGCTTAAACCAATGAACTGTCCTCATCATTGTGAAATCTATAAAACCAAACCAAGGTCATACAAGGATTTACCCATACGCTATGCGGAGTTTGGCACGGTGTATCGCTATGAGCAAAGCGGTGAGTTACACGGCCTCACCAGGGTAAGAGGGTTTACACAGGATGATGCACATATCTTTTGCCGCCCAGACCAGGTGAAAGAGGAATTCATCAAAGTAATAGATCTGGTGTTTCATGTTTTTACTTCTCTGGGTTTTGATAACTATACTGCTCAGGTGTCGCTGCGTGATCCTGAGAACAAGCAAAAATACATTGGAGAAGATCACCTGTGGGATAGGGCAGAGCGTGAAATTCAGGAAGCTGCGGATGAGCGGAAGCTCAAAACTGTGGCGGTAAAAGGAGAAGCAGCCTTCTATGGTCCTAAGTTGGATTTCATGGTAAAGGATGCATTGGGTCGCAACTGGCAGTTGGGTACCATTCAGGTGGATTACCAATTGCCGCAGCGCTTTGAATTAGAGTATGTTGGCTCCGATAATCAAAAACACAGACCTGTTATGATTCACAGGGCACCATTTGGGTCGTTGGAACGATTCGTGGCCATCCTGATAGAGCATTGTGCAGGTAATTTCCCATTGTGGCTGGCCCCAGAACAGATTTCTGTGCTACCTATCTCTGAGCGATTCAACGATTATGCCCATGAAGTAACCAATTTGCTTAAAAATAAGGATATAAGAGGCTTTGCGGATGACAGGGATGAGAAGATTGGAAGGAAAATAAGGGATGCGGAAATGAAAAAAGTACCCTTTATGCTCATTGTAGGGGAGAAGGAAGTGGCGGATAGAAAGGTAGCTGTGCGAAAGCATGGTGCCGGAGATCAGGGAACCATGGAGCTGAACGAGTTTGCCGAGTATTTTTCCAAAGAAAGCGCACCTCCATTTTAGTCCAATTTCGGCTGTTTGAGGAGCAGGAATAGCTTAAATATAAGTTTCCCTGTATTTTTGAAAAGTTGAAAATATGCCGATATTTGCACCCTTGTCAGCGAAACTGACAGGTAGATTTTTAACTTAAACCCTTTGAGTGGCAATATTTCAAGGTAATAAGAAGCCTTTTAACAGAAGAGGCTTCAGACAGCGAGTTGTAGAAGAACCTTATCGAGTTAATGAGAGGATAATAGCACCCCAGGTGAGGGTGGTTGGAGAGAACATTAAAGTGGATGTGTACTCTACTTCGATGGCCATTAAAATGGCTAAGGAGCAAGGGTTGGATCTGGTAGAAATTTCGCCCAACGCAGTTCCGCCTGTTTGTAAGATCATTGACTACTCTAAGTTTAAGTACGAGCAAAAAAAGAAACAGAAGGAGATAAAGCAGAATGCTCAGAAAACGGTGATCAAAGAGATCCGTTTTGGGCCCAATACTGATGATCATGACTTTAACTTTAAGCTAAAGCATGCCATTAATTTCCTTCAGGAAGGATCCAAAGTAAAGGCTTACGTGCATTTTGTAGGTAGGTCGATTGTGTACAAGGAAAGGGGAGAGATTCTCTTGTTGAAGTTTGCACAATCACTGGAGGATTACGGTAAAGTGGAGCTGATGCCTAAGTTGGAAGGAAAGCGGATGTATATGATGTTGGCTCCAAAAGCAAAAAAGTAATTTTTTTTAAGTATAAATAGAATGCCAAAGTTAAAGACGAAGTCGGGTGCCAAGAA
>ERZ761602.185-NODE-185-length-152834-cov-11.236341_pt1 | contig 152834 bp, 131 predicted proteins | sample MGYA00512165_ERZ761602 | MGnify/ENA primary metagenome ERZ761602 (study PRJEB28899, sample SAMN02445085) | bioreactor sludge metagenome | biome: EBPR sludge; isolation source: Thorneside wastewater treatment plant | place: Australia: Brisbane, Thorneside... | reverse complement strand
GACTAAGTCGTAACAAGGTACCCGTACCGGAAGGTGTGGGTGGATCACCTCCTTAAGGACTTGAATTCGGCGTCGCACTGCGACAATGCCGACATGTCTAGGTATAACGATTTGCACGTGAGCTTTCACAAGAAGCCCCTCGAAAGAGGGGCTTCTGTCGTTTATCAGGCTTGAGTTTGCGTTGGAGGGACCTGATCCGTCGGGTCCTCATCAAGCCTTGGGCACGACAGAGCGTGCCCCTCCACCAATCGAAGGGCACGACAGAGCGTGCCCCTCCATCAATCGAAGGCACGACAGAGCGTGCCCCTCCACCAATCGAAGGCACGACAGAGCGTGCCCCTCCACCAATCGAAGGGCGCGACAGAGCGTGCCCCTCCACCAATCGAAGGGCGCGACCGAGCGCGCCCCTCCAAGGCGTTCAGTTGCCGCGCGTCGAGTACGGGCGGCCGAAGAGCAGCGACCCCAGACGAGCCTTCACGAGCGCGTACGAGACCAGCCAAGTGAAGAAGTAGATCGCCAAGTAGAACCACAGCAGCGGCAAGGGCAGCTTGCGCAGCACCTCGGTTACGCGTGGCCCGCTGAGCAAGAACATCACCGCCGGGTGCAGCAAGAACAGGGGCAGCGACAGATCGCCCACCGCTCCGAGCAAGCGATGCACCGAGGGCAGCCGCGCCTGCAGCCATTGCGCCAACCGCAGCAGGACCAAGCCGGTGCTCACGGCATAGACGTGCGCCGACATGGCGTAAACCATCGCCTCGACGCCCGGCTGCTTCGCCGCAATCAGATACGCCTGCCAGCCATAGACCGCGCCGCAACCCGCCCACAACAGCACGAACAGCGGCCAATAGCCCCGCCAGGCGTCGTTCCAGCGATCCCAGCGCATTCCGAGCCAGAGGCCGACGGAAATCGCGGGGATGTACCAGAGGAACGTCGTGGCCGGATAGGGGAACTTCACCTGCCACTGCAACAGGTATACGCCGTACTCGAGCGCGAACGATGTCAGGAGGACCGCCCACAACGGCCAAGAGACGCGCCGGATGATCGCATAGAAGACGGGGAACAGCAGCGCCACCTGGAGCAGCAGGATCATGAAATACAGGTGGAAGTACATCTTCCCCGAAAGAAACAGCTTCGCCAGATTCATCGGGTCGGCGGCCAGCGCGGGCAGCGTCGGCGGGCCGAACGGCCACCCGCTCGCGACCGGATTCAGGTCGTACGGGCTCTTGAGCATCGTCAGCCGAAAGCCGAGATAGAAGAGGAACCAGATGGCGTAGGGCGCGATCTGGCGCAGGGCGCGGCGCTTGTAGAAGCGGCCCCAGTCCATCTGCTTCCCTTTCGCGCTCATGGTGAGCAGGATCACCGACGCCATGAGGAACACGGGAACGCCCCAGTGGAACATGCGGTTGACGCCCGTAAAGAACCACCACGTCTTCGAACCTTCCGTGGTGAACTTGGCTAGGGCGTCGGGGTTCAGGGCATGGTGCAGGATGACCTCGGAGATGCCGAAGCCCTTCATCACGTCGAAGGTCTCGTCGCGCTTTTTGGGGGGCGGGGGCTCGGGCGGCGCAGTCATCGTCCGGGTGACCCATCTTACGCGAATCGGGCCTCCAGTTTCCTCCGACGGCTCCGAAGATTGAGCCACAAGCCTACCGACAGCAGCTCATGTGGAACGCGATTTCCCTTCTGGGCGCACCTCCGGTGGCAACGACGGCGGCGAGCCCGGTCGGCAACGAAACCGACTTTTGGACCCAAGCGCTGATCGAAGCCTTCGAAGTTGCGACCCCGGTAGGGCGAGAGGTCGCTCTGGAGCCGAATGCTCCCGAGAACCGACTGGACTCCGCCCCGACCGCGAACGACACCGAAGAGGTGTCGGCCGAGCCGTTGGTCTTCCTCTTGGCCCTTCCGGCCCCCGCGTTTGCTTCCACGCCGTTGAGCGGGACGCCTGCGGAGCCGGCGACTCGGGTGGTCGAGGCGTTGGGCGAAGGCGCTCGACAGGTCTCGCCCCCCAGTGCCACCCTTCAGGCGGAGGCGCAGACACCAGAGATCGAGGCGTTGGGCGAAGGGGCTCTTCAAGTCCCGCCCTCCAGTGAGGCGCAGACACCGGAGATCGAGGCGTCGGCGAACGAGGCTCGACAAGTCTCCCCCTCCCAACCTGAATCGCAAAGCCGCCAGAAGGCCGAGTTCGAGGTCGCGTTCGAAGCCAACCTCCTCGACCCGCTGGCCGAGCGGCAACAGGTCGTCAAGCTGATGGCGAGCGAGCCCGAGGCCGCCGAAGTCGAAGTCATTCCAACGGATTCCGCCGCCGACCGCGACGAAGCCGAGCCGCAGGTCTCGCACACCACGACGACCGAGCCCATCGCGCAGAAAGCGACCGATGGCGACGCCTCCCGCGACCAGCGCCACGATTCCGAGGCCCGCCGCGAGCAGGCCATCGCCCAGGTCAAGGAGCGGCTGGAGACGCTCGACCTCGGTCGGCCGCAGCGCGTGACCATCAAGCTGAACCCCGAGGAACTCGGTCAGGTCGTCATCACGCTCAAGCGGATGGGCACCAGCGTCGAGACGAGCATCCACGCGGAGAACCCCCAGACCCGCGAAGCGCTGGGCCAGGGCAAGGAAGCTCTTGCGGGCGCCCTCGAACAGCGACGGTTCGAACTGACCAACTTCCGAGTGACCAACCTTCGCGAATCCGAAATGTTCTTCGGGCAGTTCGGTCAGCAGCAAGGTGCCCCGCAACAGCGGCCGTACTCGAGGATCACCCCGGTTTCCCAACCCGAGACGCGCAACGGAGTGTGCGGCGTTTCCCCTCGTCCCCTCGCCCGCATGGGCTACGTCCCCAAGGGTGTGGACCTTTGGATCTGAAAGGAGCCAAACCATGACCACGACCGCAACGCAATTCAACCCCTACAATCCCACCGGGCAGACGCGGAAGCTGAGCCAGGAGATGGATATGGAGCAGTTCATGAGGCTGCTCACGGTCCAACTCGCGACTCAGAACCCGCTCGAGCCCATGAACGACCGCGACTTCTTCGCCCAGATGGCGCAGCTCGGCACCGTGCAGGGCCTGGACAAGATCCAAGGCTCGCTGGAGGTCGCCCAAGCCAGCAGCCTTATCGGCAAGAAGGTCACGGCCACCCGACCGCTCACCGAGACGGGCACGAGCCAGGCCGATACGGTCACGGGCACCGTGAAGTCGCTGACGATCCGCAACGGCGAGTACTACCTCGGCGTCCAGCAGGCAGATGGCGGCATCGTCGAAGTCAAGATGGCCAACGTTCGGTTGGTCGAGCAGGCGTAAGACCATGACCAACCCCGTGCTGAACAGCAAAGTCGCCGAACTGGTGCAGACGCGTCCGAGCGTCGCACCGAAGCACAACCCGGCCGTTCCGCGCGACGAGTTCGCCAATCTGTTCGCCGACAAGCTGAAGCTCAGTGGCCACGCTAAGACGCGCTTGGAGAGCCGGGACATCCAGCTCGGCGCGGCGGAGTGGCAGCGCGTGCTCGGCGGCGTGGACAAGGCTGCGGCCAAGGGATCGCGCGAGAGCCTCGTGCTCCTCGACGACGTGGCCTTGGTCGTGAGCGTGAAGAACCGAACCGTGATCACGGCCGTGGACCGAGCGAACCTCAAGGACAACGTGTTCACCAACATCGACAGTGCGGTGGTGGTGTAACCCAGACAAGTCTTTCCGGGTGAAAGGGCATCAACGAAGTGGACGCGAAAGCCTCGCGAGCTTCATCCTCTCCGCCGAATGCGGAGGGCCCTGGAACCCCCTGACCCCAACACACAGAACCTCAGGAAAACCAGAACAATGATGCAAGCCATGCTCTCCGGAGCCTCCAGCATTCGCGCCCACCAGCAGCGCCTCAGCGTCGTCGGCAACAACCTCGCCAACCTGAACACCACGGGCTTCCGCGCCTCGCGGATGAACTTCATGGACCTGATGTCGCAGACCCTGCGCGGCGCCAACGGCCCTTCGACGGGACGCGGCGGCCTGAACCCCGTCCAGATCGGAACGGGTGTGCAGATCGGCTCCATCGGCTTGGACATGAGTTCGGGCTCGATGACGGCCACCAACCGGCCCACCGACCTCGCGATCCAGGGCAACGGTTTCTTCGTCGTCAGCGACGGAAGCAACCAGTACTACACCCGCGACGGAGGCTTCGACCTCGATGCCTCGGGTTCGTTGGTCCACCGAGGAACCGGTCTGCGCGTGCAGGGCTGGATGGCCGGCGCCGACGGCACCGTCGCCTCCAGCGGCGCGACGACCAACGTTACGGTGCCCACGGGTGCGACTTCCTCGGCGCGAGGAACGACGACGGTTTCCGTCAACGGCAACCTCGATGCCGCGGCAGGCGCCACGGGCGAGGCGACGACCACGATCACGGTCTACGATTCGCTGGGCAACAAGCGCGAACTCAACGTGCGGTTCTTCAACCACCAGACGCCTCCCGCAGCGGGCGCACCGGATGGGGCTGCTGCCAGCTGGGACTTCGAGGTCACCGAGGGCGGTACGGTCATCGGCGGTACGGCTTCGGGTGCAGGGCCGATGTTCTTCGACGGCTCGGGCAAGGCAATCGGCGGCGATGCGTTCAGCTTCAGCCTGCCGGCTTCGGGCGGCGCGCCGGCGCAGAACGTGGGCCTGAACCTCTCCTCGATCACGCAATTGGCGCAAGCCAGCCAGGTTCGATTGGCCTCGCAGGACGGCTATGGCCCCGGCACGCTGACGTCGTTCTCGATCGTGCCCGACGGCACCATCGTGGGCATTTTCTCGAACGGCCAGACTCAGCCGCTGGGCCGCGTCGCGACGGCCGTGTTCGCCAATCCCGGCGGCATGAACCAGGTTGGCGGCAACATGTTCACGTCCTCGGGCAACTCGGGCGATGCGCTGGTCGGCGCACCGGGCTCTGCGGGCCAACCGGCGGTGTACTCGGGCTACCTCGAGACGAGCAACGTGGACCTCGGCTCCGAGTTCACCGACATGATCGTCACGCAACGCGGCTACCAAGCCAACACGCGCGTCATCACGACGGCGGACGAGATGCTGCAGGAAGTGCTCTCGATCAAGCGCTGATCCTCTCTCTGGGAGGCTTTCTTGCGGGCGGCCCGATGGGCCGCCCGCTCGGCGTTTGGGGTCAACGGGGCACGGCTGCGGAGCGGCCGGTCTGGAGCGATTCGACGATGGCGCCCATGAGCAGCACGGTCTCCAGGCCTTCCTCCAGATCGGGGCTGTTGGGCCGGTTGTTCAGCAGACACGACGCGAAGTAGTCGGTGTAGTTGCAGAACTCGCCGTAGTGCATGCCCTTGAGTTCGTGGCGGTAGTAGTAGCCTGTCATGGCGTGGTGAAAGTCCTCCTCGACCTCGACCCCGTTCTCGTCGTGGCGGTTGAAGCGCAGGTCGGGGTAGCGGGCGAGCGATGAGCCTTCGCTGCCCATGAGGAAGCACTCGATGAGCGCCCGGGCCTTGGGCAGTTCGTGGAACCCGTAGTTGCCCAGGACTCGGCCGATCGCGCCGGACTCGGCCACCAATTGGGCGGAGATGGCGTCGGGCGTCTTCATGCCGAAGCGCTGGCCGAGCGCCGTCGTGGTGCCGTAAGCGTGGACTTCGCGGATCGGGCCGAGGTACCAGCGGCACAGGTCCACGGGATGGCTGAGGCCGAGGTACGCCCAGTGGGTGGTGTCCACGGTCCAAGGGCTCTTCTCGTAGTACCAGTCCATGCGGTGGTTGTAGTGGGCGTCTACGACTTCGACGGCGCCGATGCGGCCCGCCTCGAATTCCTCGCGTTGGCGCTGGAACGGCTCGCCGAAGCGGGTGCTCTGGCCGACTTGGAGTCGTTTGCCCGACTTTCTTGCGGCCTCACGGATGCGGTCGGCTTGGGCGGGGTCGTTGACCAGCGGCTTGGTACAGATCACGTGCTTCCCTGCTTCGAACGCCGCGACGATCTGATCGGCATGGAGCGAATCGGGCGTGTAGATGGCCACGATGTCCACGTCCGGTCGGGCGAGCATTGCGGCGTAGTCGTCGGTCACCCACACGTGCGGCGCGGCGGCCAGCGCCGACTCCCGCTTCTCGGCCGAGAGGTCGCAACCCGCGACGGCTCGGCATAGGCCCGAGGCGCGCAGGGCCACCAGCAGCGTGTGGCCCTCGTGCAACCCGACGATGCCGACGCCCAGTTTCCGATCTTCTGGCAGGGTCCCGTAGGAGCGCCGGTGGCCGACGGTGGGCAGGCCAGTGGGTTGGGAATCGGGGTGCAGCAGCATGCCCCGATTATCCCCACGCTCGGCGGGCAGGAATCGGGCCCGTGCGTGTCCAATCACGAGAGATCATGCGCAAGCGTCTCGCACTCGTCGTCTTGGCGGCAGCGGTTTTGTTGGCCCCGGTCGCCTCGCAGGTGTCGGCCCAAGTCCAATCGCCCGTTTTCGACGCCCTCCAGTGGCGGCTGGTGGGTCCGTTCCGGGGTGGGCGCTCGCTGGCCTGCGCGGGAAGCAAGGCTCGACCCAACGAGTACTACTTTGGGGCGACGGGCGGCGGCTTGTGGAAATCCACGGACAGCGGCGACAACTGGGAGTGCGTCTCCGACGGGTTTTTCACCGCAGCCTCGGTGGGAGCGGTGGCCATCGCCGAGAGCAACCCGGACATCGTCTACGCCGGGGGCGGCGAGAAGGACATCCGGGGCAACATCTCGCACGGCGACGGGATGTACAAGACGACCGATGGCGGCAAGACCTGGACGCACATCGGGCTGCGCGACACCCAGACCATCTCTCGCATCGTCATCCACCCGGAGAATCCGGACGTGGTCTATGTGGCGGCTTTGGGCCACATTTACGGCCCGAACAAGGAGCGCGGCGTGTTCAAGACCACCGATGGCGGCAAGTCGTGGAATCAAATCCTGTTCGAATCCGAGCGAGCCGGCGCGATCGACATCGAGTTCGAGCCTGGCAATCCCGAGACGCTCTATGCCGCGACGTGGGAAGCGTGGCGCACTCCGTACACGATGAACTCCGGCGGGCCGGGATGCAAGCTGTGGAAATCCACCAACGGCGGCGCGACGTGGAAAGACATCTCGCGCAACCCCGGATTGCCAGAGGGGGTGCTTGGCAAGATCGGCATCAGCGTCTCACCCGTCAACCCCAAGCGCGTGTGGGCGATCGTCGAAGCGCTTGAAGGCGGCGTGTTTCTCTCGGACGATGCCGGCGAGACGTTCACGCTGGTCAATCAGAACCGCAACTTCCGCCAGAGGGCTTGGTACTACACGCACATCGTGGCCGACACCGCCGATGTGGACACGGCCTACGTGCTCAACGTGAGCATGTACCGCACGCGCGATGGCGGCAAGACGTGGCAGACCGTCGGGACTCCGCACGCGGACAACCACGACCTTTGGATCGCGCCCGACGACCCCAAGCGCATGATCAACGCCAACGATGGCGGTGCGAACGTGTCGAAGGATAGTGGCGCAACTTGGACGGAGCAGGACATTCCGACGGCGCAGTTCTACCACGTCACCACCGACAACGCCTTTCCGTACCGCATCTATGGGGCGCAGCAGGACAACAGCACGATCCGCATCGCCAGCCGCACGACTGGTGGTCTCATCGGCCCAGACGCTTGGACGGGAACCGCTGGCGGCGAGAGCGGCTACATCGCCGTGAAGCCCGACGACCCCGAGATCGTGTTCGGCGGCAGCTACGGCGGCTTGCTGGAGATGCTCAACCACCGCAATGGCGAGAGCCGCAACGTGAACCCTTGGCCGGACAACCCCATGGGTCATGGTGCGGCGGACCTCGTGCACCGCATGCAGTGGACGTTCCCCATCGTGTTCTCGCCCCACAACGCGAACAAGCTCTACACGTGCTCGCAGCACGTCATGGTCAGCACCAACATGGGCGAAACGTGGAAGAAAATCAGCCCAGACTTGACTAGAAACGACAAGCGAACGATGGGCCCCAGCGGCGGGCCGATCACCAAGGACAACACGAGCGTCGAGTACTACGGCACGGTGTTCGCGTTCGCCGAATCGCCCAAGGTGCCGGGCGTGTTGTGGGCGGGTTCAGACGATGGACTGGTGCACGTCTCGGTGGACGGCGGGGCGTCTTGGAAGAACGTCACGCCCAAGGGCATGCCGGAGTGGGGTCTGGTCAGCAGCGTGGAAGCGTCGCCCCACGACGCCGGCACGGCCTACATCGCCGTGGACAATCACGAGAACGACGACCACGCCCCGTACGTGTTTCGAACGTTCGACTTCGGCCAGAACTGGGAGCGTGTCGTCGAAGGGATCGCTCCGAACGCCTTCCTCCGCGTGGTTCGCGAGGATCCCGTGCGGCGAGGACTCCTCTTCGCCGGCACGGAGTTGGGCATCTTTGTGTCGTTCGATTCGGGCGATCATTGGCAGTCCATGCAGCGAAACTTGCCCGTTTCGCCGATCCACGACATCGCCATCAAGAACGCGGACGTGATCGTGGCGACCCACGGTCGTTCGTTCTGGGTGCTTGACGAGATTGGCCCGATGCGGAATCTGTATTCAGGCGACTCCGGCAGGGTGAAGCTGTTCCCCATTCCCGATGCCACGCGCAACTTCTTTGGCGGCGGCGGCTTCGGCGGCCGCGGCGGTCGCCCGCGCGGCGGGCCCGCGCCGGTGGGCGGTCAGAATCCGCCCTCGGGATTGCTGGCGACCTACGTGTTGCCCAAGGATGCCCAGAAGGTCCAGTTCGAAGTGTTCGACCCGTGGGGCGAGAAGGTCCACACTCAGGAAGGGCCGAAGACCGCTGGAGCGCACCGCATCGCGATGTCGTTCCGCTATCCTTCGTTCCAGGGCTTCCCGGGGATGATCCTGTGGGCTGCTGGCGCGCGACCGATTCCCGCGCCTCCGGGCGAGTACCGCGTCGTGATGACTGCCGATGGGGACGTGCAAGTCGAGACGTTCCGCCTGCGCAACTCGCCGAACAGCAGTGCGACAGAGGCCGACACGGTGGCCCAGTTCCTGTTCGCGAGGCGCATTTCGCAGCGCACGAACGACGCCAACGGCGCTGTGGTTAAGATCAGGGCCATCAAGCGCTCGATCGCTTCGGCCATCGAGAAGAACGGCGACCTGAAGGCCAAGGGCGAGGATCTGGCCGCGAAGCTCTCGGCGATCGAGGAAGAGATCTATCAGGTTCGGAACCAGAGCGGCCAGGACCCTCTCAACTACCCGATCCGGTTGAACAACAAGATCGCTGCGCTTCTGGGCGTCGTGCTTCAAGGCGACTTCCGCCCGACCGATCAGGCGTACGAGGTGTTCGCGATGCTCGACCAGCAGCTTGCCGTGCAGTTGGCTGCTCTGGACGAACTGCTTGCCCATGCGGGTGCCGAGTTCAACGCGGAACTCAAGTCGCGCGGCCTGCCGCCTTTGGGCGATAATGCAGGCAATGTCGGTGGATAGACACGGCGCGAAGCTGGGTGCGGACGGAGTTCAGGTTGTTCTGGGCTTCCGTTTGGTCGCCTTTGCGGGCACCGATGCCATCGGGTCGGTGCTCGAGCGGTATCGCGAAGTCGTGTTTCGATTGGCCTACCACATCGTGCTCGACGCCGAATCCGCCCACGATGTGACTCAGGATGTGATGGTCCGGGCCGTGCGCTCGTTCGACAAGCTGAGTGTTCATCCCAACCCAGACCATTGGATCCGATGCGTCACGGTGCGCGCCGCGAGGAACTTCCTCCGAAAGGCAAAGCACACTCGGCGTTGGCGGGCGGACGCCAACGTCGAGACGTTGACGCCGCAGTCGGGCGACCCCGTGGACGATCTGGCGATGCGCGAAGTCTTGGCGACGCTTCCCGTGGACTTGAGAACCGTTCTTGCGCTGGCCGTCGGCGAGCAACTGAGCTATGCGGAAATCGCGTCGGCCACCGGCGTGCCGGTCGGCACCGTAGCCTCGCGGCTCAACGCCGCCAAGTCGGCTTTTCGCGAACGATGGGAGGCTCGGGAAGCGTGAGCGACCCTTTCAATGAGTACCGCCGCTCTTACACCGGCGCCGTGCCGACGTTGCGGCAGACCCGGCTGATTCGTTGCGCCGTGATGCGGCGGCAATGGCGTGCCGAACTCGTTGGGTTGAGCATCGGCTTGGGGCTCATTGTGTTTATGATCACCCTTGGGTTCCTGTCCACATCCGCCACAGAGCAGCAGGCCACGGGGGTGCCGAGGGAGTGGGTCGAATCGGTTGGCGGGAGCGAGGCCCATGAGTGAGTAGGCGGTGGCGTCAGCGCGCTGCGATTCTGGTCGCGTTCGCTTTTGTGCCGCTAGCGCTGGGCATCGCCGCTTTTCCGGGCGCTTACTGGGTGATCCGCCTGCACAGCGCGTTGTTGTTCGGGATGGAGGCTGTGGACACGGGGATCGCCGAGGCAGACGATCGAGACCGCTTGGCCGCCTATCTTGCCGAGGCCGAGAGGGGCGGCGACTTGGCGTGGGTGTTGTCCAGAGTCTCGCAGCTAAAGCTGAGTTCCGAGGACACGCGGGCGGTCGCGGCTGTGCTCGGTCGGCGCTTCACGGCCATAGGCGTCCACCTCAAGCACCCGGGTCAGCAGGCGGAGGTCGCGGAGCATTTGGAGTATCTGGCCCTCCGAGGTTTGGGCACGGAGGGTGCGAACAGCTACTTTTCGATGCTGATGGCGATCTCGGCTGCGTTGCTGGGGGATCGCCCGCTTCTCTTTGCTTCGTTGGATCACGTGCGCACCAACGCGGCCTACCGGGACTATGCCAGTTTCGAGCCGGCGGTGCTGCAGCAATGGCAGCTCAAGCGCACCGGTTATCTTGGAGAGCGCATGGGTGCGCCCTATTCGGCCGAATCGGTCGAACTTGGCCATTTCGAGGGTCTTCGCCTAGTGGCCTCGAGGGTCGCCGAGTCCGATGCGCCGACGGCGGCCCCGGTCGCGCTGCTCTCGCTGACCCAACGGATTTTCGACAATTCGCGTTACGGTTCCGAGATACGCGGTTGCGACCGCACGCTGTCGGCGCTGGCGGTCGCTGAAAACGGTCCCAGGGGGTTGGAGGTCGCGTCTCGGGCGTTTCGCCACGAATTGGATCCTGTCTCTCGCGATGGGTATCTCAGGGCGACACTTGCCTTGTCTGACCGCCTGGCGAGGTCGAACGCTGCGTTGAACGAGTTGATGCACGAGCGCCCCATCGAGGAGGCGGGGCAGTTGTCGGGGTCTCGCCGTCGCGCATTGGGGCTGCTGATGGTTTTGGGTGCCCTGTGCGCGGTCGGGATATCGTGGCCGCTCCGCTGGGCGCACGGAGCCAGCACCGCAGCGGGTTCCAGAATGGCGTCGGCGGCCAGCGTGGCTGCTCTTTGTCTCTGGCTGGGCGCCACGCTCCGGTGGCATCCCGTCTTGGCGATGCTGGGCGTCGTCGTAGCGGCGGAGGGCTTGCTCCGGGCGCGGCGGTTGGGGGCGCCTGCGCTGTGCGCCGTGGCCATTCTGAGTTTGGGCGCTGGTTCGGCAACCGTGTTTGGGTCGTGGTCGTCTACCGTCGAACCCTGGCTCTCGGTCGCCTTAGGGGTCCCATTCGTGTTGGTCGGCGCGGGGGCGCTGTCGCAAATCGCCAAAGGCCAACGGGCGATGGCGTGGGTACCTCTGACCGTGGCCGTCGCGGGTTACACATTTGCGGTGGGCCAGGAACTTCGGGACAACGCGGCGTTCGCGGCGATGCGATCGGGCTGGCGGTACGACGTGATGATGGCCAAGCGATCGGGAGATGCGCCCGCGCCGTCAGCCGATCGGCAAGTCGGCTGAGAATCGGCTGCCCCGGTTGAGTTCGCTTTCGACCGCAACGGACCCGCCGTGAGCTTCCACGATATGCCGCACGATGCTCAAGCCGAGGCCGGTGCCGCCGCTCTGCCGCGAACGGGCCCGGTCTACGCGGTAGAAGCGCTCGAACACGCGTTCGAGATGTTCGGAGGCGATGCCGACGCCCGTGTCCTCCACGACCAACCTGGCCCGTTGGGCATCCGAGGAGAGCGACACTTTCACACCCCCTTCCTGCGTGTACTTGATCGCGTTGTCCACGAGGTTCCAAACGACCTGGGCGATCTGGGCCGGGTTGGCCTGAATGGTCAGCGTTTGGGGCCCGTCGTATTCGAGACGTAGGCCCTTGTCCGTCGCGACGATTTGGAGGTTGGCCATGACGTCGCGCACCACGGTGCCGAGGTCGCAGTCTTGCTTGCGCACGGGGTTGCTTTCGGCCGCGCTCAGAATGAGCAAGTCGTTCGAGATGAGGCTCAGGCGATCCACCTCGGCGATGATGCGTTGCAGGTAGCGCTCCTCGGTGGCCTCGTCGAGTTCGGGATCGTCTCGCATGGTCTCGGCCATCGCGCGGATGACCGTGAGCGGTGTGCGCAGTTCGTGGGAGACGTTGGCGACGAAATCGGCGCGCATGCGCTCCAGCTTCCGCAGGTGGGTGATGTCCGCGATGGTGATGACGGTGCGGTTTTCGAGATCGGGGTCGCGCCAGGCGCTGACCATGGCGATCCGCTCGTCCGGGTAGCGAAACGGCAGCTCGGCACGGTGAATGCCCCCTTCGGCGAGTGCCGACTGGACGAATTGCTCCAGTTCGTGCGAGAGCGTCACTTCGATCAGCCCCCTGCCTTCTGGACCTTCCAGCCGGAACATTTCGCGAGCGGCTCGGTTGACGAAGCGCAGCACCATGCGGTCGTCGCAGATGAGCAGGGCCACGTCCAAGCCGTCTGCGAGCGAGTCCACGGCCCTGACTTGGAGGGCGAGCTGACCTTGCAGTTCCTGGATACGGGTGCGGAGCAATGCGCCTTCGCGTCTGCGTCGCTGGGCGGCACGGCCGGTCTGGACGAACCGCGCCGCCGTCGCTCCGGCGGCAGCCAGGCCTACGAACCCCAGGGCGGCATCGCCACGAGCGGCATGGGAGCCTCCGACCCAAGCGAGCGCGCCGACGAGCGTCCAGTCGGCAAACTGGATCAGGCGCGCGCGGACGGTCGTGGCCTCCACGGTACAAGAGACGATGAAGAACCGCTGGAAGATCGTCGCGAGTAAACTCGGCGCGATGATCCGCTCCACCACGGTCGTCGGGGTCCGTCGGAACGGGCGCACCGCCATCGCGGCGGACGGTCAGGTGACCCTCGGCGAGTCCACGATTTTGAAGCACACGGCACGCAAGGTTCGCCGCCTCAGCGCTGGAAACGTCGTGTGCGGCTTTGCGGGAAGCGTGGCCGACGCCCAAGCCCTGCAGGATCGGTTCGAGACCAAACTCGACGCGTACAAAGACCTACGTCGCGCCGCCGTCGAGTTCGCGAAAGAGTGGCGGACCGACCGGATGCTCCGGCAACTCAACGCGATGATGATCGTGGCCGACGCCTCGACCATGCTCATCGTGGGTGGGGATGGCAACGTCATCGAGCCCGACGATGGGGTGGCTGGGATCGGTTCCGGGGGTCCGTTCGGGATGGCCGCGGCGCGGGCGCTGGTCCGCAACACCGAGATGGACGCGGAAGGCATCGCCCGCGAAGCGCTCAGCGTGGCCGCTTCGATCTGCGTGTACACCAACGACTCGATCACGCTCGAGGTGGTCGAGTGAAGCGGATCGAGGCGTTCGTCCGGGTGAACAAGTTGGATGCGGTGCTGGAGGCGCTCGATCAGGCGGGTCTGCCCGGCGTGAGCGTCGAGCCCGTGAGGGGCTATGGCCGGCAGTACGGGCGGACCGACAAGTATCGCGGGAGCACCTACGCGGTGAACCTGCTGCCCAAGACGCGCATCGAAGTCGTGGTGTCCGACGACGACGTCGAGGCGGCGATGCAGGCCATCGCCGAGGCGGCCCACACCGGCGAGATCGGCGACGGCAAGATCTTCGTCAGCGAAGTCTCCGAGGCGATCCGCATCCGAACCGGCGAACGGGGCGAGGCTGCGCTGAGTTGAGCCGACCGGTGTTGGGGGAAGTGCGCACCGTCATCGACGTGGGTTCGAACTCGGTCCTCACGCTGGTTGCGGCTTGGGATGGCGACGCGTGGCGAACCGTGCATGAAAGCTCGTGCGTCACCGGTCTCGGCGAGGGCACCAAGACCACGGGGCTGCTGAGCGACGCGGCGATGACCCGCACCTTAGCGGCGGTGGAAAGGGGGTTCGCCGACGCCAGACGGCTGGGTGCGGCTCGCGTCGAGGCTTGGGCCACGATGGCGGCCAGGATCGCCTCCAACACCGGGGACTTCTTGCGGCTCGCCAGCGCCCAAGGGACGCCGATCGGGGTGCTCTCGGGGGAGCGCGAGGCCGAGTTGGGTTTCTTGGCCGTTGCGAACGATCCCGCGTTTCGGGATGCGGAGCGTTTGACCATCATCGACGTGGGCGGCCACAGCACCGAACTCGTCGCGGCGCATCGTTCGTCGGGCGGTTGGGCTCTGGATGTCCACAAAAGCTATCCCATTGGAACTTTGGCGTTGCGATCGGGAGTACTGTGCAACCCGTCCCCCGGCCCTGCCGAAAGGATGCGCGCCGTAAGCGATATGGATGAGGCCATAGGCCTAGCGTTTCTTCCCGGCAAGTGTGGAACCACGGTTGCCCTGGGTGCAACGGGAACGAATCTCATCACGATCCGGGAACGGATGACTTCTTGGGAACCCTCCTTGGTACACGGTCGGTATCTGCTTTATGAAGAGGTCGGAAGAAGTGCCGGCTGGTTGCTCGACCTGAACGATGAAGAGCGAGCTGCCATCGTCGGCATTGAACCTGGACGCGAGCGGTCGTTGCACATCGGCGTTCTGATTCTCGAGCGGTTTCTGTACGCCGCGAGATCGGAACGGTGCTGGGTCAGCACCCGCGGATGGCGACACGCCCTCTTGGAGACTTCGGTCGGACTCTGAAGAGTACCTGCCAAGTCTCGCGAGGTATAAACGCAATGAGAAGCAAACAATCCGTCTTGAGGTTCGCCTATATGGCGACTGTTGTCTTGACCCTGACGGGCGCAGGGTTCGTGGGTTCCAAGAGACTTACGGAACAAGGTGCGTCCAGCATCACGGTCGAGCCGGACGGCGGCCAGAGCCCCGCACGGTTCGCCAACGCGATGACTGAGACCGTCGAAGAGCCCACCAAGATCACGATCTATGTGACCGGGGCGGTATCCAATCCGGGCCTCTACCAGATCCAGCCGGGAATCCGGATTGTGGACGCCATCGAACTGGCGGGTGGCGCCACGCCGCGAGCCGACCTCGAAAACCTGAACCTCGCGCAGCGCATCGGCGACGGCCAGCATGTTGCCGTCCCGCAACTGCCGGAAGGCAAGCAGGCGCGAACCATCGTCCTGCCCGACCCCGAAACCCGCACGAAGGGCGAATCGAAGGCCACCGGGATGGTGGAAGTGCACCCGGAGTTCGAGACCGGAGTCCAAACGACCTGAGTTAACGCTCTGTTAACGGATGGGAGGTACACCCTCCCTCCGTGAACAGACCCTGGTGGATCGCCGTCGCCTTGCTTTCCGTAGCCGGTTGCGGCGGCCCCAAGGCGGCCGAACCGCAAGCCGTCGCGGCCCCGAAGGAAGACCCCAAGCCGATCGTCGTGCTCTCGACGACGGCCACCGAGCCCGTCAAGGGCGATGCCGACGACCCCGCGATCTGGGTGCATCCCACAGACCCCGGGCAGTCGCTGATCTTCGGCACCGACAAGGAGGGCAACGGCCTGTACGTGTTCAAGATGGACGGCACGCTGGACCGCGTTCTGGAGGGCGTCGAGCGGCCCAACAACGTGGACATCGAGAAGGGCTTCGAACTCGGCGGCGCGACCGTTGACCTGGCTGTGGCCACCGAGCGGCTGAAGACCCGTCTGCGCATCTTCGCCATAGACGCCCAGACCGGCGCGACCCGCGACGTCACGGGCAAGACCGACGTGTTCGCCGGCGAAGTCGGCGAAGCGAGGGCCCCCATGGGCATCGGGCTGTTCAAGCGCGCCGATGGGCAGATCTTCGCCATCGTGGGCCGCAAGGAAGGCCCCAAGAGCGGCTATCTGGCCACCTATCGGCTGGAGGCGCGGGATGGTTTTGTGGACGCCGTCGAAGTCAAGCGGTTCGGCACGTTCTCCGGCGTGGGCGAGATCGAGGCCATCGTGGTGGACGACGAACTCGGATTCGTGTACTGCGCCGACGAAGCGTTCGGCATTCGCAAGTACCATGCCGACCCCGACGCTTCCGACGAGGAGTTGGCGACGCTGGCAACCTACACGTTCGAAGGCGACCGCGAGGGGCTGGCCGTTTACTCGCTGCCGGGCGGCGAGGGCTATTTGGTGGCCACCGAGCAACTGGAGGGCGACTCGCGCTATCACGTTTTCGAGCGGGGCGGCGAGCATCGCTTGCTCAAGATCATCCAAGGCGGCGCGGACTCGACCGACGGCATCGAGGTGCTCTCGGCCAACCTCGGTCCCCAGTTTCCCGCTGGCGCGTTGATCGCGATGAACAGCGCGCGCAAGAACTTCCTCATCTTCGATTGGCGGAACGTGGCCGAGACGGGCGAGCCGAAGTTGGCTGCGGCGAAGTAGTATCGGCGCGTGACTCCGCAGCGTGCGTTGCCCAGGGTGTTCGTTCCGGGGGCGTCGGCCGACGCCCCGATCCCGCTTTCCGACTCCGAGTGGGACAAGCTCCGCAAGGTGTTGCGCATGGGTGTCGGCGACCCGCTGGCCGTGCTGCCCGACGATGGCACGCTCATCCGCTGCACGCTGGCGCACAAGTCGGCTCAGCCCGAATCCGTCGAGGCCTTGGCCACCGAGCCCGCGAGGCGCATCGTGCTGGCCCAAGCGTTGCCCAAGGGCGACCGGTTGGACGACCTGGTGCGCGGCTGCACCGAGGTGGGCGTCTCGGGGTTCGTGCTGTTCCCCGCCGACCGATCGGTGGTCAAGTGGGATGCCGCGAAGTTCCGACAGAAGGTGGCTCGGCTGGAAGCGATCGTTCGCGAATCGGCGGAGCAATCGTATCGGGCGCGGCTGCCGAAGCTGGCGACGGCTGATTCGTTGAAGGAGGTTCTCGACCGGTACCCGGACGCTGTCGTGCTCTCCGAGGTGGAGGGCGTCGGCCGGGGAGTTCGCCATGCGCTGAGCGGGCGCGAAGAGGCCGTGCTGGTCGTCGGCCCGGAAGGAGGCTGGTCGCCGCGCGAGGTCGCCGCGATCGGCGAGCGGGCGGCCACGATGGGACCCCGGGTGTTGCGGGTGGACACGGCGGCGGTGGCGGCTTGCGCTCTGGCCCTGCTCGACGAGGGGCCATAGGTAGACTCCCAGCCATGCGCCCCGATGGCCGCCTGAACGATCAGCTTCGCCCCTGCACGATGGAACGCGGATTCGCCAAGTTCGCCGAAGGCTCGTGCCTGATCAAGATCGGCGACACGCACGTCCTGGTCACTGCGACGGTGGACGACGGTGTTCCGCGCTTCAAGAAGGGCTCGGGCTCGGGGTGGTTGACCGCCGAGTACGCCATGCTGCCCCGCTCCGGCCGCCAGCGCAACCAACGCGACAACCAGCGCCCCAACGGCCGCTCGCTGGAGATTCAGCGCCTGATTGGGCGTTCGATGCGCTCGGTGGTGGACCTGAGCCGCATGGGCGAGCGCACGATCACGCTGGACTGCGACGCGATCCAGGCCGACGGCGGCACGCGCACCGCCGCCATCACCGCCGCTTACGTCGCGACCTACGACGCCATGCGGTGGATGATCAAGCAACGCATGATCGACCGCGTGCTGTTCAAAGACTCCATCGCCGCCGTCAGCGTGGGCGTTTGGAAGAACCAGGAGATCCTCGACCTCAACTACGACGAGGACAGCGTGGCCGAGGTGGACATGAACGTCGTGATGACGGGTTCGGGCAAGTTCGTCGAGATTCAGGGCACCGCCGAGGAGTCGCCGTACACAGCGGCCACGTTGGGCACGCTGCTCAAGCTGGCCAAGCACGGGATCGACGAGTTGACGGCCCTCCAGCGCGACGTGCTCGGGATCGAGTGACCCGCAAATAGAAACCGCCGGCGGATGAGCCGGCGGCTATTGAGTCCATCAGAGGTCAGCATTGCTGGGCGTGATCCGACCTCGATGGGAAAGAACTCCTAAGTGATAGCACGGAAACGCGCGTTTCGCAAGGGGAATGTGAACTTTTCCTTTCATTTTCATGAAACCAGCCTGGCGGGTGGGTCGGTGGTGCGATGGCATCACGCCGACCCCGCCGACCGGACTAAACTAGCCGCAGGTTCAAACGAAGCGACATGAAAGCGGTGGTCATGGCAGGCGGCGAAGGGTCCAGGCTTCGACCCATCACCGTCAATCGTCCGAAGCCCTTGGTGCCCATCTGCAACCAGCCGATCATGGAGCATATCGTCACGCTCCTGAAGCGGCACGGCATCACGGAAGTCGTCAGCACGCTTTACTACCTCGGCGACGAGATTCAGGCTTACTTTGGCGACGGGTCCGACCACGGCATTTCGATGACGTACAGCGTCGAGGACACCCCGCTCGGCACGGCCGGAAGCGTGAAGAAGGCCGAGCCCCTGCTGCGCGACGGCACGTTCGTCATCGTCTCGGGCGACGCCCTCACCGATTGCGACCTGACCAAGGCCATCGAGTTCCACCGGCGCAAGAAGAGCATGGCCACGCTCATCCTCTACCGTGTGCCCAACCCGCTCGATTTCGGCGTGGTCATCACGGGCGACGACGGGCGCATCCTGCGGTTTCTGGAAAAGCCGAGTTGGTCGGAGGTGTTCAGCGACACCGTGAACACGGGCATGTACATTCTGGAGCCCGAGGTGTTCGACCTGATGGAAGCGGGTGGCAACTACGACTGGTCGAAGGACATCTTCCCGCGCATCCTCGCCGAAGGCAAGCCGCTCTTCGGCTACGTCATGGACGAGTATTGGTGCGACGTCGGATCGCTGACCCAATACCGCGAGGCGCAGGAAGACATGCTGAGCGGCAAGGTGAACCTGCCCGTGGCCGGCGCGGAGTTCCAGCCCGGCGTGTGGGTGGACGTGAACACCGTGATCGAAGAGGGCGCGATCATCGCCGCCCCCGTGTGCATCGGCCGGGGCTGCAAGGTTCGTACGGGGGCCACCATCGGCCCGTTCACCACGATCGGCGACAACTCGCTGGTCATGGAAAGCGCCACGGTCGAGCGGTCGGTGGTGTGGGATGGAGCGTACATCGGCCTGAACGCGGGCATCCACTCGGCCACGTTGGGTTCGCGCGTGACGGTGAAACGCGATGCCGTGGTCCGCGAAGACGCTGTTGTGGCCGATCGGTGCTTGCTCGACGTGGGCAGCCTGGTGCGCCCGAGGGTCAAGCTTTGGCCGGACAAGATCATCGAGCGCGGCGCGACCGTAACGATGTCGCTGGTTTGGGGCAACAAGTGGCGCGGGCAACTGTTCCGCGAGTTGGGTGTGGCAGGGCTGTCGAACATCGAGATCACGCCCGATTTCGCCACGCGGCTCGGCTCGGCGTTCGGCTCGTGCCTGCCGCCCCGCAGCAAGGTGGTCACGGCCCGCGATTCGACGCGCAGTTCGCGAATGGTCAAGCGGGCCATCATCGCCTCGCTGCTGAGCGTGGGGTGCGACGTGCTCGACCTGCGTAGCAGCGCCCCGTTGCCGATCACGCGCCACTTCATCAAGGCGAGCGGCGCGGCGGGCGCGATCAACGTCCGCAAGCTTCCTGGGAACTCCCGGGTGTCCTTGGTCGAGATGCTCAACGCCTCCGGGGCCTACATCTCGAAGAACCTGGAGCGCAAGGTCGAAACGACGTTCTTCCGCGAGGACTACCATCGCGCCGACCCCGACGACTTGGGCGTGATCGAGTTCGCCAGCCGCGCCATCGAGGAGTACCGCGCCGACTTCTTCCGCCATTTGGGCGGGGCGAAGACGGGCAAGACGATGCGCATCGTGTGCGACTTCGGCTTCAGCGCCTTGGCCTCGATCTTTCCTTCGATGCTCAGCGAACTGGGCGTCGAATCGCTCAGCCTGAACGCCTACAACGACGCCAAACGCTCCCCGAGGACGCCCGCCGAGATCGACCTGCATCTGGACAACCTCAAGTCCATCGTCGGCAAGCTGGGCTACGACATCGGCGTGCTGTTCACCGAAGAAGGCGAGCGGATGACGGCTGTGGACGACCAGGGGCATTTGGTCCAGGGCAACGCCTTGCTGGCCGTGGTGGCCACGCTGATCGCCCAGACGCATCCCGGCGCAAAGATCGCGATGAGCGTGGCCGCGCCGTCTTCGCTGGAGCGACGCCTGGTTCAGCAAGGGGCGCACGTGGTGCGGACCAAGGCCGACACCCGTTCCCTGCTCGACGCCGGGGTGGCCGAGGGCGCGACGTTTGCCGGCGACGACCGCGGAGGCTTCCTCTTCCCCGAGTTGCATCCGGGCTTCGACGGCATGTTCGGGTTCTGCAAGCTGATCGCCATGCTCCAGCAGACGGGCCTGACGCTGAGCGGGTTGCTCGAGGCGCTGCCCAAGTTCTTCACGGCATCCGAGACGATGCACTGCCCGTGGGAGGCCAAGGGCGTCGTGATGCGCGTGTTGGCGGAGGAGTCGGCCGAGGGTCGGGTGGAACTGCTCGACGGGATCAAGGTGTATGGCGAATCGGGCTGGGTGCTCGTGTTGCCGGACTCGGTGGACCCCGTTTTCCACGTGGTGGCCGAGAGCGACGACGCCGAGGGTGCGCGCGACCTTGTCGCGAAGACGGTGGCGCGCATCCGGGCGATTCAGGCGACGGCCAACGTGCCTTAGTCCGGCGCAGTCTGCGCACCACTTGCCAACCATAATAGAGTCATCGCCAAACGCGCCGCACCGACTCGAAAGCCCAGCCCTTGGCCCTTTGTGGTGCCGATTCTGGTGTTGCTGGCCAGCCTGTACCTGTTCTGGGTGCTGCCGTTCCAGTTGGGCGAGCGGGAGCCGCAAATCGAGTTCGCCGACGAGGCTACGCCGAGCGAGCCGCCTCGATAAACGCGCGGACTTTGCCCCAGTCCTTCACCCGGGGAGAAGATTCGACGCCGCTGCTCACGTCCACCGCCGAGGGCCGAACCCGTGCGATCGCTTCCGCCACGTTGTCGGGGTTGAGGCCTCCGGCCAGAATCACCGGCCGAGGCGACCGACGCACGACCTCGGCGGCCAATTCCCAATCCACCCGCTTGCCCGTGCCCCCGAACGCGCCCGGAACGGCGGCATCCAACAGCCAAGCGTCGGGGTCGCCGTCTTCGAGGAACGACAGGTTGTCGTCATCGGCCAGCGCATGCGCCCGCAGCAGTTTGAAAGCGGGCGCCGACGGCAAGCCATGGGCCTGGACCGCCGCGAAGCCCGTGCAGAGGTCCCAGTTCACCGTCCGCCCGAAGACGGCCACCGTGGTCGCGAAGGGATGGACGCGCCGAACGTGGGCGAGCAGTTCGCCGTCGCCCGCCACGCAGCGGGGGCTGGTGGGCTCGAGGATCACGCCGACGGCGTCTGCTCCGTACTCGAGGGCGGTCTCGAGGTCGCGGGCGGTCGTCAGCCCGCAGATCTTGACCCGGGTCACCACCCCATGACCTCTCGCACTCGGGTGGCCACGTCGGGTGCGCTGCAGAACTCGGTGCCGATCAGCACGGCGCGCGCTCCGGCCGCTTGAACCCGTTCGATGTCTTCGCGGCACCGCAGGGCGCTCTCGCTGACGGCCAGCACGCCTTCGGGAATCCAGGGGATGAGCCGTTCGCTGACGGCCAGATCGGTCTTGAACGTGGACAGGTTCCGGTTGTTGACGCCCACCAGCTTCGGCTTCAGGCGAAGCGCGGTCTTCAATTCGTCTTCGTCGTGGACTTCGACCAGGACATCCAAGCCAAGTTCGATTGCCTCGCCGTAGAGTTCTTGAAGGAGCCCGGGGTCGAGCCCGGCGACGATGAGCAACACGGCATCCGCGCCCCACGCTCTGGCCTCCAACAGTTGATAGCGATCGAAGACGAAGTCCTTGCGCAGGCAGGGCAGACCCGTGGCGGCCTTGGCGCGCCGGAGGTTTTCGGGCGAGCCCTGGAAGTAGACCTCGTCGGTGAGCACGCTCAGGGTGTGCGCCCCGGCGCGTTGGTAGGCGGTGGCGACTTCGACGGGGTCGAGACCGGCGCGGATCGTGCCTTGCGAGGGGCTGGCCTGCTTGACTTCGGCGATCAGGGCCACGGGCTGCGGGGCCGTTTCGAGGGCCCGGATGAACCCCAACGGGGCGGGAGCGGCATGGGCCTCGCGTTGCAGGTCGAGGGTGGACTTCAGGGTCTTGGCGAGCCGAACTTCCTCGCGTTTGGTGGCGAAGATCTCGCGGAGTCGGTCGCTCATGGTTGCGACGGCACCAATTGCTGGGTCGTGTAGATGATGGCTTCGAGTTTGGTCATGGTCAGCCCGTTGCGGATGGCCGCGCGGGCTTTTGCTGCGGCTTCGCTGAGATTGGATGCCGCGCCGCCGAGCCAGATGGCGGCCGCCGCGCCGGGAATGATGGCCAAACTGCGTGGCGAGTTGACCTCGTAGATGGCTTCGCGCAGGATTTCGGCATTGGTCTCGACGTCCACTCCGGGGAGGATGTCGTTGGGTTCGACGCGCTTCAGTCCCAGTTCTTCCGGGGTGATCGTCTTCATCTCGACCGCTCCGTCGCGCAGTTCGGCCACGTAGGTGGCGGCGACCGGGGAGATTTCGTCGAGGCCGTCTTCGCTGTGGACGACCATTGCGCGGTCCGATCCCAGCATGCGGAGCGCTTCGGCCATCGGCCGCAGCATGGCGCGATCGTAGACGCCGATCAGTTGCCGCTTCGCTCCCGCCGGGTTCGCCAAGGGTCCGAGCTGGTTGAACACCGTTCGGACGCCGAGTTCGCGGCGAGCTTTGCCCACGAACCGCATCGCGGGATGGTGCGTGGGTGCGAAGAGAAACACGAACCCGCACCGCTCCAGCACTTTGGACAGCACTTCGGGGTCGTCGGAGAATCGGACGCCGAGTTGCTCCAACACGTCGGCGGAGCCGCAGGAACTGGTCACGCCACGGTTGCCGTGTTTGGCGACCTTCGCACCCGCCGAAGCGGCCACGATGGCGGCAGCGGTGGACATGTTGAAGCTGGGTTTGCCGCCGCCGGTGCCGCACGTGTCCACCAATCGCTCGAATCGGTGGTCGAGCATGGTGGCCTTGGCGCGCATGGCTCGGGCGAAGCCGACCAATTCGTCGGGGACGACGCCTTTCATGCGCAACGCCAGCAAAACGCCTCCGATCTGGGCGTCGGTGGCCTGGCCCTCCATCAGCCAGTCCATCAGGCCCTCGGCTTGATGGGCCGCGAGGTCCCGACGGTCCACGAGCTGCTGGAGGGTCTCGGCGAAATGCATGGTGCGTGGCTCCCATTCTAGTCCGTCGGGGCCCCTTTTGGCGTGTTTCGCCTAGACGCGGGTCCTTGCCGAGGCGAAACGGGCCATCCGGCCCTTGCGTTTGAGCGGACTGTGGTATATTCGCCGCGTTACGGTCTTGACTCGAGTGTTTCCCAAGATTCCGCGCTCCGCGAGTTTTGTAAGAAGCGAAAGGACAATGACGTACGAAACTCGGCGGGCCTGAGCCCGCTCTCGGAGGCCTATCTTGGCAAACAAAACCCTATACGTTGGCAATCTGTCTTACTCCAGCACGGAGGAGACCCTTCTCTCTGCGTTCGCGCCCTATGGCGCGTCGAGCGCCCGCATCGTCGAAGGCCGTGGTTTCGGCTTCGTGGATGTGGACGCCGACCAACTCGAGGCAGCGATCGGCGACAAGCACGGTTCGCAGCTTGACGGCCGCACCCTCACGGTGAACGAAGCCCGACCCCGCGGCGAAGGCGGCGGCGGTGGCGGCGGTGGTCGCTCCGGCGGCTACGGCGGCGGTGGCGGCGGTGGTCGCTCCAGCGGCGGCGGCTACGGTGGCGGCGGTGGTCGCTCCGGCGGCGGCTACGGTGGCGGCGGTGGTCGCTCCGGCGGTGGCGGCGGCTACGGTGGCGGCGGTGGTCGCTCCGGTGGCGGTCGCTCCGGCGGCGGCGGTCGCTGGTAAGCGTTCCGCTTCGACGACTCTCTCAGGGCCCGCTCTTCGGAGCGGGCCTTGTTGTTTTGGGGTTGGCGTTTTGCGGTCGCCTTGTGCGACATGTCCCCCCGCAAGCGGTGGAGAAGCCTCAGCCTAAGCAGGCTCGGTTCGGTCTACCATAGGCCATGTGGATCGCCGACGCTGAGCGCTCCCGGATCATCGACCAACGAGCCATCCACGAGTTCGGCATCCCCTCGCGAGACCTGATGGAGCGGGCGGGGCGAGCCGTGTTCGAAGCCCTGCTCCCCTTGGCCGCCGGCAAGCGCCGGATCGTGGTCTTCTCTGGGCCGGGCAACAACGGCGGCGACGGGTTCGTCGTGGCGCGGCTGGCGCACGAGCATGGCCTCCCGGTGGTCTGTTGCGCCTTCTCCGCCGATCGCATGTCCCCAGGTTGCCGCGAGCAGCGGGACCTGGCTACTGCGGCGGGCGTTCAGGTGGTCGAAGGTGCAAGACTCATGGCCAGCCTCGGCCCCGACGATCTGGTGGTGGACGCCTTGCTGGGAACGGGGGCGACCGGCGAGCCGCGCGGCCCCGTCGCCGACGCCATCCGCGCCATCGCCGCCTCGGGCGCGCCTTGCGTGGCCGTGGACATCCCGAGCGGCATCGCTTGCGACACGGGCCGCGCACTGGGGCCGTATGTCCGAGCGGCGAAGACGGTCACGTTCGGCCTGCCCAAGCCGTTCCTCTTCTTGGCCGACGGGCTGGAGGCCTCGGGCGAGTGGACCGTGGCCGAGATCGGCTTCGCGAAGGAACTGCTCGGCGAGCCGACCGGGGTCCTCCTTCTCGACCACGAATGGGTCGGGGCACGCCTGCCGCGCCGCTCGCGCAACAGCCACAAGGGCGCGAACGGCAGCGTGCTCGTCGTCGCCGGCAGCGAGCGGATGACCGGTGCTGCGGTGCTGGCCGCCACGGGGGCCCTGCGCGCCGGGGCTGGCCTGGTCACCGTGGCCGGGGGTTCCGAGGTCTGCCGCGCCATCCAGGCCCAACTGCCCGAGGCGATGGTGTTGCCCCTGACCGATGCCGCCGACCTGCTGGCGTTTCAGGGCCGGGTGGACGCTTTGGTGTTCGGGCCGGGGTTGACGCCGCCCGTGGCCCGGTCGCTGGCGGCCAGCCTGGCTCCGCATTGGGCCAAGCCCGTGGTGCTCGATGCCGACGCCTTGGGGCCGGAGATGCCCGCGTGGCCGGGGCCGGTGGTGCTCACGCCCCACCCCGGCGAACTGGGGCGCATGCTGGGTTGCTCGGCGGGCCAGGTGCAAGCCGACCGGTGGGCGTGCGCGCGGCGGGCCGCCGAGCGGTTCGGCGCGACCGTGTCGCTCAAGGGAGCGGCCAGCGTCGTCGCGTCGCCTTCGGGCGGGCTGTGGGTGAACGCGACGGGCAACCCCGGCATGGCGGCGGGCGGCATGGGCGACGTGCTGGCCGGGGTCGTTGGGACCTTGCTGGCGCAAGGCCTCTCGCCCGAGGACGCTGCGGCGTGCGGGATGTTCTGGCACGGTGCGGCGGGCGACGCGTGCGCCGCCGAGATCGGTCAGGCGGGGTTCTTGGCGAGCGAATTGGCGTCCGCGCTGCCCCGGACTTGGGCCGAAGGGTGACACTTGAGGCCGCGCCTTCTGGTTCGCCGCTGGCCCGGGGCCAGCGGTGTCGAAGGGGCCGCTAAGCCCAGTGCGTCCGCTTCGAGACGCCCCGAAGTTACGTCGTCCCAGAACCAAAGACCTCGCCCGGGGCTCCTCAGCGTGACCCTTGAGGGGTGTGGGATGAATGTCACCCTGAGCCCGCGCTCCTGACTTTGCGCTTCGCTGAAGCCAAAGGTGGCGCGGTGTCGAAGGGGACGCTAAGCCCAGTGCGTCCGCTTCGAGACGCCCCGAAGTTGCGTCGTCCCAGAACCAAGGACCTCGCCCGGGGCTCCTCAGCGTGACACACCTACTCGGCACCTTTAGCGAGGTCGAGGATTCGTTGCGCAAGTTCGGGGTGGTTGCGTTCGAGCGCGCGGACCAGCATCGCCACGAGTTCATCGAAGCGTCCGGCTATGCGTGCCGCCGGGGACGTGTCCTCCACGCAACGGCGCACGATGGCTTCGGCGTCCGTTGGGTCGTCGGGAGCGGCCAAGCGGTAGCGCAGGGCCATTGCTCTCAGGGCCTTCAGAGCGAAGTCGGCGAATCGCGCAGCGAGGGGCACCAAGATCGCAAGGGCTTGGTCGTAGTCGGCAAGGGCAGGGTCCGACGCTTCTGGCTCAAGCGCGTTGCCCCGGTTCACGTGGGCGTTGGCGAGGTCGTTGCGCAACGCGGGGTCCCATCGTCCCTGGGGTTCGAGCAGTTCCCTGAGGTCCTCCATGATCTGGATGGCCCTGCCGTAGTCCCCGACCGCCGCCTTGAGGTCGGGCACGTGCGCAAGCGCGTTGCCCCGGTTCATGTAGGCGCCTGCGAGGTCGTTGCGCAACTTGGGGTCCCATCGTTTCTGGGGTTCGAGCAGGTCTCTGAGGCCCTCCATGATCCCGATGGCCCTGCCGTAGTCCCCGACCGCCGCCTGCAGGTCGGGCACGTGCGCAAGCGCGTTGCCCCGGTTCATGTAGGCGCCTGCGAGGCCGTTGCGCAACTCGGGATCCCATCGTCCTTGGGGTTCAAGTTCTTTCCTGAGGTCCTCCCTGATCCGGATGGCCCTGCCGTAGTCCTTGACCGCCGCGTTCAGGTCGGGCATATGCTGCAGCGCGACGCCCCGGTTCATGTAGGCGCTGGCGAGGTCGTTGCGCAACCCGGGGTCCCATCGTTCCAGGGCCCATCGTTCCAGGGGTTCGAGCAGTTCCCTGAGGTCCTCCCTGATCCGGATGGCCCTGCCGTAGTCCTCGACCGCAGCGTTCAGGTCGGGCAGGCCCCGTCGCGCGTTGCCCCGGTTCATGTAGGCACCGGCGAGGTCGTTGCGCAACGCGGGGTCCCATCGTCCCTGGGGTTCGAGCAGTTCCCTGAGGTCCTCCATGATCTGGATGGCCCTGCCGTAGTCCCCGACCGCCGCCTTGAGGTCGGGCACGTGCGCAAGCGCGTTGCCCCGGTTCATGTAGGCGCCTGCGAGGTCGTTGCGCAACTTGGGGTCCCATCGTCCCTGGGGCTCGAGTTCGTCTCGGAGCGCCTCCATGATCGCGATGGCGGCGCCGTAGGCGTCCACCGCCGCCTTCACGTCGGGCACGCCCAGCAATGCGACGCCCCGGTTCGTGTAGGCGGCTGCGAGGTTGTTGCGCAACGCGGGGTCCCATCGTCCCTGGGGTTCGAGAAGGTCGCGCACGCCCTCGGACAGGGCGACGATGCCATCCCAAAGAACGGTGGCCCGGGCAAAGTCTCGATCCGTCATGGCTTGCAGCGCCGACTCCCAAAGCGGACCCTTATACGCCCACACCCGCTGCAGCAAGGCGTCCGCGACCTCGCCGGACACGGCTTCCAAGGAACGCCGATGGTGAACGCGGTGCAGGGCAAGGGCGTCGGGGTCGAGGGTCGAGGTCACGGGCGCGAGCAGACGACGGTCCACCAGCGAAGCCACATAGAAGGCGGCCGGGCGCGGGTCGCCAAGCGCGTTGGTGCCCCACTCCAGGTCGGTCCCTTGGTCCTGAGCCAGCAGGTCCTCCAACCAAGCGCGGGGGAACCCGGACTCGGGGAGCCGCGCCGCCAGGTCGAGCGCCCGCAACTCCGCCGGGTGGAGCGAGGCGCGCAAGTGGTCCAAGATGTCTTGCGCTCGATGGGGGTAACCCTCGACCGCAGGCAACTTCGCCGTGGGAAGGTTCCGGAGCCACGCCGCGTACTTCGGCAGGTCGGGCGACCGGTCCGCTTGCATGGTCGCCACCACAGCCGAAACGAACACGGCGATCCGATGGGTGTCGGCCAAGACTTGCTGGACGTCCGGATCTTCGAGACGCGCATCGGGGACGGCCTGTTGCAACAGTTCCAGCGCTTCCTCTTCGGTGAGTTGGTCCACGATCAGTTGGGACTTCGGCAGGACGTTGGGGTCGCGCGTGGTGACCAAGATGCGGCAGTGCTCTCCTGGGAGCCATCCATCGCTTCCGTACTTCTCGAACTGCGCCTTGTCCTCCACATTGTCGAGGATGAGCAGATGGGGCTTGCCAGCAGATCGGGACAGGGCGTTCAGCACCCGCTGGGCGCGTTCTTCTTGGGTCTTGTGGGCGTCGGAGTGGCCGTGGTAATCGGCGTAGAGCGCGTCCAACCGTGCATGGTTCGCGCAACCCAGCACCACGATGTGCTCGTAGCAATCCCGATAGCGACGGGCGTAGAGGTGGGTCAGGACCGTCTTGCCAACGCCTCCGTCGCCGAATGCCGCCACGGAGGTCGCCGCGACCGAGTTGTCTGCGAGGAGCCGCCTGTGGAGGTCTGCGAGGAGCCCTTCGCGTTGGACGAAGGCTTGGCCAGTCTCCGGCGGCAGGTTGGTGCGGAGGACGAACGCAGCCCCTTGGGTGACGGCCTCATGGATCTCCTTGACTTGGGTGTACGTCTCGTTGACGGTGACCTCTGTCCGGTTGACCGTGCCCTGGATATCCCGGAGCAATTGGGTTTGTTTCTCGATCGCTTCGGTCAGCGGCTGGAAGGGCTCGCCCGCGAACGCGCGCACGACCGTGTCGCGATCGCTCGCGAGGAGATTGGCGATGTCCGCCTGCAACTGGGCCACCGCGCCTTCGATGCGCTCAACGCTCGCCCCGGTCGCTTGAAGCAAGTAAAAGAACGTCTTGTCGCGAAGGACCTCGTTGCTTGCGACTTCCTGGGCATACGCCAGCCGCATTGCCTCGAAGATCGGCTGCCGCATGGCTTCCAGGCAACGCTGCGCTTCCTTGACTGACGTGTCGGGGCGGAGGCGATTCAAACTCGCACGCTGGGCTATGTTGCACGGGATGCTCTTGGGGCGCTTGTAGACGCTGATCAGGTAGGCGCAGACATCGCGCCAAAGCAGGTCCTCGAGGGCTTTGGGATCGCTCAGGTCGCGGAGCACTTGGGCCTCCATGTTCTCGCCCAAGTTGCCGAGGTCGTTGGCTTTGTGGAAGATGATGGCCACACGCTTGGGGTCGTCGAGCGTCAGGCGCAGGGCCCGCTCCCAGAACTTCGCCAACCCTTGACACTTGGGCCCGCTCTCGGCAATCATCAACTTGGCGATCGCGTCGGCGATGGCCTTGAAAATGGTGTGGTTGAGGGCGATTTCCTTATCGCGCTTGCGGTTGTTGAGCCATTTGTCGAGCCGGCCCGGAAGGATCGCCTGGAGGAATCCCGCGCCGCCTGCGGCCAGCGCCGTCGCTAGAGCGGGGGAGCAAACCCCGGCCAGGCCCGCTCCCAACGCGCCGCCGTAGTAGGCCCCAAGCGGCCCCAACGCGGCAAAGCCCGCCACCGAAGCGACGATCATGGCGCCCTTCTGGACATCTATGCCGGAACCCATAAGATCTTGATTATATCACTTCCCGGCGCTAGTCGCGACCATAATGCGCGCATGAGCCGAACCCGATTCGAGAACATTATCGCCGTGTTGCGCGTGGCCGATTTGCAGCGCAGCATCGCGTTCTACCGCGACCATTTGGGCTTCGAGGAGCAGTGGGGATGCGAGGCGGGGAGCCCCATCGGGTCCGTCGGACGGGATGGACAGGCCATCATGCTCTCGACGATGGAAGAGTCGGGGCCGACCACGCTTTGGATGGGGGTCAACGACATCTTGCCCGTCGTCGAGCGGTTGCAGGCGGCCGGCGCGACCATGATCCACCCGCCGCAGAATCGCCCGTGGGCGTACGAAGTTCGGTTCAACGACCCCGACGGGCACGTGCTGTGGTTCGGTTCGGACCCCCTCCCCGAACCCGCCGGGTGACGGCTCGGCTAGGGGAAGTTGACCGCAGGCGGCGGGATGCCGTCGCCGCTCCTGCACCGATTGTCTTCGTCGCGCGAGTCGAGAGAAGCCGGGTAGTCGGCGCAGCCGTTGCCCGAGAAGTCGATCCTGGAGGACACGTCGGCATCGTTGTCGAGCCCCGAGCCCAAGGGCTTGACCGGTAGGCCGCCGCCCTCGGTGGTATCGAAGATCTTCACACCCGCGCACGAGTTGCCCGTGAACCAAAGGTAGCCGCCTGCCGTGGTGAGCCAGACGTTTTGGAGGGCGACGCCTTCCACTTTCACAAAGCAGTTCGCAGGAATGGCCACTCCGGTGAACCCCGAGCCCGTCGCCTGGCCTCCGCGCACGATGACGGCCGTCGTCTTGCCCTCGCTTGCCGCGAGCCCCATCAAGCCGAGCCCTGCGTTCAGGGTGTTGTCTTCCAGCGTGTAGCGCCCGTCGCTGATGCCCAGCCCTTGACCCCCGCCCGCCGTGTTCCCGCGCAGCGTGCATTGCGTCAAGTCTTGGACGGCGATGGCATACACGGTGGAGCCTTGCACCTGGTTGCTTTCGATGAGACAAGGCTCGGAGACGGGCCCCGTCGTCCCGCCGCCCTCGAGGTCGCCGTCCACGGCGATCATGCCGGTCACCGTGTTGCCCCTGATGGTGACGGGCGCGTGGACCTCGTTCACCACGATGGCCAAAGCCCCGGACGCGGGGACGATGTTGTTCTGGATGAGCACATGCTCCAGAACGGCCGCCCCAGTCTCGACGTAGATGCGCGGCGCGGGTCCAGTGGTCGGGAGGAACTCGTTGTCGACGACCTCGATGCGGTCGTTGGCTGCGACGGTGCGGCGAGAGCGTGGCGAGAAGTGGACCGAGTAAGCAACGTCCAGCCGCTTCTCGAACTTGTTCAGGCTGAAGCGGGCCGAGCCCTCGCCGAGCCCGTCAGGGTCGTTCAACAGCAGCGTGGCGTCGGCCATCCGACTGTTGTGGGCATGAACTCCGCTCACCTCTCCGCCCAGGCCGAGACTCAGAGCGTGTGTGACCCGCCACAGGAACGAGCCCTTGCCCTTGACGTTGGCGTAACTGTGTCGGTCCCGGTGGCGGAGGACCGCTTGGGCTTCGCCTTGGAACTCGGCGTCGTCCCAGAGCAGCGAGAGTCCCGCGGTGGATTCGGCGTCGACGCGGACGTCCTGGTACCGACCTCCCTGAACCATCAGTTCGCAGGCGGCATCGGCGCGTCCGGTTGCGCCGAGGAACTCGAAATCGCCGCCGACCTCGCAACCATCCAGCCGCCCGGTGAGCAGCCCGCCACGCTCCAACTGGACGCGGAAGAAGTCGAACGTCCCGTGGGTGAATTCGCCTTCGACTTCGGTATCAAGGGTGGTCGTCGTGTTGCGGATGCCCGTGGCCGTGCCGATGAGCCGCGCCTTGGCCGTTCCTCGGAACCCAAGAATGCCTGTGTCGGAGTTGACGTTGTCCAGGGTGAGTTCGGTCTCGTGGCGGAGTGTCAGGTTTTGGTCGAGCCGGTTCAGGGTCAGGTTGCGGAGGCCGATGTCCGCTCCCGCGTCGGCGGTGAGTGCCAGGTTCAGGTCGCCGATGGTGCTGGTCTCGGTCACCAGCGGCCCGTTGAACAAGCCATCGAAGGAGAGGCTGGGCGCGACGAGTTCGCTCACAACAGCGCCAACCGGGGTTGCCGCTGGTCGAGAGCGCACCGGGCCAGGCGAAGGAAACTGGACGGCCACGGGCCCGGCGAACGCGCAATCGCGGAGCGTCACGCTGGCCGACGCTTGGATGGCGACTCCGGTGTCGCACGTCCATCCGGTGAGCACTGCGCCGACCGGCGCTTCGACCACGGGCGAGCCGGTGGTGCCGCCCAGCCGCACGCGATAGCCTTCACCCGGCACGATGCGAACCGATTTCGACAGCACGAGGCGCGTGAACCGCAGCGTGCGGTTGGTTCGGACTTCCACCGTTCCCGTTGCGTCTTCGTTCAGACGAGGGAGCAACGCCGCGATGGCGGGTTCGAGTTCGGTGAAGTGGTCGCTGCTTCCCGGCGGGATCGTGTCCACCACGTATACGGTCGGCCCCGACGAGACGGCTTGGGCGACAAGACCGTACACGCTGAACCCGCTGAGGTCGGCTGCGACACGGCGCTGCGCGGCATCGAGGCGGCTGGTCAGGGGCTGCCAGGCGCCTTCCACCAGTTTCGCCACCCGCAGGTTCGCGGGTTGCACGCCTGTGGGCAACCGGTCGGGGTCGTAGGCGATCGAGAGTTCTGCGACGCCGTCGAACAGCAAGCCGTCCGGCGAGAGGTCCACCGTTGATCCAGCGACAAGGTCTGGGTTCGGCGGTACGCTTACGTTGCGGTCCATCCGGATACGGGTCGGTCCGCGAAGTGCGCCACTTGGGACGGTCAGCCGCACGGCTCCGTCGGCTGTCGCCACCAATCCCCCCTCGGTGCCGAGTATCGCCCCTTCGATGACCGACAGTGCCAACGGGCTGCTCTTCAAGTCGCCTAGTTGCGCACGGACGGCGGCGTTCCCAGGAGTCAGGCCTTCGACCTCGGTGGGGACCCCTTCGTGTAGGCGCAGCCGATCGGCGCCTTGGATCACCGACCACGTCAAAGTCCCCGGCGCGGTCGCGACCACCTGCCCTGACGCATTCACGGGATGGCAGGGCAGGACCCGCCGCTCGGCGACAAACAAATCGGTCGGGCTGACCTCGAGGGTTGCGGCTCCCTGGATGTTGGTCCAAGCGGGCCACGATTCGAGACCGATCCTCACCTCGCCGTCCACGCGGGCAACCACCGGGCCGGTGCCGTCCGCGCCGGTGTGGAGCAATAGGGCGTAGGGATGGGTGCCCGCAGCGAGGCTTGGCGCCTGGGCGCGGGCTTCACCCGCCAAGCCGCGCGCGATCACCGTGCGCTGGCCGGCGACCAACAGCTCGGCCGAACGGGCGGATTCGGGACCCGCGGCGGCGAGCGACGCCCAGATCATGCGAAGCGCTCCAGCGTCTGGCTTGGAGCCTCCGCCACCCCCGCAGCTGGAGGTCAGGGCGCAGGCGAGGAGGAGTCCAAGTCTGGCGCAGAACGGCAACTCGGCCGCACGCTTCATCGTCCACCATTCTAACACAGAGGTAGGCTGAGTGCAACGTGGTTTTCTTGGCCGCCAGCCTGCTGTGGACGTCGGTTGCACCGGACCTGACGCGCGTCATCGAGGAGTTCCCGTCGGCGACGGCGCACCGCTACGCCTTGCGCGACGACACCGGCGCGACGATGGACTGTCTGAAGGTGGCGCAAGGCGCGAAGCCGGGTTACTTCGGCGTGTACCACACGCTCTCCGAGGGCGCGTTCACGCTCAAGCTGGCCCGATCGAGCGACCTGCTCAACTGGCGCTGGGTGGTCAACTTGGACCGACGCGCGCATCAGGGCACGTTGCGCATCGAGGGCCAACGCGTGTTCCTGGCCTACGAGAAGGACCAACCAGGCAAGCCCAACTGGATCCGAGTGCGCGAGTACGCCAGTCTCGACCAACTGATCGCCAACGAGTGGAGCCGCGAGTTCGACATCCCGACCACGCTGTCGAAGTTCGCCGAGGGCACGCCGCACATAGAATCCGTCCGCACCGCTCCCGACGGCAAGACCGTAGTGGACCTGGGGTTCCACTACTACCGCGACGGCAAGGTGGACCGCCAAGCGAGTGGGACGCTGACGGACTTCGCCCAGTGGCGCGCAAGGCCCAGCGACGCCCTCAACGACGCCATCGAGAAACTCGGCGTGAAGGGCAACATCGGCGACCGGGACGCGGTTGCGCTCGGGTTGCAGCGGGCGTGGGTCGTCGAAGGCATGAAAGTGCCCGACGATTGGGCGACGTGGGGTCTTTACTTCCTCGACCGGGTCACTCAGGACGTGCGCCCGCTGAAGTTCCAAACGCACGGCGGCTCGAAGGCGGCGGCGAACCCGAGCGTGACCGTCTGCGTTTCGCCTCGTGGCAAGCAGTGCGTGGTCGTGTCTCTGTTCATCCCTTCGCAAGGGGCGGCGGAAGGCGAGGCGGGCCAACTGCTGTTCTATCGCGAAATCGAGTTCTAAGTCAGAATGATCGGGTCCATGTCCAACCACTCCACGCAACGCGATTGGGGCCGTTTGATCACGGCAATGCTGACGCCGTTCGCCGAGGACGGCTCGGTGGCTTACGCCGAGGCCGCCCGATTGGCCAAGTGGCTGGTCGAGGTCCAACGGAACGACGGGCTGGTGGTGAGCGGCACGACGGGCGAATCCCCCACGTTGGACGAGGACGAGAAGCTGCGGCTGCTGGACACCGTTCTGGAGGCCGTTGGTGATACGGCATCGGTCATCTTCGGGGCAGGCACCTACAACACCGCCGAGAGCATCCGCCTGGCCAAAGCCGCCGAGCGTGCCGGCGCGCACGGCGCGATGCTGGTCAACCCGTATTACAGTCGTCCTGGGCAGGAGGGGTTGTACGCCCACTTCGCCGCCGTTGCCGAGTCGGTTTCGCTTCGCGTGATGCTGTACAACATCCAGGGGCGGTCGGCGATCAATCTGGAAACGCCGACGCTGATGCGGTTGACGGAGGTCGCCAACATCGTGGCCGTCAAGGAGGCCAGCGGCAACATCGGCCAGATCGGCGACGTGTGCGCTTCGGTGCCGGACGGCTTTCGCGTGTATTGCGGCGACGACGCCCTGACCTTGCCGGCGCTCGCTTTGGGCGCGCATGGGGTGGTGAGTGTTGCGGGCCACGTGTTGGGTCGGCAGATCAAGGAGATGATCGAGCGGTTCCCTTCGGACTGGCCCGAGGCGTTGCGTCTGCACCGCGAGATGCTGCGTCCCACGCGGGCTTTGTTCCAGTATCCGAACCCCGTGCCGGTCAAGTTCGCGTTGAGCCTGCGCGGCTTCGCGTGCGAGAGCGTTCGGTTGCCGCTGGTCGTTCTGGACGAGCATCAGAAGCAAGACATCCGGCGGGCTTTGCCGATTCTTTAGGGGTTCGGCTGAGGTTCGGATTGATTTGGGGCATGGTTTGGTCGCTCTTTGGCTAACCGCATGCCAGTTCGCGAAGGGGACGCGAGACCCAGGGCAATCGCTCGGCATCGGCGAAGCGCCAGAGAGTCTCGTCCCCCTTGCCCGGCGACAAACCGATGCGCGTGCCGACCCGCACTTCGGCGACTGGCGAAGCGGGTGGCATGAGCCGGAGCGGCGAGGCGGCATCGAACAGGTCCAGCCCGTACCGCGAGCCATCCAGCCCGAAGGCCTGGGCGAGCTTGCCCGGCCCGGAGAGCAGGTCGCGGTCGCGGGCGGCCTTGGCGCGGCGACTCCTCATGATCGCCAACCCTTCGAGGGGTTCGGCGGCCCGGAGCAGCACCGCCGCTCCCAAGCCCGGTTCGAGCGCCGTCACGTTGAGCATCCAGTGGTTGCCGTACGTGAAGTAGAGGTAAGCGCGTCCCGGCGGGCCGAACATCGCCCGATTCCTGGGCGTCTCGCCCCGGAATGCGTGGCATCCGGGGTCCTCGGGGCCATAGGCTTCGGTCTCGACGATGCGGGCGGCGCAGCCGTCGGTGGCCAGCGTCCACCCCAGCAAGGCCCGCGCGCCGTCCACCACATCCTCGGCCAGCAGCCGCACCATCGCTTGTGGGGTCACCCAGATGTGTTACCCCAGCAACGGGTACTGGTTGTCTTGCGGCGTACCCGGTAAAACTTCCAGCGTCGGGTCACAACCACCCGGCAGAGTTACCGTTAGACCTTTCGAGACGGCTCCGCTTCGGCGGGGCCGTCGCCTTATGTCGGGGTCGCCCACTCGGTGGCCAGCCGCACGTCGTCGCGGGTCAGCCCGTGCCCGGTTTCCAACACCACGTGGTCCACTTCCGCGCCCCGGTCGCGCAGCATGGCGGCGAGTTCGCGCGCGTTGTCGAGCGGCAGGATCGGATCGGTGCGTCCGCTGAGCAGCAACACCCGCTTGCCTTCAAGGCTCAGTTGTGGCGGATCGGGGAGCACAACCATCGCTCGCAGCAAGACGGCGCGGTCGAGGAGTTCGGGGCGCCGCAACAGGAGCGTGCATGCGATGTTCGCGCCGTTCGAGTAGCCCATCGCCGAGATCGGAAGCGTGAACCCATACTCGGTGGCCGCATTGCCGACGAACTCGCCCAGTTCCTGAGTCCTCGCTTCGACGTCCTCTAAATCGAACACGCCTTCGGCGTAACGGCGGAAGAAGCGGGCCATGCCGTGCTCGCTGACTTGGCCGCGCGGCGAGAGGACGGCATCGCCCGGAAAGAAGGTCTGGGCGAGCTCGACAAGGTCGTTCTCGTCGCCGCCGGTGCCGTGCAATGCGAGGACGGTGCGGCCGGTTTCGCCCGGCACCCAGCGGTGGATGAAGGGACTCAATAGAAGCTCCCCGGATGCTCGACTTCGTAGGCGTCCACCGTGTCTTTGGCGTCCTTCAGCGTCATCTTGTACCGCTCGCGCAAGCCTTTGATGGCCTCGATCTTGTTCGTGCCGGAGGCCTGCTCCAGATAGGCGGCGACTTCGTCGTGGTCGTAAGAGGGCGTCTTCTTCCGCTTTTCTTTGCGCTGCTCTCTGGCGATCTTCTTCTGCTTCCAGTCTTGGAACTCGTGCTCTTTGTTGAGCCCAAGGAGTGCGGGGATGACCTCGAGCATCATGAAGATGCCCCATGGACCGATGACCCATCCCGGCCAGAAGTAGCCCCGGCCCTGCGTGGTGAAGAACCAGATGAGGACGCAGACAAGCCCGGTCGAGAACCACGAACCCACCTCGGAACCGACCTTGCTGCGGCGGGCGGCCTTGAACTCCTTGCGCAACTGCTGGTCGGCCTGCTCTTCTCGGAGCTTTTCGGCGGCACGCTGCACGGCTTCGGGCGGGATGCCCAGTTCGGCGGCAGCCTCTTCGAGTTGCTGGTGCGACAGCCCGCCCGAGCCTTCGCGGACGGCGAGCTCGAGGATTTTGCGCGCTTCGTCTTCCTGGTAGAACTGCTGCACGTTTCAGGTACGGGGCCGGGTGGTTCGGCGTTCGATGCGTTTCTCGAAGTTTTGGCCATGGATGAGACGCTGGACAAAGATGCCCGGCGTATGGATGTTGTCGGGATCGAGAGCACCGACCTCCACGAGTTCTTCGACCTCGGCGACGGTGACCTTGCCGGCAGTGGCCATGGCCGGATTGAAGTTGCGGGCCGTCTTGCGATAGACCAGGTTGCCGCTCGCGTCGCCCTTCCACGCCTTGACGATGGAGAGGTCGGCGTGAAGGGCTGTCTCCATGACGTACATCTCGCCGCCGAACTCGCGCGTTTCCTTACCTTCGGCGACCACGGTGCCGTAGCCCGTCTTGGTGTAGAAGGCCGGGATGCCCGCGCCCCCGGCTCGGCAACGCTCGGCCAGCGTGCCTTGGGGGTTGAACTCGAGTTCGAGTTCGCCCGAGAGGAACTGCCGCTCGAACTCGGCGTTCTCGCCGACGTAGGAAGAGACCATCTTCTTGATCTGGCGCGTTTGGAGCAGAAGTCCGAGCCCGAAATCGTCCACGCCGCAGTTGTTGCTGATGAACGTGAGGTCTTTGACGCCCGAATCGCGCAGGGCGAGGATGAGGTGCTCGGGGATGCCGCACAGGCCGAACCCGCCCGCCATGATGGTCATGCCGTCCCAAAGGAGGCCGTCGAGCGCCGATTTCGCATCCGCATAGACTTTGTTCACTGGGGCAACCTCGCCAACCGGACCCTGCCGTCCGGTTGGATCATGATACTTGACGCTCCTCGGCGGCGATGTGCCAGCATGCGCATGAGGCAGTGTTGCGGAGTGACGAACTTGGTGGGTCGCCCGCCCCGCCGGGAGGCCGAGATAGATGAATTCGATTGAAACTGGGAACAAATGGGTGGCCTTTGTTGTAAATAGTGACATCATATGTGATGTCAGGGTGCCATCATGAGCCGAAAGCGATTGATTGACGCTTGGCGTAGCGGGCACCGCAAGGGCTACAAGCTGAACGAGGTGAAGGCTGAACTTGAAGCGCACGGATTCGTCGTGGTGCCGACGACCAAGCATTGGAAGGCGACCCACGCCGATCTGGCCGAGTGCCCCGACTTTCCGGGCGGAAGGGTCAACTTCAGCGCTCACGCCTTCGGGAAGCAGGGCGAGATTGATCCGGCTGCGATCAAGGACTTCACCCGCGCGATCGACTGGATTGAAAAGCAAAAGCAATGAACACTCTCAAGGACATTCTCGAAGGCTACAAGCTGGTGATCACTCCATTGGGCGAAGACGGCCCCGGCTTCGTTGCGCGCTACGAAGAGCTTGCCCACACGGTGCGCGGAGTCGGATTGACCCAAGCCGAGGCGCTGGCCGACCTCGAAGACCTTGCGCTCGACGGACTGGCCGATATGCCGCTCGACGAGTTCCCGAAGCCGCTTGGCGAAATGCCGTGGGCCGATTGCAGCGGTCGGCTCACTCTGCGTTTGCCCAAGATGTTGCATGGCAAGGTCGCTCGGCAGGCCGAGCAGCAGGGCGTGAGCATCAACCAATGGGTGTGCCACATTCTGGAGAGCGCGTCGGCCGCGGTTGCGGCAGGTTGCGAGTTCGGGCCGGTGGGCAAGGTGCGCGAGCCAGAAGCGCCGGCCCCGGAACCGGTTCTTGCGTAGGTCGGTCGGGACTTCGACGCTGGGCCTTGTGCCACCATTCCGCCTATGCTCCGCAAGAGTCTTCTCGCCCTTGTCTTGGTCGCCCAGGGCGTCACCGCCCAAGTTTGGCCGGACCATCTCGTGTGGTCCGAGCGGCTGGTGGACGACGTGCGCGCCAACGGCTTGCGGGGCAACTGGACCAACGCCGACTCCGGCATCGAACTCAACCGCTATGGCGGATCGTTCGGCGAGACCTACGTTCGCGTTCGTGGCTGGGGAGGCGAGACGGTGAGCGAGAACTACTCGCGGTGCGCGAGCTACCTCACGCTGCTCTTCAACAAGGTCTATGGGTGGTCGTCGACGCCCTCGACCGGCTCGGCGAGCCCCTACGCCTACCAATACAACCACCTGATCAAGAACGCCGTCGGCGCCCAGGGCGAGCCGTTCGCCAAGGTCGTGGACTTCCGCACCGTCCTGCCCGGCGACGTGCTGGCCGTGGACTACGTGGTGCCCCCGGTATCCGGCGAGGCGACGGGACACATCTTCCAGGTTCGCCGCGTGGACTGGGACAACGCGACGTTCGATGCCGACACCCAGCAGACCACCTACCCGGTCCATGTGCTCGACTGCAGTTCGTCGCGGCACGATGACGACACGCGGGTGTTCCCCGGCGTGACGACCCAGGGCGTCGGGCGCGGGTGGATCGCCATCACGACGGACAGCGACGGCAACATCGTGAGCCACCGCTGGCGGATCTCGTCGGGCGACACCTACACGCAGGCCGAACGGCACGTCGCCATCGGTCGCTTTGCGGGGCAGGCGTTCTCGTTCCTGCCGTTGGCGGGAACGGTGGGCTTCGATGCCAACGTGGGCGCAGGCGAGGCCGAGGTGACCGTTCGAGTGACCCAGGGCGGTTCGACGTGGACGCTGCCGGGCTTTACCGATGCCGAGGGCAACCTGCGCGTGTGGGGTCCTCTCGCGCCGGGCCTTTACGATGTGGCCGCGAAAGGGCCGAACAGCCTTCGGCATTCGGTGCCGAACGTGCTGGTCGGCGCGGAAGGCGCGACCGGACTCGCGTTCGCGTTGGTCCTGGGCGACGTGAACGGGGACAACTCGGTCAACATCGCCGACTTTCTGCGGCTGCGCGCGGCGTTCGGCTCGAGTGCGGGGCAGTTGGCGTACGACTTCGAAGCCGACCTGAACCGCGATGGCTCGGTGGGCATCCCGGACTTCCTGATCCTCCGCTCGAACTTCGGACGCTCGGGCGACTGACCGCTGGAAACATGAATTCTTGATGAGCCAACCGAAGCCATCGTTGGTTTTTGACGGTTAGTTGACGGTGGCCCTGTACGGTGGCTGGCAATGGTTCGGCACCATGTTTGGGTTCGTTTGGTCGCAGCGTTCGTTGCGATCGTCTGTGGCGGATTCGCCTCCGCTCAGGTGACAGGCGTTTGGTCGTGGGGAGCGAACGACGAGGGCCAACTCGGCGATGGGTCTCTGACCGACCGACCGACCGCCGTCCACGTGGCCGGCCTGACCGGCGTGGTGTCCGTGTCGGCTGGTTGGTACCACAGTTTGGCCCTGAAGGACGACGGTACGGTGTGGGCTTGGGGCTGGAACTTGTTCGGCCAACTGGGCGACGGCACGACCACGGACCGCCTGACGCCCGTGCAGGTGCAGGGACTGTCGAACGTGGTGGAAATCTCCGCCGGCGCCTACCACTCGCTCGCTCGCCTAGCCAACGGCCAAGTTTGGGCTTGGGGCCGCAACGAGAACGGCCGCTTGGGCGACGGCACGACTACGGATCGCCTTGCGCCGGTGCGGGTCAGCGGCCTCTCGAGCGTCGTCCAAATATCGGCCGGGATGGACCACAGTTTGGCGCGGCTCGAGGGCGGGTCCGTGCGGGCATGGGGCGGCAACGGGACAGGGCAACTGGGCGACGGCACGACCACGGAGCGGTGGACCCCGGTCGCCGTGACCGGCTTGACCAACGCCCGTCACGTCGCGGCAGGCGCGAACCACAGCGCCGCCGCCCTGACCGACGGCACGGTGTGGGGCTGGGGATGGAACGCGCGGGGCCAACTGGGCGACGGCACTTGGATCGACAAGCACACCCCCGTGCAGGCCGTCGGCGTGACCAATGCGGTGGCGGTTGCGGCGAGCAGCCACACGCTCGCCTTGCGATCGAACGGCACCGTGTGGGGCTGGGGATGGAACGTCCGCGGACAACTGGGCGACGGCAACACGGACATGATGGTGCTGCTGCCGGCGCAGACGCAGATCAGCAACGTGAAGGAGATTGCGGTCGGCATCCTGCACAGCATCGCGGCGAAGCACGACGGCACGGTCTGGGCCTGGGGCGGCAACGACTACGGCGCGCTCGGCGACGGCACCGAGCACGACCGCTTGACTCCGGTTCAGACCGTCGGCCTTTCGGCAGTCACGGCGATCGCGGCGAACGGCTTCCACAACTTGGTGGTGGGCGTCGGTATCCCTTCGGGTAGTGGTCCAACCCTGAATCCGATCGGCGACCGCGACGTGGACGAGGAGACGCTGCTCGCGTTCACGGTATCGGGCAGCGATCCCGGCGGCGGTGCGCTGACGTTCTCGCTGGATGCGGCCTCGCTCGCCGCGGGCATGACGCTGGACGCGACGACGGGGGCCTTCGCGTGGACGCCGAGCGAGGCGCAGGACGGCGTGCACTCGGTGACGATCACGGTGGCGAACGCGGCCAACGAAACCGCCTCGGAGACGTTTTCGATCACGGTGCGCGAGGTCAACCGCCCGCCCGTGTTGGACACGCTTCTGAACCAGTCGCTCCTCTGGCTGGCGACGTTCTCGTTCACGGTCACGGCCAGCGACCCCGACACGGTGAACCCCGGTGCCGTGCCGAACACGCTGACCTACTCGCTCGACCAGAACTCGCTCTCCAAGGGCATGAGCATTGACGCCGCGACAGGCAAGCTCCTCTGGGTTCCAAACCCCATGCAAGAAGGGGTGCACCAAGTCACTGTTACTGTCACCGACGACGGGACGCCTAGTCTGAGCGCTTCGGCCACGTTTGGGATCAATCATATGCGCAGAGCAGGTGCTGTGTACGCGTGGGGGCAAGGTTGGGACGGCTCGCTTGGCCTAGGGAGACGGGGTGGTAGCCCCTTGCCGGAGCGCGTCCTTGTGCCGCCCACGGCGGTGCAGGTGAGCGGGCACCAAGGCAATGGGAGTACCAACCACACGCTTTCCCTGCACGTCGACGGCACCGTCTGGGCCTGGGGAAGGAATCAGCGTGGCCAACTGGGCGACGGCACGACCGAGGACCGAAGCACTCCCGTGCAGGTCGCCGGGTTGACGGATATCGTGCAGGTCGCGGCTGGAGCTAACTTCAGCGCCGCACTTCGCGCGGACGGCACGGTGTGGACGTGGGGAGCCAACGAGAATGGCGAGCTCGGGCGCGGTTACATCTCTGGGGCCTTGCGGCTTAGTCCAGAGATGGTGAGCGGGATTTCTGGCGTGGTCGCCATCGCCGCCACAAGCGCTGGGGTGCTCGCGTTGCGCGAGGACGGAACGGTGTGGGCCTGGGGCCACAACCATAACTTTGCGCTCGGTCTTCCGTTCTTGGCTACGGGCAGTTGGTTCGACGAGAACAGGTACTCCGTGCCGACCATCACGCGGTTTCCATCGGGTGTCCGGTCGCTCTCCGCAGGCCCAAGCAGCTCGATGGTGCTGCAGACCGATGGGACCGTTTGGTCCGTTGGAAGGCCAGTGTGGCACGCCAACGGCACCAACGTGTACGACTCCACACTCGGCTTGCCCGTTCAGGTGCCCGACGTCGCGAACGCTGTCCGCATCAACGATGGAGGGAGCGTTCGATCCATTGGCCTCGAGAACGGCACCTTGCTCCTCATGGGAGACAACGGGGACGGCCAGCTTGGCGACGGCACCACCACGAAGCGGTGGTATCCAGGCCCAGTCTCAGGATTCTCCGAACGTGTTTTGCAGTCCACGAGTGGGTCGTTTCACACTCTGGCCGTGCGCGACGACGGTACGTTGTGGTCATGGGGTAGCAACTATGACGGTCAGCTCGGCCTGGGCTCCGACAGGGGGGAATACCTTACGCCGCACCAGGTGCCGGGCCTGCAGAAGGTGTTTTGGATCGACGCCCCCGACAGGAACAGTTTTGCGATCTTGGAAGTCAACGATCCACCCGTCCTCGATCCGGTCGGCGACAAGGAGATCAACGAACTCGCACCATTCACGTTCACGGTCACCGCGACGGACCCGAACCTAGACGCGATCAATTTCTCGCTCGACGCGCAGTCTGCGGGTAAAGGCATGAGCCTGAACCCGACTACGGGAGTGTTCACCTGGACCCCGAGCGAACAACAGGACGGCGTCCACACGGTGACGGTCACGGTCAAAGACACGGGTTTCCCGCAGATGAGCGACTCGGCGACCTTCACGATCACCGTGCGCGAGGTGAACGTGCGACCGAACATCGCCCCGATCGCCGACAAGACGGTGGACGAGCACACGCTCCTGACGTTCGTCGCCACTGCGACGGACCCCGACTTCGTGAACCCCGGCGCGGCGCCGAACACACTGACGTTCTCGCTCGATCGGGAATCGTTGGCCAAGGGTATGGTGATCGCCCCGGCGACGGGCGTGTTCACGTGGACTCCCAACGAGTCGCAGGATGGGCAGCACTCGGTGACCGTGACGGTGACCGACGACGGCACCCCGCAATTGTCGCACAGCGTCACGTTTGCGATCACGGTCATTGAGGTCAACGAGGCTCCGGTGCTAGACCCGATTGGTGACCGCTCGGTGGACGAGCTTGCGGCGCTGTCTTTCGCGGTCGCGGCCAGCGACCCAGACACGGTGAACCCCGGCGCGATGCCGAATACGCTGACGTTCTCGCTCGACGCGACTTCGATCGCCAAGGGGATGAGCCTGGACTCTCAAACAGGCGCGTTCTCGTGGACGCCGACCGAAGCGCAGGATGGTGCGCACAGTGTGACGATCACCGTGAGCGACGGCGCACTGACGGACTCGGAGACGTTCACGATCTTGGTGAACGAGGTGAACCTGGCACCGACCATCGACCCGATCTCGAGTCAGTTTGCGACCCAAGGCGCGTTGCTGACGTTCACCGCGACGGCGAGCGATGCGGACACCGTGAATCCAAGCGCCATGCCCAACGTGCTGACGTTCACTCTGGACGCCGACTCGCTTTCCAAAGGCATGGCCATCGCCCCCCTGACCGGGGTCTTCCAGTGGACCCCGACCGCGTTCCATGGCGGCATCCACATGGTGACGATCACAGTCACCGACGACGGCTCGCCTGAACTGAGCGACTCGGTCACGTTCACGATCTACTCGGACCGGGTCCGCAACGTTTGGGGCTGGGGCTTCAACGACGGCGGCCAAGTCGGCGACGGCACCACCTTGAACCGCATCCCGCCGACGACGATCTTGGAGGTCGCGGAGATCGTGCAGGTGTCGGCAGGAATGAACCACAGTCTCGCGTTGCGCAGCGATGGCCGGGTCTGGGCTTGGGGCTGGAACAACCACGGTGCGGTGGGCGACGGCACGACCATCCAGCGGCACGCGCCCGTTTGGGTCGCGCCCATGACCGACGTGGTGTCGGTGGCTGCGGGCGCCGAGTTCAGTCTGGCGCTGCGGTCCGACGGATCGGTCTGGGGCTGGGGGCGCAACAACCATGGGCAGTTGGGCGACCTCACGACGACGGACCGCTGGAGTCCGATCCAGATACCTGAGGCCTCGGCGATCGTGGCCATCGCGGCGGGAGGGGGCCACAGCCTGGCGCTTGCGGGCGACGGCAAGGTGTGGTCGTGGGGCCGCAACGAGTTCGGGCAGTTGGGCAATGGCCTGACGAACGACCGGCCGCTGCCGTTCCCGATCGTCGGATTGGACCAGATCGTGGCGATCTCGGCGGGCGAGTCGCACAGCATGGCGTTGCGCGCGGACGGCACCGTCTGGGTTTGGGGACGAAACAACACCGGCCAGTTGGGAGACGGCACCACAACGAACCGATTGACACCCGTGTTGGTGCATCACCTGTCGCAGGTGACGGCCATCGCTGCGGGATGGGGGCACTCGGTCGCCAGTCGCGCCGACGGCACGGCGTGGGCTTGGGGCGCCAACGGGTTAGGCCAGATCGGCGACGGTACGACCGTGGACCGCTGGACTCCGGTCCAGACGGCGGGGTTGGGGGGCGTGGCCGCCGTGTCCGCAGGTGCGGGATACAGCCTGGCCCTGCACGGCGATGGGACGATGAGCGGTTGGGGCTGGAACGCTTCCGGGCAGTTGGGCGACGGAACGACGGCGACCCGTACGACGCCGGTGCAGGTGGTCGGCGTGGGGCAGGTCACGTCGATGTCGGCGGGCGGCGGGCACGGTCTGGCTACGACGGGCCTGCTCCCGATGGTGCGCGGGACGGTTGTCCTGCAAGACTTGTCCGGCTCGCCCGCGGGCTTGTCGGTGACGGTGGAGGTGCGCGCGTTGGGCTCGGGTGCGGTCCTGGACAGCCGGCAGTTGGTGCTGGACGCGGACGGGAACTTCGCGATGCCGACGCTGTTGCAGGGCGACTACCAGATCGCGGTCCGGGGTTCGAACTGGCTTCGCCACGCAGTGGGTCCGGTGCACATCTCGGACACGGGTGTATCGGGTCTTAGTTTCAACCTGATCAACGGCGACGTCACGGGGGACAACACGATCAACATCCAGGACTTTCTGGCGCTTCGCCTCGCGTTCGGCTCCATGTCGGGGACTCAGAACTGGAATCCGAACGCCGACCTGAACAAGGACGGGGTGGTGAACATCGCGGACCTCCTGATTCTCAGGAAGGATTTCGGGCGGTCGGGCGACTGATCCCGCCAACGGCCTGCAAGCCTTGCCCGGGGCTTGACTCGATCGATTGGGGGGCGGTATGGTTCGGCCGTAGCGGGAAGTGAAACGTGAAGTCAAAGAGAAGCCTTTGGAGGACAAGCCTTTGGAGATGCTATGGCCTGCTCGTGATGCTGTGTTCGCAAGCGGCAGTTGCGCAGGCTGAAGAACCCTCGGCCACGATGTCGTTTGGAGCGTTGCCCAACTTCTTGACCGGGACCATGAACGCAGATGTTGACGTTAAGCTTCGGGGAGTTTATCGAAGTTCCTACGACGACGCCTACATCGCGTGGGTTCACGCAACCGAGGAGGGATAGAGATGAACAGCCTGGCAGCACTATTGCTTTCTGTAAGTGTTTTTGGGGGCAGGGACGCCCTTCAATTGGCCACCGATTGGGTGATTCGCAATTCTTTGCGTGAGCCAGGTGTTAAACCGTCTCACATCGAGCGAGACGATCTCCAAAAGACTACGGAAGTATTCTTTGGCCACCTAAGCGTTGAGGTACTTGATGAGATAGGCGTTGGGAAGGTGCGCGACTATCAGCGGGATATCGAGCGCTCCTTGAGAACGGAGGTGCGCGTGTCTAAAGCCATCTCCTCCGCGGAACAGGTCGAGCTCAAGCTTAGAGCCATGCTGACCCGATTTGGCGTACCGGAAGAGTGGCCCACTCTGCATGTGATGTTTAAGGAGGACCAGCCAATGTCCCTGCCAGATACATCGCTCCACGGCCTCGCTCGACTCAGCGTCGCAGAGCGGTTCATGGGTTTGCCACTGTTTGGGTACACCAACACTGCTTCGATTGAAGTAGACCCCGCGAATGGTCACATGCTGGGCTTCTGGATCAGCAAAGAAGCCAAGCCGGTCGAGGGCCCCTTCGTGCTCACGCCCGAGCAGGCGTCGGCCATCGCAAACCAAATCTATCGCGCGGAGCGCCACCTGATTCCGGAGAGTTTGGACAACCCTGTGCCGCACGAGGTCCAGAAAGGATACGGAACCGATCAAAAGCACGGCAAGATCCCCCAGGGCGTTCGCAAAGACCTGCCCGCCGTGCCCGCATACCGAGTGAGCTACGAGGGCGAGACGAACCCCTATGTGGTGGTGGATGCGGGGAGCGGGGCCGTGCTGTGGCGGTCGTGGCGTTTGATCACGCCGAAGCATCCGGACGGCGACTGGCGGGCTCGTCTGGGCCTCATTCCTGACTCCCGAGTCCAGATGGGGTATGTTCAGGGCACAGATGGTGGATGGAGCCGAGCCCGGTTCTGGGTTGACTCGACGTGATTTCATGGGTGCCGCCGCAGTCGTCGGCATGGCGTCCGTGACCGGATCCGGGTGGCCGCTCGCCGCCGCAAAGGACAAGACTATGGATGTGAAGCTCGTCGCCGTTCCCGAATCTCTCCCCGAAAAGGTCTTCACCACCGAGCGCGTCGGCATTTCGCGCAAAACCCACGAGGAGCACCTGAAGCTCTGGCAGGGCTACGCCCGCAAGACCAACGAGATCCGCCAGAAGCTCGCGGCGCTCGACGCCGACCCCGCCAAGGCGAACCAGATCTACAGCGACATCCGCGCCCTGAAGGCCGACTATTCGTTCGCCTACGAGGGCCTGATCAACCACAACGTCTACTTCGACACGATCGGCGGCGCCGGCGGCCCCGCCACGGGACGCATCGCCACGCTCATCGAGCAAGCCTACGGCAGCTTCGAGGCCTGGGTCCAAGACCTGAAGGCGACGGGCATGGGCGCGCGCGGATGGGTCTTCACGGCCTACGACCACGAAGAGAAGCGCATCTTCAACTACCTGGGCGACGCCCAAAACACGTTCCCCATCTGGAACCACACGCTGGTTCTGGCGCTGGACGTGTACGAGCACGCGTACTACCTGGACTTCGCCACGGCCCGCGCGAAGTACCTGGACGCGTATGTCCAGGTCATCGACTGGAACGCCGTCAACGCCCGCCTGGGCTGACCTGGCTCCACACAATGGCGACCCTCTGGCGGCTAGGCCGCCGGAGGGTCGTTCGGTTTGTGCCGATTAGCGGAAGTGCCACCCGACGGATAGCGGAAGTTGTTTGGGGGCTTGAAAGGCCGCATTGAACCTAGCGCCCCGATTTCAGGGGCCAAATAGCGGAAGTTCGCGCGCGTGGTTTAGTGCGGTTTTTGCCCAATCGCTGGAGCCCGCCACCTACGCCGCGACGGCCGATTCAGAGCGGATCGGTGCCGACCGCGCGCGGAGGGCAAGCGGTTTGCGCATCCCGCCGGCACCCTCGATGGCCACCATCGAAGCCATCGCCGCCGCCTCGTTCGCCCAACTGTGCGCGAAGGGCTCCGACGCGCCCGGCAGGAACGCCACGAAGTCGCCCTCGGTGCGGCGGCAGAGCATCCCGCCCAGCGGCAACTTGGCCCGCAACTTGCGCGCGAACGTGCGTTGCGCCCGCATGAGCGCCGGCCGGCCGAATGTCTCCAAGATGTCGCGCTTCTTCAGCGGCTCCAGATAGACCAACCACCCCTCGCCCGCCTCGGCGACGGACGTCTGGAACTCCTTGGCCGTCATCAGGCCGCTCTCCCGCTGGCTCTGCTCGACCAAGCGGCCGATGGCCTGGCCCAGCTCGGCGGCCACCAAGCGGAGCGTGTGCTGCTCGTGGACGTCGATGCCGCCCGCAACCGGGGTGGAGACGGTGAGAATCCCGTAGGGCGTCTCGTCGAACTGGATGGGGATGGCGCAGAAGCTGCCCACGCGTTGGCGGAGCGCCTCGGCGCGGTCGCAACGCTGGTCTTCGAACACGTCGAACAGAGCCAATTCGGGTGCGCCGATCTTCAGCCATCCGGCCGAACCGGGGCCGTAGGCAAAGCTCATCGTCTCCAGGAACCGGATCGTGCGCCCGCGTCCCGCCACGTGGAGCATCTCGGATCCGTCGAGGAACACGACGCCAAGGTGGTCCCAATCGAACGATTCGCCCAACTCGGCGACCACGCGCGCGGCCAGCGATTCGGGCGTTTGGGCGCCAGCGGTGGCTGTGGCGATTTCGTAAAGAAGCTCGGCCTCGCGCAGCCGGGCCTCGGTGCGGCGCTGGGCAGCGCTTTCGCGGAGCAACCAGGCCAGGATCGGGGCGGATTCCTCCGCTTGCTGTCGGGCCTCGTCCAACGTCTCCGGGTTCTCGCAACGGAGGGTGAGCATGCCGCACGGGCGGCCCTGATCGAGCAACACCACGTTGGCCGAAGTCAGCTTGTCGCCAGGCGTCTGAAGTGCGCGGAGCCGGTCGGCGGCTTGCGTCGGGATGGACTCCAGACCCTTGGTCACGTCCATGTGGAGCGCTTGTTGGGCCATCGGGTGAGGGACCTCGCCCTCCACGGCCCGCACCACGAACGCGTCGCTGAACTGCGCGTAGGTGTGCAGGATGGCTTGGTCCACACGCGTCAGTTTGGTCATGGTCGAAGCCACCGACTTGTAGAAATCCGCTCCCTTGGCGTGCCGGGTCTCGATCAGTTTGACAAGCAAGCGGTCTTGGCGGCTGCGAACCTGGAGCTGTCGGAATTCGTCGCGCAGCGCGCGGTAGCTCTCGCGAAGCTGCAAGTAGGCCGTCGGCTCGATCGTCTCGTCCGGCGTCTCGGGGTCGGCAGGGGGCAGCACCGGCTCGCCGATGGCCTGGCTCTCGCTCATCACGGTGCGGCGCTGGGTCATCAGCAGGCCGATCGCGGCGACCAGGCCGACCGTGCCCAAAAGGCCGAGGCTGGGTTGGGTGTGCCGGGCGACCAACGCGTCGGCGACCAGCAAGGCGGCGGCGGCCAAAGGCGCCATGGCGCTGGGGTGCGAACCGAACCGAGCGGCGGCATACGCCAGCGGCGCAAGGACGACATAGCCGAACGCATCCAGCCGCCCGACGGCCGCGAGTGCGAACGCGATGAGAAAGGAATCGGCCACGGCCGAAAAGCCGGAGACGCCCGGATTCCGCAGCCCGCGACGTTCGAGCAGAAACACCAACACGCCGAGCGCGGCGAACAGGGCCGCTGCGCCGCCCACCCACTCGAATTCGCTGGCCGAGCCGAAGCGAAACGCCGCAGCGGCGGCACCGATGGCAAGGAGAAGGCGCGCGATCAGTTCGAACATGACGACCTGCTTTAGGTTTCGGTCAAACCCCGCAACTTTGCAGGGTGTTCAGGCTCGCCGCGAGCGAATTCCACACGGATCGGGCCCTCGGTAAACTGCGCTTCAGGATGCCTACCCGGCGCGACGTGATTAAACTTGGCGCGAGCAGCGTTCTCGCGGGTTCGCTGGGCCGATTCGCCATGACCAACACCACCCAAGACCCCGTTCCCTCCCCCGAGCCTCGCGTTGCCTCGTTCGAATCGCTGGCGTTCGGCATGTTCGTCCACTGGGGGCTCTACTCCCAGATCGGCAAGGGCGAGTGGGCCATGCACCTCCACCGCATCCCGAAGGACGAGTACATGAAGCTCATGGGCACGTTCACCGCGAAGGACTTCGACGCGGCCAAGCTCGCCAAGACGGCCAAGCGGTCTGGGATGAAGTACATCACGCACACCACGCGCCACCACGACGGATTCAGCCTGTACGACACGCGGGGGCTCTCCAAGCTCGATGTCACCCACACCCCGGCCAAACGCGACCTCATCCTCGAATTCGTCGAGGCGTGCCGCGCCGAGGGGATCGTACCGATGCTCTACTGCACCACGCTGGATTGGAGCGACGAGCGGTTCGCCAACGACTGGGAGGGCTACCACAAGTACCTGCAAGCCAGCGTCGAACTGCTGTGCACGCGGTACGGGAAGATCGGCGGGTTCTGGTTCGATGGCAACTGGAGCAAGAAGGACGCCGACTGGCACGAAACGGAACTGTATGCGGTCATCCGCAAGCACCAGCCCGACGCCATCGTCATCAACAACTCGGGGATCGACGCCATGGGTCGGGGTGGCCATCCCGAGGTGGACAGCGTCACGTTCGAACGGGGCCGTCCGACGCCCCTCGATCGAAAGGGCGCGAAGAAGTACGTCGCCGCCGAGATGTGCCACACGATGAACTTCCACTGGGGCGTGGCGAACCAAGACTTCAACTTCCTTTCACCCGCCCACGTCATCGAAGAGCTTTGCTTCGCCCGACGCGCCGGGGCGAACCTGCTTATGAACATCGGGCCCGAAGCCCAGGGCGCGATTCCCGCCTACGAGGGTGCGGCGCTGGCCCGAGTGGGCGACTGGATCGAGCTGCACGGAGGTCCGGAAGGCGTCATGTACCAGGGGCGTCCTGCGGGGATCTCGGCCGAGGGCGACGACTTCGCCTTGGCGATGGGCGACGAGGTGTACCTGTTCGTGACGAACCTGACGGCCACCAGCAACACGCAGGCTCATGGGCCCAAGAGCCGGGGTCCGGGCAAGCGCGTGTTCAGGGGCTTGAACCGCGAGTTCAGCGAGGCGCATTGGATGGACAACGGCGAGAGGCTGAGCTTCGAGAGCGACCTCTCCGCGCGCGAACTGCGGCTCGAAGCCACGGGCTACCCCTATGGGACCAACACGGTCGTCCGGGTCGCCAGGCTCCGCTAAGGCGAGTCACCAAGCCTGAAACGCATCCGGGTAGTGGTGGATCGCGTCGGGGCAGACGACCACGACGTCGAACCGCCATTCGTGGTCCAAGCCGGCACCCTCGGCGTAGCGTGCCGCAGCATCCACCAGCCGCTGGATCTTGGCGGGCGTCACCGCCGACAAGGCGTCGTCGGGGTTGCGGCGGGCCTTGACTTCGACGAACACGAGCCGTTCGCCGTCCAACGCGATCAGATCGATCTCCCCGCGCCCGGACTTGAATCGGCGCGTGAGCAGCGTCAGGCCCTTGGCCAAGAGGTGTTCGGCGGCGCGGTCTTCGGCGTTCGTGCCTACGCTTCGAGGCTGAGGCAAAGCTGCGCCTCCTTCTTGAACGGGGCGAACGTCAGACGGTGGATCGGGCACGGTCCATGCCGCTCGATGGCGGCCAGATGCTCGGGAGTGGCGTAACCGAAGTGCCGCTCGAACCCGTACTCGGGATACTCGCCGGCGAGCTTGCGCATGAGGGCGTCACGATGCGTTTTTGCTAGGATCGAAGCGGCGGCAATGCACGCAACCTTGGCGTCTCCGTCCACGATGGCGCGGCCCCGGTCGGCCAATCCCGGAGGCAGTCGGTTGCCGTCCACCAGCACCTCGGCGTCTTGGATGCCCAGGTCAGAAACCGCTTGCTCCATGGCGTCGAGCGTCGCCCACAGGATGTTTCGGCGCTCGATGGCCCCGAGGTCGCCGATGGCGAGAGTCCAGCGGCTGGCGGATCGGATGCGCTTGGCCAGCCGTTCGCGGGTGGAGGCGTCGAGCTTCTTCGAGTCGTCCAGTTCGGGGCACCGGAAGCCCTTCGGCAACTGGACGGCGGCGACGACCACGGGACCCGCGAGGGGCCCTCGGCCTGCTTCGTCCACTCCGATCGCGTCGGGGATGCGCTTCAGCGGCATGCTTACGATGATGACGAGTCGGGAGGCGCGCGAGTCGCGCAACGAAGAAGTCCCAAGCACGAAACACTTCGCCACCCGTGTTGCGTCTGTCTTAGAACAGCCGATACAGAGGTTACGGCCCACCTTCGGCTGTGAACAACAGGAGGCAAGATGCCCGAAAAGATCAGCGACCAACATCCGATTCGACGCATGTTCGGCGAGATGGTGCATCGAGCGTTCCACGACCGACTCGAACTGCGTGGCGACGAGGATGTGGAACGTTACGTGTCCAATCTGCTCGTCGAGTTCCTTCACGACGACCAGATCTACGCCATCCGCAACGCGTACGGCAAGCGCGTGACCGACCTGGGCGAGATGCTCCTGGAAGGCGACGTGCGCTACAACGCCCCTTCCTTCGAACGCGAGCGGGAGGTCCACAAGCACGTCGGCGACTTTCTGTTGTTCTGGGCCGGACTGTTCCCCGAGTCGGTGCCCAAGTCCGCGATGACGCTCAACGGCGAGCCGCTGCTGCCTCCGATCGCCCAAGGCCGGACGAGCTACGGCATCGTCAGCGAGTTTCGGCACGAGCCGTTCGGACGCGAGTCGTCGTTCTACGACAAGATGAGCCGCCGTTTCGAGGCCTACGTCGTGGGCCTTCGCTACGTGCGCCAAGAGATCGGCGTGTTCTAGGCGGGTGTGGCGACGGAGGAGGCGACCAGTCGCCCGCATCGGTCTCCTGACCGCATCGCGCCCTCGATCGAGCTGTTGTCCACCCACTCGCCCGCCAGAAAGAGGCCGGGAGTCTGGGTTTCGATGCTCGGCGCGTGCTTCTGGAAGCCGGGTGCCTGAGCCAGTTGAGCGTTGCGGACGCGGTAGGTGCGCAGGTGACGCCACTGCTTCGGGTTGGCGTTGGGGAACCAGGCCTCCATCTCCTTGCGGAGGACGACGTCGAGGTAGGTGTCCGTGCGGTCGGCGCCGTCCAACAGGGTGAGCGATACCAAGTGCTTGCCGACAGGGGCGGCGGCGGGGCAGAGGTTGGTCACGGGCACGACATGGTTGGCCAGCCCTTCGCCGGAGCCGTTCAGAACGATGAACTTGCTCTTGATCACGGGCTCGGGGGTCTCGAAGTACATGCAGACCGACGTGGGTCCGTTGCTCGGGGCGGCGATGCCGGCCAGACGAGCCGATTCGCCCGCCGATGCTGCCAAGATCACGGCCGAGGCCTCGATGGTCTCGCCGTCCTCGGTGACGACGCCGGTCACGCGCCCGCCTTCTCGCTTCAAGCTGGCGACGCGCGCCTTGAAACGAAAGGCGCTGGCCGGGAGCGAGGCCGCGAGCTGTGCCGGGATCGCCTCGATGCCTTGGTTGGGCACCACGGTGTCGCCTTCGACCAGCATCTTGGACACCCAATTGAACTGGTTCGAGGAGACCTGCAGGCCCCGGTCCAAGAACACGCCGCCGTAGAAGGGCCGCATGAACGTGTCGAGCAGCCGCTCGCTGAACCCGAACCGCCGCAGGTAGGTCTCCGCCGTCGTGTCTTCCTCGTGCCGCAGGTCGGCTTCGGTCGAATCCTCCAGGTGCTTGGCCCACGCGCAGAGCCGGAACTTGTCGGGCCACGAGACGAATCGGTTGAACAGGATCAGCGACACGTCGCGCCGATCGAACTGCAGGCCATGCCGCTTGACGCCATCGAACACCTCGGCCCCCGAGGCGAACACGCGCAGGTCCAGCTTGCCCATGTCGAGTTCGGCTTGCGGCGTCGGATAGGCCGTGAAAAGCGTCTGGAACCCGCGATCGAGCCGGAATCCGTCCACGACGTCCGTCTTCAACCGGCCACCCGCGCGGTCGTCGGCGTCGAGGATGAGGAACGGAACTTGGGCTTCGCTAAGGCGTCGGGCGGCGATCAGCCCCGCTAGACCGGCGCCGACAATGACCACAGGCTTTGGCATTGCCGCTAGTGATACCTTGTCTGGAATGTCTCGGTGGCATACAGTTCGACCCCGATAGAGGCCACAATACGCCCACCGACTATGGAGTGGCTCGCCCAACCCCAAACCTGGATGGCGTTTCTGACGCTCACCATCCTTGAAATCGTCCTCGGAATCGACAACATCGTGTTCATTTCGATCTTGGCGGGCAAGCTGCCGGAGAGTCAGCGGGCCAAGGCGCGCCAGATCGGCCTGATGTTGGCTCTGGTCACCCGCATCCTGCTGCTGCTTTCGATCAGTTGGGTGATGAGCCTCAAGGCGACGCTCGTCGAACCGTTCGGACACCCGTTCTCGGGGCGCGATCTGATCCTGCTCTTCGGCGGACTGTTCCTGCTGTACAAGGCCGTCAAGGAGATTCACGGCAAGCTCGAAGGCGAGGAGCACCACGGCAAACCGGGCAAAGCGGCGACGTTCTCCGGCGTCATCGCCCAGATCCTTGTGCTCGACATCGTGTTCTCGCTGGACTCGGTCATCACCGCCGTCGGCATGGCGGACCGCATCGAAATCATGGTCGCAGCCGTCGTGGTTTCGGTCGGGTTCATGCTGGCCTTCGCCGGCCCGGTGAGCGACTTTGTCGAGAAACATCCCACGGTCAAGATGCTCGCGCTGGCGTTCTTGGTCCTGATCGGCGTCAACTTGATTACCGAGGGTTTCGGCGCGCACATCGAGAAGGGCTACACGTACTTCGCCATGGCGTTCGCCACGCTGGTCGAGATGCTGAACCTGCGGCTCAAGAAGGCGGCTGCCGAACCCGTCAAGCTCAGGAGTCCCGATGCGCCCACCTAGGGCGGTCGAGCGGTTCCAGTTGGGCGGTATCGCGTCGGTCCAGCCGTTCGCCAACCGCGGCAACATCAATCCCGAGTGTTGGCTCGTGGAGTTGGATCAGGGCAAGTTCTTGGTCCAGAAAATCAACACTTTGGTGTTCTGCGACCCTCGGCGGGTGATGGATGGGGCCACGGCATGGCTGGCGGCCCAGGATCGACTGATGCGCGAAGGCGCCCTTCCGCCCGGGTGGCAGGCGTTCTCGTTCGCGACCACACCGGAGGGGTCCAACCTGGTGGAGGACGGATCGGGCTGGTGGCGCGCGATGAGCCTGATCGAAGGAGTGCGCTGCTACAAGCGGCTGAGCGACGTCGGCGATCGGGATCGGCAGTTGGCCGTCGCTCGCGAGATCGGTCGGGGGTTGGCCGCCGCCGCCGCCATCGGCTCGCACGTGCGTTTGGATCGCGGTTCGTTGCCCGGGTTTCACGACACCGAAGGCTACTATCGTCAACTCGAGGCCGTGCTGCGCGGATGCACCGACGTGTCCCAATGCACCGACCTCCTGCCCACCGACCCCCTCGTGCTCGACGCCACCCGGCACCTCTACACGGTGCGTGATGGATCGCTTTTGAGCCAAAGACTTGCCCAAATCGGACCGATGGTGGAGGCCTTGCTCCGCGACAGGCCGGCCGCCATGGCGTTGAGAGACATGTGGTGCGAGGCGACGGCCGTCCATGGCGACACCAAGCTGGAGAACTTCCTGTTCGACGCCGAGGGCCGCGTGGTGGCGCTGGTGGATTTGGACACCGTCATGCCCGGGCCGTGGGAACTCGATTGGGCCGACGCCGTTCGGTCGCTGGCCAACCCCGCCGGCGAGATCGTGGCCGACCTGGAGACTGTGCGCTACGACGCCGAGGTCGAGCACGCCATGCGCGAGGGGTTCTTGGGTGCCCGCTCCGCTCCTCTCGGTACCGAGGTGTCCGCCAGGATGTGTCGCGCGGCATTGGCGATGACCTTGGAGCAGGCGTTGCGCTTTGCGACCGACTACCTGCGGGGCGACACGTACTATCACGTGCCTGCGGATGCGCCGGACCTCAACAGGAATCGCGCCGAGGTGCAGATGCGGTTGGCCGAGCTGATGCGGGACGCTTACGCGGCTTCGCTGTCCATCTCCGGGCCGTAGACCAGCACTCGGTTCCGGCCGCTGGCCTTCGCGGCATAGAGGGCCTTGTCCGATTGGATCGTCAGGTCCCGAAGCTCAAGGTCCTCGCTGTTCGCCCAAGCGATGCCAAGGGACGCCGTGACGCGCAGGGTGGTGCCTTCCCACTCCATGACGGCATCCTCTAGTGCGACTCGGGCGCGCTCGGAGACCAAGATGGCGGTTTCCATATCCGTGTTCGGCAGGAACAGGGCGAACTCCTCGCCGCCGTACCGGCTGAGCACGTCCACTTCGCGGGTCGCGCCTTGGATCACCTTGGCCACCAGCTTGAGCACTTGGTCGCCCGCCTCGTGCCCGTAGGTGTCGTTGACCGACTTGAACCGGTCCACGTCGATCAGCACCATAGCGGCAGACCAGCCCTGGCGGCGGCACATGCTCACGAGTTCGCCGGCCCGCTCCATGAAATGGCGTCGGTTGGAAAGTCCTGTGAGCGAATCGGTTCGGGCAAGTTCGTGCAACTGTTGCTCGGTGCGTTTGCGGTCGCTGATGTCCATTGCCGCGCCGCGCCACCCGACGATCGTGGTCGAACCGTTGGCGCAGATGGGAACGGCGCTGACTTCGAGAGAGATGCGTTCGCCGCCCTTGGAGAGGACTTCGAGTTCGGCACCACGGAACCCGTCGCTGCCGTTTTCGGGGTCCATGAGCACGGCGGCATCCTCGCGGACATCGGCTGTGAGCAGGCTGAAGATGGAGCGCCCGTACAGCTCTTCCGGCCTAAAGCCCAACAAATCGCGCACACGGTCGCTGGCGTGGGTGAACACCCCGCGCCGGTCGGTTTCCCAGATGAATTCGCCGACGGCTTCCGACACGTCGCGCAGACGGCGCTCGCTGTCGGCGAGTTCCTGCGTTCGTTTCTGGATGCGCTCTTCCAACGAGGCGTTGAGCCGGGCGAGATCGTTGCTGAGGTTCTTGATCTCCTGTTGCGTTCGGCTCGCTACGGCGCCGAGGGCACCGGCGTTGCCCACGGTGTAGACGAGGAACGCCCACCCGGTCAGCATCGAGCCTTCCAGGTTCCCCACGCTCATCCATACGTCGTGGCTGGCCGCCAAGAACGTGAGCAGGAACGACACGACCACCAGCACCGCGCCGTCGCGCTTGCGGGCGGCCGCCCAAACCACCCCGCCCAGCACCATGAGCATCACGACGAGGACGTAGAGCGACACCAAGCTGCGATGCTGCGTGAACACCGTCGGATGGGTCGCGATCACGTAGGCGGCACCCGCTCCGGAGAACGCCGAGGCCACCCAGAGCGGCACTTTGGGGATCTCGTGGGGGTAGAGCCGCCGCATGAAGCCATAGATGGCGAGCGGAATGGCGAGCAGCAGGACGTACTCGAGCTTGAGCCGCGACACCTCGTCAATGGCGGGAAACACCGAGTAGTGGTAGGACTGCGTGACCTGCAGATAGAAGCCCAGAATCAGCGAGAGCAGGGAGTAGAGCCCGTAACCCCAGTCCTTCGAGATCGCGAACATCACTGCGTAGTGCAGGAAGATGGCGAGCGCGGCGCCGAAGATGAGCCAAGCCAAGCTGCCCGCCCGTTGCTCTTGGAGAAGCAGGACGCTCGCACGACCGATTTCGGGGGTGACCGCGAGCCCGCCAACGGCATGAACGTGGTTCGACACGGCGATCGCCAGCCGGTGTTTGCTGTGGATGCCGGGAGGCAGCGTGACGACTTGCGGGACCATCTTGGACCGCTCGGTCGCGGCGTTGCCCGGCGTGCCGTTCTGGAAGATCCTCTTGCCGTCGAGATAGACGATGTAGGCGCCGGCGTTGTCCGGCATGGAAAGCGCGAGGTTGCCCGGATTCTTGCCGAGGTCGATGGTCAGGTGGTAGACGCCCATGCCTTGGGCGGGTTGCTTGACTGCGGCGTTCACCTCGGCGTCCCAGGGCGCGGGAACCGTGATGGCTTGCGTCGCTGGCTTTGCGACGTCCAGCGTTCCGGGCGCGAACAACCACTGGCCCGAGAGAGGGACGCTTCCGAGGCGGGAAAAGTCGACGCCTTTCAGGTCGAGCTGCCCGGTCCCGACGTGTGGGGCCGGGGCTTGGCTCAATCCCAGAGACGCCGTCAACGCGAGGACGACCCAGACGGATGCGCGGCACCATCGCAGGCTCATCTGGATTCGCGCAAGGTCGAACATGGCATCACGGTCGCCCACGTCTCTCGGCAGACCACTAGGAGTATCGGCAATTCCGCGCGTCATTCGGAGTCGCCGACGCCTCGTATAACTACCGATTCAGCGCAAACCAGAGCATCGTGAGAGCGCTCTGGCTGGCCTTGGAGCGAACCGCGCCGCGCTGGCCGGTGAACTCGTGTTCGACGACCTGTGTGCCCTCGAAAGAGGCAAGTGCGATGAACACGGTTCCCACGCGGGTTCCGGCGGCGTCCACGGTCGGCCCTGCGTTCCCCGTGATCCCCAAAGCGAAGTCGGTCGCGAACCGCTCGTGCGCGCCTTCGGCCATGGCGACCGCGCACGCTTCCGAGACCGTCCCGTGTGCGTCGAGCAACTCGCGCGAGACCCCGAGAAGCTGTTCTTTGATCTGGGCTTGATAGGCGATCACGCCGCCCACGAACGCGGCGCTGGAGCCCTCGACGGATGTCAGACGCCCTCCCAGGCCACCCCCGGTCACGCTCTCGGCCACAGCGAGCGTTTGCTTTCGATCGCGCAGCAGGCCGATGACGGCCGATTCCAACGGCTGGTCGTCGAAGCCGTAGACGTGGTTGCCGAGGCGTTCGCGGATGGTGGCGACCACGGGATCCAACACGCTTGCCGCAGTGTCGCCATCGGAAGCCATCGTGCTCACGCGCAGGTGGACTTCGCCGAGCTTTGCGTAGGGGGCGACGGTCGGGTTCTCGCCATCCACCAAGTCGCGAATGGTGCGCTCGACCATGCTCTCGCCCATGCCGCACACGCGCACCACGCGGGAGTGCAGCGCCATCCCGCCGGTCAGTGCGGCGAGATACCCCCCTACCGGCCCCTCGACCATTGGCCCGAACTCGTTGGGCGGGCCGGGAAGCGCGATCACCCTCTTGCCGTCTCGCTCGCAGATCAGGCCCGGTGCGGTCCCGTTGGGGTTGGCGACGGGTTGGGAGCCCTCGGGCCTCTGGGCTTGCCTTGTCTGGGAATCGGTCCACGGAATCCGCCGGCGCTCGAACATCGCTCGCAGATGGGCCTCGATCTCGGGGTCGTGGACCAGCGAGACGCCCAGTGCCAGGGCGATGGCGTCGCGCGTCAAGTCGTCTTGGGTGGGGCCGAGCCCGCCGATCGTGAACACCGTGTCCGCACGGAACAGCGCCTCGCGGATAGCCTCGGCGGCGCGCTCCAGATTGTCGCCCACGGTTTGGCGGCGACGGTGCACGATGCCCAGAGCGGCCAGTTTGCGGCCGAGTTCGGCGGCATTGGTATCGACCGTCTGGCCGAGGAGCAGTTCCGTGCCGACCGAGACGATTTCAGCGGTCATGGTCGCTGCAGTTCGGGTTCGCGCCGCGCGCCGGCCAGCGCTTTGAACGCCAGATCGGGCCGGTCGGTCGCGATCATGCCGATGCCTTGGCTCACCAGGTTCGTGTAGACCGTCGGGTCGCTGGCGGCCTTTTCATCGAGCTCGCCGAACGTGCCCATGATCGTTCGAATGCCGCGCTTGCCGAGTTCTGCGACCACGGGGGCGTTGAGACGCCCGACGCCCGTGAACACGGTCAGACGCTTGGTCGGCACACCCGAGTTCAAGATCGCTGCGACGTCTTGGGCGTTTCGTGCGCTGCCCGCGATGTTCAGCGAAGGGTCGAGCTTGTGGTAGGCCAGCAGGTCTTCGAGGTTGTAGACGATGATCGTTACGCGGTTGCCCGCGCCGGCTTTCTTCACGGCGTCCACGACCAACTGCGGCGGAATGCCCCGTTTGATGTCGAGCGTGAGGATCGCGCGGCCTTCCGACCACGCCAAAGCTTCGGCCAGCGTGGGCACCGAGTAAGGCGTGCGGTTGCCCTGATTGTCGCGCAGACGCACGATTCGGATGCCTTCCAGAGTCTCGTCCGAGACCCTTCCTCGGCCCGTGGTGGTTCGGTTGAGCGTGTCGTCGTGCATCAACACCAGGTTGCCGTCGCGCGTGAGTTGGACGTCGCATTCCAGCACCGCAGGGCCATGCTTGAGCGTGTTCTCGAACGTGGCGAGGCAGTTCTCGGGGAAGCCGGGCGTCGGTCCCCCGCGATGCGCGCTGACCAACGGTCCCGTCTCCGCATCGCCTCGCAGGTACCCCGAGAGCATCTCGGAATCGGCGAAGCGCACGAGCTTCGGCGCAGGGGTCTCGGTGGTCGTTTGTTGTTGGGTGGGCTGAAGGCAAGCCGCTCCAAACGCGCCGACGAGCAGCGCGGTCAGCCCCAAGCGGAGGAACCGCTTCACTTGGTCCTCTCGGCCGCCTTCGCCCGAACCTTGGCGTCGAGGTCGGCGAACAACTCGGGATGCTCCTCAAGGTAGCCCCGAGCGTTGTCTCGGCCCTGGCCGAGCCGCGTGTCGCCGCAGTTGTAGTAGGTGCCCGCCCGGGTGACCAGACCGAATTCGGTGGCGAGGTCGAGCAGGTCGCCTTCGCGGCTGATGCCCTTGCCGTACAGGATGTCGAACTCGACGTTCTTGAACGGCGGCGCGACCTTGTTCTTGACCACCTTCACCTTGGTGCGCGCGCCGATCTGCTCGGTGCCGACCTTCAGCGCCTCGCCCTTGCGGACTTCCAATCGCACCGAGGCCCAGAACTTGAGCGCGCGGCCGCCGGGCGTGGTCTCGGGGTTGCCGTACATCACGCCGATTTTCTCGCGAAGCTGGTTGATGAAGATCGCGACCGTGTTCGACTTGTTGATGCCGCCGCCCAGTTTGCGCATGGCCTGAGACATCATGCGCGCCTGGATGCCGACGAACGAATCGCCCATCTCGCCTTCGATCTCCGCCTTCGGGACAAGCGCCGCGACCGAGTCCAGCACCACCACGTCCACGGCGTTCGAGCGGATCATCCCGTCCATGATCTCCAGAGCCTCTTCACCGGTCGTGGGCTGCGAGATGTAGAGCCGATCGATGTCGACGCCGAGTGCGCGGGCGTATTCGGTGTCGAGGGCGTGTTCGGCGTCGATGAACAGGGCGAGTCCGCCGCGACGCTGCGCTTCGGCGATGACTTGAAGGGCGAGGGTCGTCTTGCCGCTGCTTTCTGCGCCGTAGATTTCGGTGATCCGGCCCCTGGGAATGCCGCCGACGCCCAGGGCGAGATCGAGGCTGAGCGAGCCCGTGGGGATGGACTCCACAGGCGCGCGCTCACCCGTCCCGAGCCGCATGATGGCCCCTTTGCCAAACGTGCGCTCGATCTGGCTGACGGCGGCTTCGAGTTGGCGTTCGCGTTCGGCGAGGTTCTTGTCTTGGGCGGCGCTTTTGTCTGCGGGCACGGTTGCTCCTTGGTCGTGCTTCGCGAGAAACACGTTGAGACTAGTCTACCAAGATGCCCTCCAGAATGGAACACTCGTGCGCTCGAACGAGCCGATTTTGGCCACGTCCCGAGCGCAACGTCTCCCGATCCCGTAGAATCGTCCCATATGGACTTCGCGACGATTCCCGAGGCGATCGAAGATCTGAAGGCCGGCAAGATGGTCGTGGTGGTGGACGATCCCGACCGCGAGAACGAAGGCGATCTGATCATGCCGGGCGAAACGTGCACGCCCGAAGCCATGAACTTCATGCTCAAGTTCGGTCGCGGCGTCCCCTGCATCCCCACCACCCCCGAGGTGCTCGACCGATTGGCCATCCCCATGATGACCAAGAACAACACGAGCCGCCACGGCACCGCCATGGGCGAGACGGTGGACGCCATCGAAGGCTGCACCACAGGCGTTTCGGCGTTCGACCGGGCCAAGACCGTCGCTCTGTTCTGCGACGACGCGTCCAGGCCCGAACACCTCGCGCGGCCCGGCCATGTGATCCCTCTCCGAGCAGAAGACGGCGGCGTGCTCCGCCGAGCGGGTCACACCGAAGCCACGGTGGACCTCTGTCGTCTGGCGGGCTTCAAGCCCGTGGGCGTGCTGTGCGAGATCCTCTCGGAAGACGGCACGATGATGCGCATGGACGGCCTGGTGCCCTTCGCCCGCGAACACGGCCTGAAGCTCATCACGATCTCCGACCTGATCGCCTACCGGCGCAAAACCGAGAAGCTGGTCGAGCGGATCGCCGGGCCGATCCAGTTCCCCACCAAGTACGGCGTGTTCGAGATCCATGCCTACGAGCCGCAGGTGGAGTCAGCGCCGTATCTGGCGATCGTCAAAGGCGACGTCTGCACCGACGACCCCGTGCTGGTGCGCGTCCACTCGAGCTGCCTGACGGGCGACATCTTGGGCTCGCTGCGCTGCGATTGCGGCGATCAACTGGCCATGGCGCTCCAGACCATCGAAGCCGAAGGGCGCGGCGTCGTGCTCTACATCGCCCAGGAAGGTCGCGGCATCGGCATCCTCAACAAGCTGCGCGCCTATTCGCTGCAGGACGAGGGCTTGGATACGGTCGAGGCCAACCAGGCGCTCGGGTTCAAGGCGGACCTGCGCGACTACGGGCTCGGCGCGCAAGTGCTAGCCGATTTGGGTTTGCGGCGGCTGCGCCTGATGACCAACAACCCGGCGAAGGTGGCCGGACTGACCGGCTACGGGCTGGAAATCGTGGAGCACGTCCCGCTGATCGCCGAACCCTCCGACGCGAGGAAGCGGTATTTGGAGACCAAGCGCGACAAGCTGGGCCACTGGATGCCTTAGCCGTTCTTGACCAAGAAAGGCACGTTGGCCGTCGCCGCGTTGCCCTTGCCATCTGTGACGACGACGACCAATCGGTAGGCGCCTTCGGCCAGCGGCGCCCGGATTTGGACCTGATTCCCGATCTTGCCCGAGATCGCGTCGTAGATGAGCTTGGGTTCGACCCCGTCGCCCGTCATTTCGGCGCGGACCTCCCACTTGATCGTCAGCGGATCGTCGTCGGGATCGAAGGCGACGACCACGGCGCTTTGCTCGGAGCCCGGTGCGACGGGGCTCTGGTCAATGGTCGTGTCCAGATAGAAGATTCTCGGACATCGGTTGGCCGGCCATTTGCGGCTCCACGCGAACGTGAGGGCGTCCACGCCGCCCAAGCGCTCGCCGGTGGGTAGGAAGAGCCCGAACCACGACGGCGTCCCTTCGTACCGGTGACCCCAGAAGAACGCGAACGAACCCCAGCAGTTGGGCCGATGCGCCTCGACCGAGCGCAGGTAGTTGCTCAGATAGATGTCTTCCTTCTGCTGGCCCATGGGTTCGCGGGCCGCGCCCCATGGCGTCTTGGCGACTTCCCAGGGCCCGAATGGGCCGAACTCGGTGACCAGCCAGGGCTTCTTCCAGCCGTAGGTTTCCAGCCGCTGGGGCAGCGAAGCCAGCCCCGCATAGGTGTTGACGCCGATGGCGTCCACCTTAGGACAGAAGCGCACGATGGCGTCCACTTTGGCCTGCGTCACTTCGGCGAGCGTAAGGATCACGGGCCTGGCGGCGTCTTTGGCTTTGAGGGCTTCGGCCAGTTCTCCGAGGCCCTTCCAGAGGTTCTCGTCGGCGTCGTAGCCCACCTCGACCTCCGAGCCGAGCGACCACATGAACGGGGCGGGGTGGGCGGCATACCGTTCCCACTGCTCCAGCAGGCGCTCGCGTTGGCCCCGGCGCTGGTCGGCGCTGGACCAATCGAAGCCGAGCCGGGCTTGGCCCACATCGAGCGTGACGAGCGCGCGCAGTCCGTTGGCGTGAGCCCGGTCGAGCGTCTCGGCAGCGTTGCGGGCATCCACGATGCGGATGGCGTTGGCGCCTGCGGCGGCGAGCTGGTCCAGCCTTTCGGTGCCGACGACGCCTTTGATGAAGAAGGGCGGCGCGATGGCCAGCAAACTCGCCAGGGCCAGGATCATGCGCCCATTATGGGTGATTCAGCGTCGAGCGGAAGGCGCGGTTGTCGCGTCCTGATTCCGTATTCCAGAATGTGGAGCGAAGCGGATGACGTTCGACCTCAAGAGGATCGAGGCCTCGAAGAAGGCGTACCGGCTCAAGCTTGCCGCTCTGCCCTACGCAGAAAAGCTGCGGATTCTGGATCGGATGCGCGATCGCGACTTGGCCCTGCGCAACGCAAAACCGGTCGAGAAGGACCGCTGACCAGCGGTTGGATCGGGCGGTATAGTCGGGTCATGATGTGGCGCGTTCTCTTGGAAAAGGACCCCGTAACGGGCGATTGGGCCGTCTGGTGCCCCGAGCTCAAGGGCTGCACATCCGCCGGAGCGACCCGTGAGGAGGCGATCGAGAACATCAAAGAAGCGATCGCCCTCTACCTGGAGCCGCTACCCATTCAGGCTCCTCCAGGCACCGTTGAGCTGAAGGTCGCGGTTTGAAGTGGCTGGACGAATCAAGAGGCTCGGTGCAAAGGACCTGGAGACGATGCTGGCTAGGCACGGTTTTGAGTTCGTCTCGCAACGCGGTAGCCACCGGAAATGGTGGTGCCGCGAGAAGAACATTCAGGTCGTTGTTCCCATGCACGGATCACGCCCACTTCCGATGGGAACCCTGAGGCAAGTCCTCTTGCAAGCTGGGAATCCCGAAGATGAGTGGCGAGGAGACTGACACCACGCTCAACGCAAGAACCCTTCCCGATTCCCGCCGTCCACGCTGATCGTGCCGCCCGTCGTCCGGCTCGCCCGAGAACTCGACAGCCACACGATCGCCTCCGCGATGTCCTCCGGGCGGACCATCACCTTCAGGAGCGAGCGGTCGCGGTAATGCGCCTCGAGAGCCTCCGGCGCGATCCCCAGAGAAGCCGCTGTCTGCGTCCGCCACTCGTCCGACCAGATGCCCGAGCCCTGCAACACGGCGTCTGGATTCACCGCGTTGACCCGAATCCCGAACTTGGCCAAATCGTTCGCCGAGCAGCGAGCCAAGTGCAGTTCGAACGCCTTTGCCGCCGAATAAACGGCCGCATTCGAGCCCGCCGCCGACCCGTTCTTGGAAGCCACGACCACCATCGAACCGCCCGTTCCCTGCGCGATCATCACGCGCGAGGCCTCGGCCATCGTCTCGAAGTAGGCCCGCATCAGCAGGTTGCTCAGGAAATCGTAATCCTCGCAGCTTGTGTCCGCCACGGTCCCGCGCCGCGCGTTCCCCGCGTTGACCACCAGCAGGTCCACACCCCCGAACCGCAAGACGGCTTGGTCAAAGGCTGCAGTCAGGGCCGCCGAATCCGTCACGTCGCACGGGATGCCAAGCACGGCATCCTTGCCGGCGATCTTGGCCACTTCGCCCACGGCTTCGGATAGCTTTGAAGCAGTGAGGTCCAACAAAACCACCGTCGCGCCAAGGGAGGCCATCTGCCGTGCCGTGGCCAAGCCGATGCCCTGCGCCGCACCGGTGATCACAGCGATCTGCCGGCTGAGCTCGGCCTCCGGGGGCTGGCGCTTGAGCTTGGCTTCCTCGAGCAGCCAGTACTCGATGTCGAACGCCTCCTGCTCGGGCAACGCCACGTACTCGTCCACGGTCTCCGCGCCTTCCATCACGGCGATGGCGTTGCGATAGAACTCGCCCGTGATGCGCGCCTCGGCGGCGTTCTTGCCGAACGAGACCATGCCCAACCCAGGGACCAGCACCACGCTGGGGTTGGGGTTGCGCATGGCGGGCGAATCGGGACGCTTGCACCGCTCGTAGTAGGCGCAGTAGTCCTCGCGGAACGCCTCCAACGCGGGCGCGAGCACGGTCGCGGGGTCGGCATGACCGTCCCACTCGAGCACCAGCGGGCGGATCTTCGTACGCAGGAAGTGGTCGGGGCAACTCGTCCCGAGTGCAGCCAGTCGGTCGCGCTTGGCGCGGCCGAGGAATTCCAGCACGGGCTCGCTCTGGTCCACGCTGGCGATCAACCGTTGGCCGTTGTGGGCCACCCGGCCGCGCAGCACCGGCAACAGCCGCCGCCACTTGGCCTCGGCGTCGTCCGCCTTCAACTCGCGGATGAGTTCGCCGAACGGGTGGGCCGTGCGCCGCGAGGCGATGAACGCCTCGGCCTGGTTGATCAGGTCGAGGCTGAGGGCGTAGGCCTTCTCCCAGTCGTCCGCCCAGCAGATGTAGCCGTGCGAGCCCATCAGTGCACCCTCGATGCCGGGGTTGTCGCGGATCAGGTCGCGCAGCATGAGCCCCAGATCGAAGCCGGGGCGCTTCCAGGGCAGGTAGCCCATTCGCCCGCCCCAAACCTCCCGGCACAACCGCTCGGCGTCGCGACTGGCGGCGATGGCGATCACGGCGTCTGCGTGCAGGTGCGAAACGGCCCGATAGGGCACGAACGCGTGGAGCGGCGTGTCGATGCTGCACGCGCGGGGGTTCAGGTTGAACGTGCAGTGGTTGTAGAGGGCGACGATCTCGTCCTCGGGCAGACCCTTGGCTTCCAGGGCCACGACCTTGTCTTGGTAGAGGCTCGCGAATCCGCCCGCGTTCGCCGAACCGAGGTCGCCGCCCGAGCCTTTCACCCAGAGCACCTCGACCGTTTCGCCCGTGAGCGGGTCGGCCATGGGAATCTTCGCGCTGGTGTTCCCGCCGCCGAAGTTGGTCACGCGGGGGTCGGAGCCGAGCAGGTTGGACGCGTAGACCAGTTGCGCAAGGGGGTCCGAAGGAGCGAGCGCGGCATCCCAGCGGTTGGGGACGGGGGAACTCATGGCGAAACCGAGTGTACCGGTCGCAAATCAAGAGGGGTTGAGGAGAAATGGGAGGGAGCTTCCGTGCTCCGACCTCCGTTTCCACCAGTCCGTGGTGACTCCTGCCGCCATTGTACCGGCTGCCTTCTCGCCACGGCAACGGCGCGGCTGGGTCTAGGCGTTCGGGTGGGGCGCGAGCGCCTCCAAAACCGAAGCCATTTCGATGGCGGCCAACGCGGCTTCGCGGCCCTTGTTGCCCACTTTCAGGCCCGCGCGGTCCAGCGCCTGGTCCATCGTGTCCGGCGTCAGAATGCCCCAAGCGATGGGCACGCCCGAGCCGACTTGCAGGTTCATGAGGGCCGAACCCACCTGAGACGCCAGTTGCTGCGCGTGGGGCGTTTGGCCCTGCAGGATGCAGCCCAGGCAGACGACCCCCGCGAACCCGCCGCCGTGGACCAGCGGCTGCACCGCCGAAGGGATCTCCCACGAACCGGGGACGGACACCACGACCACCTCGGGCTCGCCGTGACGACGAAACTCGTCCAAGGCTCCTTCGAGGAGCTCCTTGGTGACCAACTCGTTCCACCGGCCCACGACGATCGCGAACCGCTTGCCGCTGGCATCGAGACGACCCTGTATGTTCACAGCCACGTCTGAAGTATACGACGCGGCGCGGGGAAGGTGGACATGGAACGACGTGGCGCGACGCCTCGTCTAGACTAGTGAAGCAGCCAGACCTATGCCCATCGAACTTCGCATCAGCATTCAGGACGACAGCCCGGTAGGCCATGCTGTCAAGCGCATGGTCGCGACGGGGGGCGTGACTCCGGAAGAGGCGGCCGAACGGCTGATGGTCGAGGGAGCCCAACTCCACGGTGAGGAGACTCCGGCCGAGAGGCTCATCGGCGCCTTCGCGCCTGCGGAAGATGGCGACGCGATGGATCGCGCGGTCGCGAGCGCCAAGGCTCATCGGGCACAGTTCGATCGCGTCCGAGATTTGGGGTTCTAGCTGGATGGCGAGGCGCGTTCTCGACAGCGACCTGCTTTCAGACCTTCTGAGGGGCGCGAACGCTCATGTTGTCGCGAACGCTCGGCGGTACCACGCCGACCATCAGGTCCTGACGTTCACCAGCCTAACGGCGCTCGAGATTCTTTCGGGACTTCACCACATCGGCGCCAGCGCACAGATCAAGCGCGCCGAGGCCCTGTTCGCCGAGAACGACGAGATTCAGCCTAACGTTGAGGACTATCGGCTGGCCGCAGAGATCATTGGTTCCCTCCTCCGTGCAGGGACTCCGATCGGTTTCATCGATCCAGCCATCGCCGCCTGCGCCATCCGGCGCGGCTACGCTGTCGCAAGCGCCAACACCAGCCACTTTGAGTACATCCGCTCGGTGGGATACGGTTTTCACCTGGAGAATTGGCGAGATGATCCAGAATCGCTTGCTCTCTGCGCGGGCGATTGACGGGTTCGATTCACATTCACATCCCCCAGGTTTGGAAAGCGGAAAACGGAAAGCGGAAAACTGAGGTCGCACTCACGATTCACATTCACATCCCCCCCAGAGGCGTCGGCAGTGGTCGGCAGGTGGTCGGCAAGTCAGCTCTCGCCGATTCTCCCACTCGAAGAGCTCTTTCACGTTGGGGTTCGTCCGTGTCTCTTCGCCGCGAGCGAGGGGTTTGTCAACCTCGAGTCGGTTCTCTGGCCGTGTCCGATGGTTCTCCAACAGGCGTTCGTGGTTCCGTTTGGGGACCCCGAGTCACCCCGAGGGTCCGGCCCGCGCACCCCACCAGGCTTCAACCACCAAAGACCCCCGCCGAAGCCTCGAAAGAGAACGCGGGGCAAGAGCGCAGTTGCCAATCCGACACGGGTGGCATGGGTCCCCCTACCGTCCAGAGCCCTCCGAACCCCCGAGCGTCCGGTCCGGTCGGAACCCATGAGAGGGTCGGTTTGGACGCACTGTCCTGCTCGCTCCACGCTCCCCCGCGTCACCTTGAGCTTCGGCCCGCGACTGCCGGGTGTGTCTCGTCGCTCCAGACTCAGGGCCCGAAGCCTCGAAAGGGAACGCGGGCTGGCGGTTCGGTCCTCCACGGCTCCCGGCACAGCCGGGACTTCGACGACTCGCCGGACTCGGCCCTTCGGCAGACGTCCAGCTTGAACTCGCGGGTGAAAGAACGACGCATCATTTCAGTTTCCTTGCCGAAAGGACTGTGTGTCTCGTCTTTTGGGCGCAGACCCAGTCCCTCACCCCCGGCCCCTCTCCTTCGCTGAGGTCGGTCTGGGCTGAGAACGGCAGCCGGGCGAAGGCGAGGGGAGTCCGGAAGAGGGAATTCAGTGTTCAGGGTTTCGGGGTTGCTCTTCCGGAGCACAGTCGACGAGGCGCAGGCCCAATCGTGAACGGGCCACCGCTTGCCGACGTTCCCCGTCGAGTTGGTGAAGCGGATCGCGCCGCAGCGGCGTATGGTTCGGTGTGAACCCACTGCGAACGGTCGCGGCCTGCTCGGCCCTCGCCCTGAGCCTCGTCGGTTGCCAGACCGCGCCGCCCCAGGCCGAGGCGCCGGCCAAGCCATCGCTCGTCGTTCCCGCCGAGACCTCCATCACGGCGATGACGCTCACGCGGCTCGAATCGGGCGTCACGGGCGAGGGAGAAAGCGTCGTCCTGGTCGTGGCCGAGGACGTGACCGTCGCGGGCGAGGTCGCGATTCCCAGGGGGACCCCCGTTACGGCCCGCGTGGTGCGCAGCCGCAAAGCCAACCTGCTCACCATGGTGGCCAACCAGCCCGCGCGGCTCGAAATCGAGCCCGAGAGCCTGTTGCTTCCGGATGGCGGTTCGTGCCGACTCAAGGCCAACATGGGCCAGGCCGCGCCCTTGGCGCTGACCCGAGAACTGGGAGGAACCGGACCATCCTTGGGCGCGTTGCTCGACGACCCCGATTCGCGCAAGACGCTCGAAAGCCTTGCGGAAGCCATCGAATCGGGCGACGTGGCCGCCCTCGGCGACCAGCCCGCCGCCAAGGCCGCTCTGAGCGACGCCTTGGACCGCTTGGGCGTTTCGGATTCCGAGTCGCTGGTGGAGCCGAGCCAGTTGCGCCGAGCGGACGACGCGCTCAAGACGCTGCGGGCGGGCAAACTGCTCGACTTGGCCACGGGCGACGCCTCGTCTGCGGTAAGCGCCGCCTTCGCTCTGGTCGGTGTGGCCGGCGAGGTGGGTCGCGGGCTGGCCCGCAAGCTGGATGCTCCGAACATCCGCATCCCCGTCGGCACCAAGCTGACCTTTTACACGATGGACTCCGTCGAGGTCGAACCTCCCGGCCGTTAGAGCAGCCCAGGCAGCCTCGGTCCGCTATACTAAGGGACCTCACCCGCAGCGTGTCGGCCCCATGCAGCAACTCCTGGAGCAGCTTGCCCCCTTTACGACCCACGTCCTGTTGGGCCAGTCGGCGATCATCGCCACGCTCATCGTCGTGTTGGCCTCGATGGTGGGGCGGATCAAGCGGATCGAAGCGTCTCGGTCCACGCTGCTCCGCGGCGTCACGGGCGAGAACCTGGAAGAGATCGTGGACCGCCATCTGCGCGAGCAGGTCCGGCTGGAAGGCAAGGTTGACCAGATCGACCAGCGCACCTCGGTGATCGAGAAGAAAATGGCGCGCACCAAGCGGCACATGGGCATCGTGCGCTACGACGCGTTCACCGACGTCGGGGGCCAGCAGTCTTTCGCCTTGGCCCTGCTCGACGACAACGGGGAAGGGGCCATCCTCAACGGGGTCGTGGGGCGCAGCGACGTCCGCATCTTCTGCAAGCCGCTTCAGAAGGGCGAGTCCGACCGAACGCTCTCGGAAGAAGAGCAAAAGGCGTTGGCGCTCGCCGTGAGGGGGAGGTAACCGTGGCCGGATTGGACGATACCGTCCTGATCGAACGGTGCCAGAAAGGCGACCGGACCGCTTTCGACGAGCTCATCCGCCGCCACTCCGAGCGCGCCTACAAGTACGCGTTCCGGCTCACCGGCAACGCCGAGGAAGCCTCCGACGTGGTGGGCGACGCGTTCGTCCGCGTGTTCAACGCGATGAAGAACTTCAAGGGGCAGAGCGCGTTCACCACCTGGCTTTACCGGATCATCACGAACTGCTTCCTCGACTTGCGCAAGAAGGATCGGTCGAAGCAGACCACCAGCCTCGACGCTATGCTCCAGACCCCCGACGGCGAGATGGCGCGGCAGATCGAAGACCCCAACCGCAACCCCTATCAAGAGGCCGAGCGCAGCTCGCGCGAGGACCGCGTGATGCACGCCGTGGACCAACTGGCCGAATACCAGAAGGCGATGATCATGATGTTCCACGTCGAAATGCTCTCGTACGAGGAGATCGCCGAGGCTTTGGACCTGCCGATCGGCACGGTCAAGAGCCGCCTGAACCGCGCGCGGCTGTCACTTCGCGAAATCCTCACGCGAGACGAGGAACTTTTCCGACTGGGTTGAGTCTCAAAATCCAGAACCCTTTGAGGAACCCGTAAATGAACGAGACCAAAGCCCGAGAGCACTTCTCGGCCTACTATCTGGGCGAATTGGATGCCGGCATCCGGCAGGCGTTCGAGCGCACGCTCGAATCGAACAGCCAAGTCGCCGCCGAGTACCGCGCGTTCGAGCGGACGATGAAGGAAATCGCGAGCCTGCGCGACGTGCGCGTGGACGTGCCCGAAGACCTGATGGATCGGATCACCGCCCGCATCGACAAGCAGGTGTGGGAACAACGGCGCACCGAAAAGCCCGGACTGGCCACGTGGTGGCGTTCGCTCGCCCTCGGTGGGGTGGCGACGGTTGCCGTGCTCGGCGCCGTGATCTCGGTTCGCAACGCGGGCAACGTGGCGTCCAGCAGCCTGATTCCGATCGCGGGCGCGCCGATGGAGCAGGTTTATCTCGCCGAAAAGGATGGCGGCTACGCGCTTGCCTATCAGACTTCGGATCATGCCACCGTGGTGGTCCGGTCGGGGATCGACGGGCCCGAAGTGGCCCGGTTCGAGCTGAACGGCCAACGCCTTCACAGCCCGCTCAAGAACGAGTCCAAAGTGTCCGCATTGCTCTCGATCGAAGTCGAAAGCAAGGAGGCCCTGTTGGTGGCCGTGCCGGGTACCGATCGCGTTTCGGAACCCAAGGGCGAAGGCTCGCTGGTGGATTTGGCCAAGGCCATCGCCGGTTTCTACCGCAAGCCGGTGCAACTCGAGGCCGACAATCCCGACGCCCGTGTGGCTTGGGAATTCGTGGGCGCAGGGCCGGACGAGTCCAAGCTGACCGCGTTGGACGGCAACCACGTTTCGGTCGCCAAACTCAGTTCGGGCGCCTATTCGCTGCAGGACCGGTAGGCCCTCAGTAATCCACGGGACGCAGGTAGTACTCCCCGATCGCCGACGTGCTGAGCATGGCGACCGTCGGGGGGCGTCGCTTCCAATGCGTCCCGGAGAGCCTCTTCCAAACGATCGCCACTTCGGCTGAGTCGAACCCGTGGCGCACCAGCATCTCGGGCGTTAGGCCCCGCGTGAGGTGGTGGAGGATTCGGTCGGCGCGCTCGTAGGTGATGCCGAAGTCGCCTTCGTCGGTTTGGCCCTGCACCAGATCGGCGGTGGCTGGTTTGCCCACGATCGCTTCGGGGACTCCAAGCTCGCGTGCAAGTTCCCAGACGTGCGTCTTGAACAAATCGCCCAGAGGGTTGATCGGCGGCGAATCGTCGGCGTGCCACGTGTAGTAGCCCAGCAGCCGCTCCGACTTGTTGCCCGTCCCGATGGGCAGGGCGCGCAGCAGTGCCGATTGGTCGAACAGCACGATCATGCGGCAACGCGCGCAGACGTTGCCCAATCGCGTCCCATCCATGTCCGACTGTCCACCGACATAGCCGTCCACCATGGGCGTGATGTCCACCGTTTCGGCGGGCACGCCCAGGTCGTCCACCACCAGCTGTGCGTGGTCCAGGCTGGCTTGGCTCGAGATCTTGTAGGGCATCCGGAACACGAACACGTTCTGCGGGCCGAGTGCGCGGGCGGCCAGATAGGTCGAGACGGCCGAATCCACGCCTCCGCTCAGGCCGATCACGGCACGTTCGATGCCCCGCCGCCGCACCATCTCTTCGCGAATGAACCGCACCAGCCAATCAGCCACGAGCGGCGCGTTGATGGGCTTGAGCGGCGTTTCGCCGAGCGAAGCGGGGCGGATGACGGGCAGGGCGGGGCTCATGGAGTTGCGTTGAGTGTACGTCACGCCCGGCTTGGTGCGACGGCAAGGGCGATGGCCCCGATGGTGCGAATGGTCGAATCTGTCCCCTTCAGAGGGCCGATTTGGGCCAAAACTGTCCCGCTAAGAAGGACAAATCGGTCACGGGCAAGGGACTGAAGTCAAGACTCACGCACCGAGCGCTTGCGCGAGGTGACGACCTCGGTGTTCATGCCCGCCCAGTGAAGCTGTCCGCCATACCGACCGTGCTCCATCTTGATGCACCGGTCCACGATGGCGATCAGGCCGGCCTCGATGGCTCGGTCGGCGGCTTCCAGATGGACGATCCGCAACTGCATCCAAACCGCGCGCGCCCCGTTCGCGATGGCTTGCTCCACGATCTCGGGCACCTCGTTCGCGGGGCGGAAGATATCCACCACATCCACGGGGAAGGGGATATCGGCGACCGTCGGGTAGCACTTCTCGCCCAGAATCTCGCTGGCCTTTGGGTGGACGGGCACGATTCGGTAGCCTTCGTCTTGCAGGTAGGAGGCCACCATGTTGCTCGCCTTGGCCTTCTCGGTCGAGAGGCCGACGATGGCGATGGTCTTCGCCTCGCGGAGCAGGCGTTGGATGGTGCGCGGGTCTTGGTAGCGACGCCGTTGCTCGGCGTCGAAGCGCGTGTTCAGGGTGATGGAGCAAGCAAGGCCGTCCACGCCCCGGATTGTGGCACGCCTACGAGGGCTCGGCGAGATCGCCTGCCAAGTCTTCGCTGACGACGCCGACATACCACTCGCCGCCCTCGAATGGGGGCGATTCGTGCCAGTCGTAGAGGTAGCCGTTCACCAAGCCACGGTCGAGCAGGCTTTTGGCGAGATTGTGCCTGGGGAGCAACGTCTCGCAGAGGATGGGGTAGCACTCGCAAGGCAGTGGCGGTTGCATCAGGCGGTAGTCGTCGGTCACGTCCACCACCACCACCTTCGCCAGGTTCCATTTCCAGAGTTCGCCGTCCAGTCTTGCCATCCGTGGTTCAACCTTGCGCGCCTAAGCGCACACTCTAGGGACGGAGCGGATCGGCGAAGTGGAGCGACTGCCTCTCAAGGAACTCGGAGCCGCTATAATGAGCTTCCCCGCAGAGGTCGCATGAGCCGATTCGTTATCGATCACGAGTATCTGGTGCGGGTCCTGGTGGACCTGCTCAACACGCCTAGCCCGACGGGCGACACCGAATGGGCGGTCAACTTCGTCCAGCAGGAGTTGGAGGAACTGGGCATGGCCAGCTCCAAGACCACGAAGGGCGCTTTGGTCGCCGTCGCGGACGGGTTGGGCTACGACCGACCCCGTGCCGTGAGCGCGCACGTGGACACGCTTGGCCTCATGGTCGCCGAGATCAAGAGCAACGGCCGCCTGCGGTGTACGGCGCTGAACGGGATCATGTGGCCGACCGTCGAGAGCGAAGGCGTGACGATCCGCACCCGCGACGATCGCCCGATTCGAGGCTCGATCGTGTTCGCCAACGGTGCTGCGCACGTGAACAAGGACGCTCGGACGGCTTCGCGGGACGACAAGAACCTCGAGGTCCGAATCGACGAGCGCACGTCCAGCGCCGAGGAAACCCGAGTGCTGGGCATCCAAGTGGGCGATTTCGTCCACTTGGACACGCGCGTCGAACACTCGCGTTCGGGCTACGTGCGGTCACGGTTCCTGGACGACAAGGCGGCGGTGGCCTGCATTCTCGCGGCCCTGAAGTCGTTGCGCGACCACGGCATCACGCCGGCGCAGCAGACGCACGTGCTGATTTCCAACTTCGAAGAAGTGGGCCACGGCGGCATGGATTCGCTTCCCGACAACCTCAGCGAGTACGTGTGCGTGGATATGGCTGCACTTGGCGAGGGGTTGCAGGGCGACGAGCATCACTGCACGCTTTGCGTCAAGGATTCCAACGGCCCGTACAGCCGCAAGCTCTCCGGCAAACTCATCGACCTCGCCGACCGTGCGGGCATCGACCTGAAGCTCGACGTGTATCCGCACTACGGCTCGGATGGTGGAGCGTACTGGTTCTCGGGCGGGCGCGCCGAGGTGGCGTTGATCGGGCCGGGTGTGGACACCAGCCACGGCTACGAGCGGACGCACGTGGATGCTCTGAACGACACGGCACTGCTGCTGGCCGAGTATCTCGCCAGCGACTGATCGAGGCCCGGTCGCAAAATCTGAACAAACCGGCCCCGATGTGGTCCTGTTTCCTGTAATCTAATGGCGAAGGACTTTCGCGATGCGTTACTTCGTGGTGGGAAGCGATGGAAAGCGGTTTGGGCCGGCTGACCTACAGACGTTGCAGGATTGGGCCAACGAAGGGCGGCTGACGGAGTCGTCGAAGATGGTCGAGGAAGGGACTGGGAGCTTTGTTGTGGCTTCCGATGTGCCGGGCTTGGTTTTCTTGCCTAGGGCTCCCGAACCCGACCGGCCGGTCGAACGCGTCGACAACCACTTGGCGAAGTCCATCATTGTCGCCATCATTTGTTGCCAACCCCTGGGGATCCTTGCGGTGATCTTCAGTGCTCAGGTTGACGGCCTGGTGATAGCGGGTCGCACCGAGGAGGCGAAGAGGAAGGCCAAACTGGCCAACTCCTTCGCCAACTGGGGGATTGCGCTCTGTGTGCTTCTCATCCTGTATACCGTGTTCATGATGGTCGGTCCCCTGTTGGGTCGCGTCTGGGTCTGAGCGTGCGCACACGCCACGCGATCGCCGGTGCGCTTGTCGCTGTTCTCCTCGCTGTTGCAGCCCTTGCGGGGGTGTGGCCCAAGTGTTGGTTCCACGAACTCACGGGGTTGTATTGCCCCGGATGCGGCGGCACGCGGGCGTTCATGGCCCTGCTTCGCGGAGACGTTGCCCTTGCGGTCCGGCAGAATGCCCTGATCCTCGTTGTGATCCCGTTGGTGGCGATGATCGCAGGGCGTTGGGTCAAGTCCCTGTGGTCCGGCGAGGCCATGACCTGGCACCTCGGCGGCATGAAGGGAGCACTGCTCGTGCTGATCTTCCTCGTGTTCGCCGCCGCGCGCAACCTGCCTCTTCCAGCCTTGGAAGTCCTTCGGCCGATCGCGCCGTAGCCCGCAAAGGTACGAGCGGATGGCCCAAACGCAAGGACTCGCCGGCGGGACCCTGCGCGGGGGCGTGCCAGGTGCCGAAGGTACATTGATCACTTATGTGCGGCATCGCCGGATACATCGGACAGCGGAACGCGATCGACGTCGTCTACGACCAGCTCAAGAGGCTCGAGTATCGCGGCTATGACAGCGCGGGCATCGCCTACCTGAACGGGTCGGGCATCAACATCCTGAAGCGGGCGGGCAAGCTCAGCGAACTCGGCAAACTCATGGGTCAACGGCCCGACGAGTGCGGGCTCGCCATCGGCCACTCGCGGTGGGCCACCCACGGCGGGCCGACCGACACCAACGCCCACCCCCATTTCGACCGGTACGAGCAGGTCGCCATCATCCACAACGGCATCATCGAGAACTACCTCGAACTGAAGACCGAATTGATCAAGGATGGGCACGAATTCCGGTCCGAAACCGACACCGAAGTCGCCGCCCACGTGATCGGAGCGGAGTATGCCTCGGGCGTACCGCTGGAGGAGGCCGTGCGCCGCGGCGTCAAGCAGCTTCGCGGCGCGTACGCGCTTGTGGTCATGTCCAAGCGCGAACCCGGCAAGATCGTGGCCGTGCGCAACGCGAGCCCGCTCGTGCTCGGCGTGGGCCAAGACGAGAATCTTCTGGCCAGCGACATCCCCGCCCTGCTGCCCTACACCCGGGACATCGTCATCCTCGAAGAGAACACGATCGCGACGGTGACGCAGCACGCCATCGTGCTCACCGACGGCGACGGACGCGAACTGCCGCTCAAGACCGAGCACATCGAATGGGATGTGGCCGCCGCCGAAAAGGGCGGTTACGAGCACTTCATGCTCAAGGAGATCCACGAGCAGCCTGACGTGATGCGCCAGGTCATCGCGGGCCGCATCGACGACGAGGGCAACATCCGGCTGGACAAGGTGTTCAGCGACTTCGTCTGGCACGAGATCGATCGCGTGAACATCATCGCTTGCGGCACGGCTCTGCACGCCGGAATGATGGCCAAGCATCTGTTCGAAAAGTTGTTGCGTCTGCCCACAGACTGTTACTATTCCAGCGAGTTTCGGTATGGCGATCCCGTGCTCTCGCCGCGCTCGCTCGCCATCTTCATCAGCCAAAGCGGCGAGACGGCCGACTCGCTGGCCGCCCTGCGCCTCTGCAAGGAAAAGCGCATCCGCACGCTCGGCATCGTGAACGTGGTGGGTTCGAGCATCGCCCGCGAGTGCGACCGCACGATCTACACGCAGGCGGGCCCCGAGATTTCGGTCGCCAGCACCAAGGCCTACACGGCGCAGGTGATGACGCTGATCCTGCTCGCGCTTTACATCGCGCAGGTCAAGGAGATGCCCGGCGTGCGCGTCCCCGAGATCGCCGCCGAGCTCAAAGGCATGGGCGACCGCGCCAAGGTGATTCTGGGCCTCGAACCGCAGGTGGTCAAGCTGGCGGAGCAGGTTCGTCGTGCGCCGCTGTTCTTCTTCATGGGTCGAGGGGCGGACGCTTACGTGGCGCTGGAAGGGGCCCTCAAACTCAAGGAGATCGCCTACATCCCGACGGTCGAATGCCCTGCGGGCGAGATGAAACACGGGCCGCTGGCCCTGGTCAGCGATGGCGTGATGGCCGTCTTCGGAGCTTCCGAGAGCGACGTCCGCGACAAGATCGTGAGCAACATGCGCGAGATTCAGGCTCGCGGCGGTACGGTTCTGGCGATCACCACGGAAGACGACGCCATCGTGGAACGCGTGGCCAACGTGACGCTTAAGATCCCGAACGGGCCGTTCGACTTCCTCGACGCGTTGTTGACGATCATCCCGATGCAGTTGCTGGCGTACCACGTCGCGCGGCTCAACGGATGCGAGATCGACCAGCCGAGGAATCTGGCCAAGTCGGTCACGGTCGAGTAAGTCCTTTTCAGAAGCCTAAGGCGCAGCCGTCCTTGCGCGGGTCCGATCCTGCCGCATAACCGATCGGCAGCCGCTCGATCACCTGTCCGCCCCCGAACAAACCGGGTGCGCCGCCGGGCGCGATCGCGTGGCCCCACTCGGCCAATCGCGCGGCGCAAGCGGCGTCGAATCCGGCTTCCAGGTGCAACACCTTGCCGGTTTCGTCCACTTGCCACCTCGGCGCGTCGAGCGCCGCTTGCGGGTTCTGGCCCCAAAGCTGCCGCCGCAGAAACACCTGCAAGTGGCCTTGCGGCTGCATGTGGCCGCCCATCACGCCGAACGCCAGGTGCGGCTTCCCGTCCCGTGTGGCGAACGCTGGAATGATAGTCTGGTAGGGGCGTTTGCCACCGCCCACCTGGTTCGGGTGACCGGGGGTCAGCACGAACCCTGCACCCCGGTTCTGCAGGCTGATGCCCGTTCGCGGCACCACGACGCCCGAGCCGAAGCCCATGTAGTTCGATTGGATGAACGAGACCATCATGCCCGAGGCGTCGCCGGCGCACAGGTAGACCGTGCCGTAGTCCACGCGGGGCTTGAGGGCGCGAGGGATGGCGCGGCCCGGCTCGATGGTCGCGGCGAGGGACCGCAAGGCTTCTTCGTCGAGCAGACTTTGGGGTGTGACGGCCATGGCCGAGGGGTCGGCAACCTCTCGGAACCCGACCTCGAAAGCGAGCTTGATCGCCTCGACTTGCAGGTGGATGGCCTCCGGCGAGTCTGCGGCATGAACACGGAGGTCGGTGTTGCGCAAGACGCCCAACGCGACGAGGGCCACGATGCCTTGACCGTTGGGCGGCAATTCGTGAAGGTCTGCGGCATCAAAACTGCATGAAAGAGGCTCCACCCACTCGCCTGCGTGGGAGGCCAGATCGTCGGCGGTCATGGCCCCTCCCTCGGAATCCGAATGGAGCAACATCTTGTGCGCGAGATCGCCTCGGTAGAACGCTTGGCCTTTGGTTTCGGCGATGGCCCGCAGGGTGTCGGCCTGCTCGGGGTGTCGGAACAACTCGCCCGGGTCGGGTCCGCGGTGGTCGTCGAGGGCGAAGGCGTGGCGGAAATCGCACCGGCCCTTCAGCCGCTCGACCCCTTTCGCCCACGCCGCCGCAGTGATCGGCGACACGAGGAAGCCGTCCTCGGCGTAGCGGATCGCGTCCCGGAACAACCGCTCGAACGGTAGTTTGCCGAAGCGCTCGGAGAGTCGGACCCACGCATCCACCGCACCCGGTACCGTGACCGACTCCCAACCCATCGTCGGCATGGACTCCAACCTGCGGAACCTGTCAGGCGTCCAAGCGGCGGGCGCTCTTCCCGATCCGTTGAATCCGCGAAGCGAGGAACCGTCCCAGATCAGGGCGAACGCGTCGCTGCCGATGCCGTTGCTGGTGGGTTCGACGACGGTGAGCGCGATGGCGGTCGCGAGAGCTGCGTCCACGGCGTTGCCCCCGTCGCGGAGGATCGCCAGCCCCGCCTGAGCCGCCAGCGGCTGGCTGGTCGCCACCACGTTGCGCGCGAGAACGGGCATGCGGCGCGACGGGTAGGGAAAGGCGGTATCCATGCCCCGAGTCTGGCACACGGGTCAGATCGCGGCTTGGACCGGCGGGTGCGACGCCCTTGGCGCAGACCTCTGCTCAGAGCATCTGGGTCAACTCGAGCGGATACCTTAGGGGTGCCGGCCGGTCATTCTGGACGGGGCGGGAGCGAAACGTGGTCCTTGCCTTGGGCCGATCCACTCAGGGAACGCCGAATCGCATAGATGAGTGTGAGCGGGGCGGCCGATTTGCGTGGCGTGCAAGAGCTTCACATGCGTGTCTACGAACGCGTAATGACCCTTTCCAGAGTGTCGCTCGGCCCCGAACTTGCCGACGGGCGTCACCGACAAGGCCCCGACGATCGGCCAAAACTGGGGGTCGCGCATCAGGCTGTCCGGCACGGCAAGCTGTTCCTCGCACATCGTGGTCTCCGTTCCATCGTGGCGCACCACGCGGACACAGGCGGATTCGGCGAGCAGGATGACTTCAGACTCGCTCGACAACGCCCCGTCTCCGAGCAAACAAGAGTTGATCGCGTAGCCTCGGTTCTTCATGGGCTCATAGGCGGCGAAGGGCACGTTGACGTAGTCTGGACAGATCAGCGGCTCCAACGGGGAGTCCTCCGTCCATCGGCTGGGAGCGAAGTACGTGTGCCGGTACGCGGCGTCTTCCTCTCCGTAGAGTCGCAAGCCCTGGGCCAACTGCCGCATGTTCGATAGGCACGTCGCCTGGCGAGCGGAGGCTCGCGCCGATGCGAACACCGGCCAAGTCAACGCGGCCAGCACCAGAATCACGCCGACAACGGTCAGCACCTCGATGAGCGTGAACGCCATCCTCGACGCCCGAGCTGTACGTGCGAAAGTCCCTTGCCATCTCATCGCTCGTTCCTCCAAGGTCTCTCTAGCCTTGGCTCCTATCCTATCACACCTTAGTCGTTCTTGCGTGCGGGTTCAGATCGCGGCTTGGACCGGCGGGTGCGACACGGACTCGCGCGCGATCAGCACCGGATCGAACAGGTGCTCGCCAGGCGGGCAGCCGCCGCTTTCGATGGCTTCGACGACCATCGTGGCGACACGCTCGGCCATGGCTTCCAGCGGCTGGGCGACGGTGGACAGGGGCGGGTGCGCCATGCGCAGGTACTCGGGGTCGTCGAACGCGATCAGCGACACGTCTTCGGGGACACGGAGGCCCAGACGCTGCGTCATCGAGAGGGTCTCGAGCCCCAGTCCGGCGCCTGCGGCGAAGATCGCCGACGGACCCCGGCCACTCGTCAGCAGGTCTTCCAGTCGCGCTCGGGTTTCGTGGTCCAGACGCAGGCTCATGGGCACCAGAATCTCGCGTTCGGGCCGCAAAGCGACGCCCCGCGCCTTCATGGCCAGCCGAAAGCCGCGCAAGCGATCAATGGTGTCGGCCACCTCGGGAAACGCGCCCAAGAAGAGCACGTCGCGGTGACCGAAGTCGAGCAACTGGTTGACGGCCATCGCCGCGCCGAGCACGTTGTCACTGTCCACGCAGGGCAACGCCGAGCCTTCCCATCGCGCGCCGAGCACCACGACGTGCACCCCGGCACCGCTCAGCGCTTCGAGGTCGCCCAGGCTCTCGCGGGGTGGATTGAAGGCCACCAGGGCGTTGGCTCCGGCGGACGAACGCGCGACGTTCGCATCCAAGACGACGAGCTCGGGAACGATGCCGGATGCGCCGAGGGCGCCGCGCAGGGTCCAGTACAGCGTGCCGAAGTAGTGGTCGTTTCGGACGAACGAGGGATCGGAGGCCACCGCGATCTGCACCTTGTAGGTTTCTCGCGCCCGGGCATCGCGGGCCACGAAGGTGCCGACGCCCTTGGTTCTGACGAGCCAGCCTTCGTCCACCAGGGCCAGAATCGCCTTGTTGGCGGTCATCCGGCTGACTCCGAAATCGGCGGCGAGTTGGGGTTCGGGGGGCAGTTTGGCGTGGACGGGCAGTTCGCCACTGGCGATGCGCGCGCGGAGCGTGTCGCGAACCACTCGATGGGCGGGGACGGTTCTTTTGGGAGCGGCCATGGTTTGCGGCTGCTTCCATTGTGCCCGAATCAGCTCGCTTTCGTGGGCAAATGTCTAGACAAAGCTTGCCTCTCGGGATGTAGCCAGCGAATCGCGGGCCTTGGGCCGATCTGGGGGCCCGACAGGCCAGCGTCTCGCTCCGGCAACGCCCAACCGCTCAGCCCTCGACTTCGGCCCAACTGCTCGGCGTCTCCCAGACGCGGACGCGTTCCAGCCGCACTCGCCCGGCGGGGATGCGGTAGGGCACTCCGGAGGCATCGCGACCCTCGAAGCCCGAGGCGAGGACCTCCGCCGCGAAGTCGTACAGACGCTTCGCCAGAACCTCGGTCGTTGGGTCTTGCCCAGGCACCACGACCACGGCATGCTCCGGGTACGCGCCGAGCGACGCCAAGAACGGGTCGTCCGAGTTCACGGCCATCGCGTGGTCGTAGCGTTCGATCTCGGGTTCTAGGGCCAGCTTCAGCGCTTTGAACTCGATCACCATGTCGTTGGCATCGAGCGAATCGGCGGCGACGACCACCTCGATCGTCCGCGTGTGGCCGTGGGGAAAGCGGCACGCCGCCGGGTGCTTGCTGAGCATGTGTCCGCTTTCGACCACGAAGCGCCTGCAGACGCGAAAGACCGCCATGTGCGATTGATACCCGTGGTAGGCTCCAGCCTGCCGATGGAGCCCGTCGCCAACACCGCGAGGTCCCTCACGTGGGATGGCCACCAACTCGTCCAAGCCGAGGGCGAAGCGGCTTGGGCGGCGTTCGATCAGCCCGCTCACGCGGCTTGGATCCATGTCCACGTGGTGGACGAAGCCTCCTGCCGCGAACGCCTTGAAGGGCTCGGGTTCCACCCGACAGCCGTGGAAGACGCGCTCACCGATCACGAGCGGCCCAGCCTCGTCGAGGGCGAAGGCTGGCTCTTCCTGAGCCTGCCGGTGTTGGCCGTCAACGGCGAGCGCTGCAAATGCCACGAGGTCGGCTGCTTTCTGAAGGCGAAGTGTCTGTTGACCGTCTCCAAGGCGGAGGTGCCTGAAGTCGAGCGATGCATGGCGTCGTTCGCCCGTCGGCCCAAAGAGGTCGGCCAATCGGCGGCGCACCTGCTGCACGGGCTGGTGGACATGACCGTCGACCAGTACTTTCCGGCACTGGACCGAACTCAAGACGTCATCGACACGCTTGAGGAACGCGTGTTCGTCACGGGCCAGATGGGGATGCGCGACGCCCTGCGCGTCAAGCGGAACCTCATCGAGCTCCGTCGCAATCTGTCGCCTTTGCGTGACGAGTTGGCTGGACTGCTCCGGCGCGATCTGGTGCTCGTCCCGGCCAAGATCAAGCCTTACTTTCAGGACGTTTACGATCACACGTTGCGGCTGCTGGAGTCCATCGACCTCAACCGCGACCTGCTGGCGACCATCTTGGACACGCGGTTGAACATCATCTCGAACCGGCTTGGCGAGACGATGAAGATGCTCACCGTGGCGGCCACGATCCTGATGTCCGTCACGCTGGTCTCGAGCATCTACGGGATGAACTTTCGCCACATGCCCGAACTTGCGCAGCCCTGGGGCTATCCGGTGGCGCTCTTGCTCATGGTCCTGATCGCGGGGATCGAGCTGTGGGTGTTCCGCAAGAAGGGTCTGCTCTGATATGATCGGCTCCATGCGTTGGGCCTTCCGGTTGTTCGTCGTCACCGCTTGTTCGGCGTGTCTTCTCGGGTGTGCGAAGGCGCCCACGGGTGGCTCTGCGGCGAACGTCTCTGCGGAGGAGGGTCAGCGGCTCGAGGCTGACGTTCTGGTGTTGGGAAGCGAGCCCGAAGCCATCGCGGCAGCGGTTGCCGCCGCCGAGGAAGGGGCGAAGACGATTCTGGTCACCAAGCACCAGCGGATGGGCGGGCTCCTCGTGGTGAGCGAGATGAACTCGTTGGACGTCGGCCCCGGTCCGATGCGGCCCAAAGGGTTGTTCGGCAAGTGGTGGCGCATGGTCGGTGGCGGCAGCGCCTACGACATCCGCGTGGCCGAGCAAGCGTTCGACCGGATGCTGGAGACCGCCGGCGTTCAGGTGATTCGGGGTGCGAAGGAACTGAGCCCGCTCGTTGAAGCGAAACAGGTCGTCGGGGCGAAGGTCGGCGGCACCCTGATCCGAGCGAAGCAGATCGTGGACGGCACGTCCGAAGCCGACTTCGCCGCCGCTGCGGGCGCGCCGTTCACGCTGGGCTGGAACTCGATGGGCTACGACGCCCGCATGGCCGACACCCTGGTGTTCCGCATCGACCATGTGAACTGGGACGCCATGCGTCGGCACATCGCCCAGAAGGGGGCTTCCTACGCCAAGGCCGATGGGCGGGCCGCGTGGGGCTTTTTCGGACGCAAATGGATCACCGACTACAAGAGCAAGGAGCCGGGCATCCGTCTGCGAGGGCTGAACCTGGGTCGCCAGAACGACGGCACGGTGCTGGTGAACGCCCTGCTCATCCACGGGATCGACCCGTTCGACCCGGCGAGCGTGCGCGAAGGCCGCGAACGCGCCAAGCGCGAAGCCGAACGCATCGTCGCCACCATCCGCAAGGACATCCCCGGCTACGAACGGGCGACCTTGGGCAGCGTGGCCGAAGAGCTGTATGTTCGGGAGACGCGCCACCTCCAGGCCATGCACATCGTCACGTTCGACGAGGCGCTGGACAACTTGGTGACCGATCAGGCGGTCGCGGCGGGCAACTACCCGATGGACGTGCAGGTGCTCACGCCCAACGACACGGGGTTCGTGTACGGTGCGCCGAAGTACTACGGCATCCCGTTGGGCGCGACCGTGCCGAAGTCGGGGCCGGCGCTTTGGGTGGTGGGCAAGTGCGCGGGCTACGACCCGATCGTCCATTCGAGCGCGCGCGTTGTGCCCACGGGCATGGTTGTCGCCGAGGCCGTCGGTGTGGCTGCCGCGAGGTGCGCGAAGTCAGGGTTGGCGCCCCAGGCGGCCGTGAACGACAAGCGGTTCGTGGCCGACCTTCGGGCTCGGCTGAAGGGGCGTGGCGCGGCGATCCCGCCGGTGGGCAAGTCGCGCTTGGGTCCGGCCAGCCATCCGGCGTTCGACGCCTACCGCGTGATGATGTCGCGAGGCCTCGCGACCGGTGGCTACGGGAACGACCCGAATCTGAACGAGACCATCAGTTCGCAATCGTTCGGGTACATCTTGGCCAACGTGTTGACTCGGTTCCACGCCAACCCGCAGGGCGCCAAGGCCGCAGCCGGGTCGTTGGCGGGTGATACAAGCAAGCTCACCACCGACAAGGCGTGCAAGGGCATGGCGGCTGCGGCCAAGGCGATGGGCCTGTCGGTCGGATCGGACTGGGCTTCGCTTTCGGCGGCGGGTTTGACGCCCAAGGGGTCGCCGCCAAGCGGCAACTGGACGCGCGGAGACGCCTACCGGATGGCCGCAGCGCTTGCGGCGGTGAAGGACTGACCCCAATCCCAATCGTCGCTCTGGAGGGGCATGGCTCCGTCTGGAGGGGCATGCTCCGTCATGCCCTAACTCTCGGAGGACGCGACGGAGCGCGTCCCTCCATGTCGGTGCCGTTGTCAGGATCGGCGACGACGGATCGTCGCCACGGCCTCGGCGAGTCTCGACGCGGCTTCGACGGCATCCCGCTCGCTGTTCGAGGAACCAAACGAGAACCGCACCCCCTCGCCCGCCTCCTCGTCCGACCAGCCGCATGCGAGCAGCACGTGGCTCGGCTCGATGGCCCCCGACGAGCACGCCGCGCCTGCGCTGGCCGAGACACCCAGCCGATCGAGCACGATCAGCAGCGACTCGGCGGAGACCCGTGGGATTCGGAAGTGGGTGTGGCCCGGCAGACGTTGGATGCGCTCGGGCAGCGTCCAAACCAGATCGGGCACAAGGCGGGAGGCCTCGCTCCGAAACGCGTCGGCGATCCCGAGAACGTCGCCCCGTCGCGCGCCCAGAGCGGCGGCGAACCCGACGATGCCTCCAACATTCTCGGTGCCGCCGCGCATCTCGCGCTCTTGCCCGCCACCCCGAATCAGGGGGGCCACGCGCGTCCCTGCCTTGACCCGCAACGCACCGGTGCCTTTGGGGCCATCCAACTTGTGAGCCGACACCGTCAGGAGATCCGCTTGAAGCGCTTCGTCAAGGGGCAGGTGGCCGAACGTCTGCACGGCGTCGCAGTGCCAGAGCGCGCCGACACGCGCCACCGAAGAGGAAAGACGTTGCAGATCGGCGGTGACCGCACCAGTCTCGTTGTTGGCGTGCATGGCCGAGACCACCAGCACGTCGTCGCCCAGCAGGTCGCTCAGGTGATCGAGGTCGGGACGCGACCATTGATCGGTTTGCACCATCTCGACGCGATAGCCCAGCCGCTCCAAGATCGGCTCGGTGTGCAGGACTGCGTGGTGTTCGGCGGCCGAGAACAAGATGCGGTTGCGTCGGGGGTCGGGGTTCGCCAGCGCCGTGCCAATGATGGCCAGATTGGCCGCCTCGGTGCCCCCCGAGGTGAACACGACTTCGCCGAACTCGCACCGCAGGGCACTGGACAGGGCGGCGCGAGCTTCGTCGAGGGCGTCTTTGGCTTCGCGCCCTTCGGCGTGAAGGCTGCTCGGGTTGCCGAACCCGCCCGCGAGCCACGGCTCCATGGCCTGCCGCGACTCGTCGCACAGGGGCGTCGTTGCAGCGTGGTCGGCGTAGATGCGCTCCACGGGGCTAAGCCAGCAACCCTTCGAGAACGTTGCCGTGCACGTCTGTCAGTCGGAAGTCGCGGCCCTGGAATCGGTACGTCAGCCGGGTGTGGTCAATGCCCATCTGATGCAGGATGGTTGCATTCAAGTCGTGCACATGGACGGGATTCTCTGTGACGCGGTAGCCGAGGTCGTCGGTCTTGCCGTATGAGAGTCCCGGCTTGATGCCGCCCCCGGCCATCCAGATGCTGAACGCATGCGGGTGGTGATCGCGACCGAGGAACGTCGAGCCGTTGCGCGCCTCGTTCATCGGCGTTCTTCCGAATTCGCCCCCCCAGACGACCAGCGTCTCATCGAGCAGGCCGCGTTGCTTCAGGTCGAGCACCAGCGCAGTCGCGGCTTGGTCCACCTCCCGGCAGCGTTGGGGCAGCGATTTCATGATGTCGTCGCCCTCGCCCGTGCCGTGACTGTCCCAGCCTCGGTGATAAAGTTGTACGAATCGAACGCCACGTTCGACCAGTCGGCGGGCGAGCAGGCAGTTGTTGGCGAACGAGGGCTTGCCGGGCGACGTGCCGTAGAGTTCGTGTGTCTCGGCCGACTCCTTGGCGATGTCCATCAGGTCCGGCACGCTGGTCTGCATGCGGTACGCCATCTCGTAGGAGGAGATGCGCGTGTCGATTTCGGGGTCGCCGGCGGCCTGGAGTTTGGCGCGGTTGAGGTCTTGGATGGTGCGGATCGTGTCCAGCCGAGCCTCGGCGTCCACGCCGGCAGGGTTGCCTACGAAAAGCACGGCATCGCCTCGGGAACGAAACTCGACGCCCTGATAGACCGTCGGCAGGAAGCCGCTCGACCACAGCGATTTGCCTCCGTCGGGGTTGTTCTGGCCCGAAACCAGGACGACGAACCCCGGCAGATCGTGGCACTCCGAACCCAGGCCGTACGTCAGCCAGCTTCCCATGCTCGGGCGGCCCGGCAACTGGAATCCGGTGTTCATGAACAACTGCGCGGGCGCATGGTTGAACTGGTCGGTCTGCATCGTGCGGATCACCGTGATGTCGTCGGCGATCTTGGGCAGGTGCGGCAGCAGTTCGGAGATCCACTGGCCGCTCTGGCCGTGCTGGGCGAACTTGTAGGGCGATGCCAGCAGCTTCGGCACGCCCTTGATGAACGCGAACCGTTCGCCTCGCAGGTACTCCTCGGGACATTCCTGCCGGTCGTACTTGGTCAAGGTGGGCTTCGCATCGAACAGGTCGAGTTGGCTCGGCGCGCCCGCCATGAACAGGTAGATGATGGACTTGGCCCTCGGCGCAAAGTGGGGGGCCTTTGGCGCGAGCGGGTCCTTGCGGTCCTGCGCCCACCCCGACTCCCGGAGCAGTGCCGATAGGGCCAGCGATCCGATTCCGTACCCCGCCGTTTTGAGCAGGCTGCGGCGCGTGATGGCTTGAAGGGCGGCTTGGTTGAGCAGCAGGTCGTCCATGTTCAGTCCTTGGTGATCGTTTCGTCGAGGTTGAGCAGCACGTTGGCGCCGAGGACGTATGCGGCGCTTTCGGCCAGCGAGGTGCTGTGCGGGAAGGGCTCGGCGCTGTCGGTGGCCTTCTTGGCGGCCTCGGCGTCCGCTTCGTAGGCTTTCATGCGGCGGGCGAACAGGCCGGCGACCTCCGACAGTTCGGCGGCGGTGGGCTGGCGCGAGGTGCAACGCCGAAAGCCGTGGCGCAGACGAGATTCCACGGTCGTACCCCCTTCTGCGAGCATCGCCTTGGCCAAGGCGCGGGCATTCACCATCGCCGCCTCATCGTTCAGAAGGGCCAGCGCTTGCAGCGGGGTGTTGGTGTTGACGCGATTCACCGTACACGCTTCGCGGCTCACGGCGTCGAACGCCATGAACATCGGATAAGGTGCTGTTCTGCGCCAAAACGTATACAGACCTCTTCGGTAGCGGTCCTCGCCTTCGCTGATGCGCCACTGGTCCCCGTTGTACGGCAGGTCCCAGATGCCTTCGGGTTGATAGGGCATGACGCTCGGCCCGCCCACCTTTCGGCTGAGCAAGCCTGAGGCGACCAGGCCCGCATCGCGAACCGATTCGGCGGGTAGCCGTTGTCGAGGGAACCACGAGAGCCACACGTTCTCGGGGTCGGCGGCTCGCTTCGCCGCCGATGCCGAGGACGCCTGCCGGTAGGTCGCCGACGTGACGATCAGCCGCATCAGCCGCTTGATGCGCCAATCCCCGGCCATGAACTCGGTGGCCAGCCAATCGAGCAATTCGGGGTGGCTCGGCTTGGCCGCGCGCAGACCGAAGTCTTCGGGGGTCTCGACGATGGCTCGCCCGAAGATCTGTTGCCACATGCGGTTCACGAACACACGCGCCGTCAGGGGGTTGTCGTCGCTCACCAGCCATCGCGCCAAGCCCAGTCGGTTCGCGGGATCGCCGGGCGACATGGGTTGAAGGAACTTCGGCGTGCCCGCCACCACCATCTTGTCGGGCAGCAGGTAGGTGCCCTTCAGACGGATGGGCGTGGCGGGGGGATACTGCCCGGGACGCTCGCGCAGGATCATGGTCGTGGGCGGAGCGAGCGCGGCGGCTTGATCTCGGACGGCCTTGAGGGCGGCTTCGGCGGCCTTATAGACCTCGTCGTCGCGTTTGAGCTTGGCCAGCGACGCTTCGAGTTCGGCGATGCGTCGGTCCAGTTCGGCTTTGCGTGCGGATGCCTCGGGGTCCATCGAGAGGTCCGGCTCGTCGGACGTCTCGAAGAACGCCAACATCTTGTAGAACTCGTCGATCGAGACGGGATCGTACTTGTGGTCGTGGCACTGGGCGCACGCCAGCGTCGAGGCCAGCCAAACCGTGCCTGTGGTCCCGACTCGGTCCACGAGCGTCAGCCACCGCTGTTCGCCTTGGTCCACGCCGCCTTCCCGGTTGGTCATCGTGTTGCGATGGAATCCGGTGGCGACGAGCTGATCGCGCGAAGGGTTCGGCAGCAGGTCGCCAGCGATCTGCTCGATGGTGAACCGATCGAACGGCATGTCTTGGTTGAAGGCCCGGATCACCCAGTCGCGGTAGGGCCAGATCGTGCGGCGGAAATCGGCTTCGTAGCCGTCGGTGTCGGCGTAGCGGGCGAGGTCGAGCCAGTGCTGCGCCATCTTCTCGCCGTAGTGGGGTGACTCGAGCAGCCGATCCACGAGCCGTTCGTAAGCGTCCGGTCGTTTGTCGGCGAGCAAGGTTTCCAGTTCGCGAAGGGTCGGCGGCAGGCCCACGAGGTCGAGATACACACGCCGGCAGAGCGCGGCGCGGTCGGCCTCGGGGTTGGGGTTCAGGCCTCGATCGTCCAGAGCACGCGCGACGAACCGGTCGATGGCGTTTCTGGCCCATCCCGCGCCCGCGTTGGGGGGTGCGGGGCGCGTCGGCGCCTGGTACGCCCAGTGCTTGGCCGGTTTGGCTCCCTCCGTCTTGGCGCCGGCGCGGATCCACGCTTCGATCGCGGCGATTTCGGCGGGTTTGAGCGGTGCGAAGCCCATCGGCATGCGCGGCTTGCCGTCGAGGCCCTTGATGCGGCGGACGAGTTCGCTCTTCAAGGGGTCGCCCGGGACGACCGATTGCGCGATGCCTTCGGGCGTGTCGAGCCTGAGGTCGCCGAGTTGGACGTCTGCGCCATGGCACGACCAGCACGAGGCGCGCAGGATGGGCTCGATGTCGCGCACGTAGTCGGGGGGCGTTGCCGCCGCCTGTTGCCATGTGGTCGCCGCCAGCACCCAAGGTGCCGCCACCGCCGCGCCGATCGCCGCCTGTCGAAGCTTCATCGCCGTCCCCATTCTAGCCTGCCTGGGGAACTTTTCAGGCCGGATCGGATTCTGAACACACAGTGGCGAAGCGGTCGAATACAACCCCCGCCGATGAAAAGTTCCGGAAAATGTTGGAATTCCCGGTGAAGTTGGCGTAGACTGTTTTAGCTATTTGAATTCCTTTCGGAGGTCCTAGCACAATCTTGAAACGCAGAGCCTTTACACTCATCGAGCTCCTCGTCGTTATCGCGATCATCGCGATTCTGGCGGCCATGCTCTTCCCGGTCTACGCGCAAGCGAAGGAATCGGCGAAGAAGACGACGGCCCTCAGCAACTACAAGCAGACCGGCACCGGCATCCTGCTCTACACGGCCGACAATGACGACAGCTTCCCGCTGGCGTTCGGCACGGACGGCGCGACCGGTCAGGCGCGCTGGAACTTCTGGCACCGCGTTCCCGCGGGCTGGCAGGCCAACGGCATCCACAACGTGGAGCCGCGACGCAGCGAAGACGCCCAGATGTGGGCCGCTTCGACGATCCCCTACCTGAAGAGCCTTGAAATCGCTTCTCAGACGGGCGTCAGCAAGTACCGCCTCGCCACCGACTACACGCTGGCAACGACCGCGACGGCCTCCGTCGGTATGTCCATGAACGGCATGCTGCACGGTTGGGGCGTGACGGCTGTCAACCAGCCGTCGAAGCTTCCGCTCCTCTGGGCGGGCATGTTCAAGCAGAACATGGACGGCTTCGCGATCACGAGCCCGCAGCTGTGGTGCACGGCCGCCGGTCCCTGCCGGTTCAACCCGAGCGGTTCGCCGGTCGCCGGTGGTCCGACGGACTACGGCTACGTCTGGTGGGGCTTCGCCAACGGATTCACCACGTGGGTCTATGGCCGAGGCATGCACTTCGTCGCGACGGACACGTCTGCGAAGTTCCGCAACATCAACGCCCCCGAATGGAGCACCGCCAAGGTCATGACCAATGACCACGCTTGGTCGGCGTTCGAAGACGGTCGGGGCGGCGCGGGCGTCCCCTACTGGATGACGGACTGCGTCCAGCCGGGCGGCACGAAGAACGGGACGATCTTCTACCCGGGCTTCTTCCGACCGGACTCGGAGTTCAACTACACCGAGGTTCAGTGCGACATCGGCAACGGCTAATCCCGTTGGCGTGACGCGAGACAAGTCTTGCCTCCCCAACGGGGGGCAAGACTTTCTCATGGAGGCGAAATGAGAACATCCATCTTGACCCTGATCCTGCTACTGGCCGTCGTCTTTTCCGCGCTCGGATGCCGGGATGGCGAAGGCACCGTCAACATGACCGAAGAAGACAAGGCAGCGTCTGCCAACGTGCAGAAACAAGGCGGCACCGCCGCGCCGATGCCCACCGAGGGCGTCGACAACTAAGAGAGGTTTCCCCCATGCGATCCATTCTTACCTTGCTCGTTCTCGTCTTTGGGCTTTTGGTCGTCCTCGCGGGCTGCGGCGAGCCGCCGCCCAAGACGCTTGAGATCACTCAGGCCGACAAGGATGCCATGAAGAACGTGAAGGGTGGCGGCCGGCCCGCGCCGATGCCCGTGGATGGCATCGACAACTGACCTGTCGCTTCTGATCGGTCCACCCAAGGAACTCCGCCTCTCCCCCGGGAGGCGGAGTTCGTTCTTTTGTGGGGGCGCGGATTTTATTGGGCCTCAGGCTTGCCGTTGATTGCCGGGACCGGGTTTGGCCAGCATGTTGGCCGTGTCGCGCAGCCCCATCCACCACTGTTTCTTGGGGCGCTGGTTCTTGACGTCGTAGTCGCGCAGGGCGTCGGCGAGGTCGCTGATGCGCGTGGCGTCGCCCTCGATGCCGACGCAGGCCGCTCCGGCCTCCCCTGCCAGAGCCTGCTCTTCGAGCCATCCGATGCATCGCAGCGAGAACTTGGTGGCCAAGATGCGGTCGAACGGGCTAGGGTCGCCACCCTGCTGCAGGTGGCCCAGCACCGACATGCGGACTTCGTACAACTCTCCACCCTCGGCCTCGAACAAATCCGCCATGAACTGCGTGGTGTACAGGGGGTGGGCCTTCTCGCCCCGCACCATCACGCCCAGCCGCTTGCCATGCGCGAACCCTTCGTTCAGCAGGTCCACGTCGCGGTGCAGGTCGTTGAGCGTGACGCCCTCCTCGGGCAGGTAGGCGCGCTCGGCACCCGTCGCGATCATGCTCATCAGAGTCAGATAGCCGCACGTGTTGCCCATGACCTCGACCACAAAGCACCGCCGCGAAGCCACCGCCGACTGCTTGATCTTGTTCACGGCGTCCACGATGTTGTTGAGCGCCGTGTCCGAGCCGACCGCCCACTCGCTGCCCGGCAGGTTGTTGTTGATGGAGGCCGGAAGGCAGATGATGGGTAAGTTGAAGGCAGGATAGTTGTCTCTTTCCTTCACCAGTTGAAGCACGGTCGAGTAGCCCGCCCAGCCGCCGATGACCAGCAGCGCGTCAATGCCCTTCGACTCGATGGTGCGCGCCATCGCATAGAAGTCCTTGCCCACCGGGGCCTTGCGGTTCGTGCCCAGGTCCGCGCCTCCGCGAGACGCCCAATGGTCCACGTCCATCCAAGCAAACTCGCGCATATCGTCGTGGATGAGCCCTTGGAAACTGTGGTGGACGCCGAGCATGGTATGTCCCCGATCCAGACCCAGCCGAACCGCCGCACGAACGGCGGTATTCATCCCCGGCGCAGGCGCGGAGGCGTTCATCACCGCGATCTTCAGCCGCCGCCGCTCTTCGGAGGGTTTGTGCGGCGAGGCGCGCACCAGCGTGCGCAGCGTCTGGAAATCCTCCTGGAACGCCTTGCCCCGCAGATCGAGCGCCCGGTCGAAGTCGAGCGCCGCGATGGCCTCGTTCACCTCGCGGGTCTTCTTCACGCATTCCATGAGCGGCCGCTTGGTCACTCGGTTGGCGTCCATTCCGATGAGCTGCGGTGTCGAGTCGCGCCCCGCCTTGAGTACTTCTTCCACCGCGGCCACGCCGACGAGCGTGCTCATCAGCCGGTCGTACGCACTGGGCGCCCCGCCCCGTTGCACGTGGCCCAAAATGGTCAGCCGCACCTCTTCGTTCAAGTGGTCCGAGATCACCTGGCGCACGTAGGAGGCCGCGATGCGGTGGCCGTAGCGGTCCACGGCACCTTCGGCAATGATGACGATGCTGTCGCGCCGGCCCGCTTTGCGCCCGCTGCTCAGCACTTCGCACATCTTGGCTTCCCAGTTCTCGACGTCGGGCGGGCTCTCGGGGATGAGCACCCAATCGGCCCCGGTGGCCAAGGCGCTCATCAGGGCCAAGTAGCCCGAGTTGCGGCCCATCACTTCGACGACGAACGCGCGTTGGTGGCTGGCGGCGGTGCTGCTGATGCAGTCCACGGCCGAGACGATGCGGTGCAAGGCGCTGTCTGCCCCGATCGTGGTGTCCGTGCCCCACATGTCGTTGTCGATCGAGCCGACGAGCCCGACGATGAGGAGATGGGGGTGCGAGGCCGCCTGCTCGGGCGTCAGCTCGCCCTGCGCCACCAGAGCGGCCAAAGCGTCGTTCCATTCGGCGCGCAGCGTGTCCGCACCCGTGAGGCTGCCATCGCCGCCGATGACCACCAAGGCTTGGATGTTGTTTTGGACCAGGTGCTTGACCGCGACCATACGGCCTTGCGGTGTGCGGAACTCGGCGCTTCGCGCCGTACCGATAGCCGTTCCACCCGCCTGCAGGATGCCTCCGACGTCGCTCCATTCCAGCGGGTGGATTTGGTCGCCGCCACGGATGAGGCCCTCGTAGCCTTCGCGGATCGCGAACACCCTTGCGCCCCGGTCCAAGCCCGCACGCACTACGGCACGCAACGCGGCGTTCATGCCTTGGGCGTCGCCCCCGCTTGTGAGGACGCCGATATTCTTCACGGCACCTGGAATCATCCTGGTGATTCTATCGGGACGAACGCGCCGATCAATACAGGAACATGGGCTTTCCGAGCACGTGGCGCACCTTTGGACGGTATTCCTCGGGGTCGTAGAGTTCCGAAACGTCCACCCGCTTGACGCCGCTGGTCACGGTGCTCATGGCGATGTGGGTGTACGCGCCGTCGCGCAGGGCCACCATTCGTCCGCTCGAACCGCTCGTGATGAGCTGCACGGCCAGGTTGGCGTAGTTCACGCCGACCATGAGGTCCAAGGCGTCCGGGGCGCCCGAGCGCATCAGGTAGGAGACCTGTTGGTAGATGATGTGCTCGCCGGTGAGCTTCTTAAGGGCTTCGCCCGTGAGCTCGCCGATGCCGCCCAGTTTGCGGTGGCCATAGGCGTCGGCTTCGCCGTATTCCACGACTTGGCCGCCGAGGAAGTGCGCGCCCTCGCTGATGGTGACCATCGCGTAGTTGCTCGGGTTGGCCCTTTTGTCGCGCATGACCAATTCGGCCAGCTTCTCGACGTCGAAGGGCACCTCGGAGATCAGGGCGCGGTCCACGCTGGCGAGGTAGGAACTGATGAGGCTGGTCTCGCCGCTGTTGCGGCCGAACAACTCGACGACGGCGATCCGCTCGTGCGAGCCCGTGCTCGTACGGAGTTGGTGGATGAACTGGACGCTGCGCGTGACGGCCGTGCCGAAGCCGATGCAGTAGTCGGTCCCGTACACGTCGTTGTCCATCGTCTTGGGGATGGCGACCACGGGGAAGCCTTCGCGGTGGAGCCGCTCGCCGAAGCTGAGGGTGTCGTCGCCGCCGATGGGGATCAGCCGATCAATGCCGAGGAACTCGAGGTTCTTGAGCACGTGGGGCGTGAAGTCGAGGATTTCGTTCTCGTTCTTGGGCGGGTTCTCAGGGTCCTTGAGGAACTCGGGTGTGTCTTTGGCGCGCACCTTTTGGGGGTTGGTGCGGCTGGTGTGCAGGAACGTGCCGCCGGTCCGGTCCACGGTGCGCACGACGCCCTTGTCCAGCGGGATCATGCATCGGGCATAGGATTCGGGGTCCTCGCGATCGAAGTGAAGCAACCCCCACCACCCTCTTCGGATGCCGACCACTTCGTGGCCTTCGTCAATGGCTCGCTCGACGAGCGCTTTGATACAGGGATTGAGACCGGGGACATCTCCTCCACCGGTGAGTACGCCGATTTTCATGGTTGCTTGCCTCTGAGGAGCGACCGGCGACGTTGGCGGCCTAGAACTGACTCTTCAACCGATTATAGACGCCTCGGGCCGTCGCCCGACGGACCTGGTCGCATCGAACGCAGTCCAGAGCCCGCAGCGGTTCCAGCACATGCACTCGCAGCGTCAAACGGTCGAGGCTCGCCGACTCGCCCGACTCGATCGAACAGGGTCATGCTATCATAGGGGTTGAGTGACCGCAAGCAATGAGCTCTGAATCCCTGCCACAGCTAGCAAACCCGCCCATAGTCGAGGCAGTCGTTGATTTGGATTGCATTTTTGATCAAGCCCCGGATCTTCAGGGGATTCGGCTTGCCGCGGCAGAAGCCGTTGGCCAGGACTACCCCGAGTCGGATCAAGTCTGGCGAACAGACTTTAGAGTGGATATCTCTAAGGCCGGCGCCAACGTCGGCGCAAGTCAAGTTGCCCCTGAATGCCAAGCGTTGCGGTTCTGGAACAAGCAAAGAAATCAGTTGGTTCAGTTCAGGACGGCAGGCTTCAGCTTTAATCGGCTTCGCCCCTACAGTGGATTTGATGCATACAAAGAGGAGTTGAGGGCAAACTGGCTCAAGTACTGTGACATCGCTGCGCCTAATCGCATCAATATCGTGCGCCTTCGCTACGTGAACGTCATACGAATTGAGCAGAATCTGCACGATATTGACGACTACTTCAAAATCGGGCCCAGGATTCCGACGATTGAACCTGAACTGAGCGTGGCTCGGTTCTCCAACAAGTGCTTGGTCTTTGATTCGGCCCGGAGTTCAGATGCTGAGATTGCACTTGACTTGCGTCCCGCAAACGACTCTTCGAGATACACTCTTACGATCACGGTTGGAAAGAGGGTGGATATTGAGCCGATCGATTGGTTGCAGGTGTGCTCAACGATTGAAAGCCTGCGAGGTTTCAAGAACATCCTATTCAAGGAGTCCATTACAGAAAAATGCCTACAACTGTTCGGTTAGCAACGGCACTCGCGCTCTCTATGGCTGTCGCATGCAACGATAGCAACAGTCTGGCGTTGCCTCTCCAGGACCATCCGATGGCCGATCAGGCGACTAGTACACCAACCGATGCCTCCGCGCTCAATGCTGGATCTGAGGTGACTCCCACAGCCATGTCGGGAGAAGAGATGGCTCTGTTGGCCCAAGTCCCGAGCGAGGTCAGGAACCGGTCGCTTGAGTTCGCGAACTTGATTCGTGACATTGAGCCTCCGGAGTACGATGTCGTTGACGAACAGGACTGGGTTTGTGCGACATGGCAGTATGGCGATCGATATCTGATGTTGTTGATTGGTTCTGATGACACGATTGTCGGCTCCTGGTCAATAGGAGATGACATCCGTAGTTTCAGGTATCGGTTGTCGGACCGATGCCTGTTAGAGGAAGTCGGCCGCGTTGTCTGTCTTGTGAAAGCGATCACGTCGAGCACCGATTGAACTATGGCCAAGCATGGTGACTCTGGTGCGACGGCTTCGGAACTTCCCGATGCGACTGACTTGGCGCGGATTGCCACAGAAAGAGGTAAGTGCAACAAGGCGAAGCTGTATATTCCGCCGCGGAACCTTCGAATGTCGACGGCTGTGATCAGAGAAAGGAATTGCGAGTCGATAAAGGCCGTTGCTTCGCTGCTAGATCTGAGCCCAGTTATGGGTGCAGGATTGCTTACGGTTGGCGACGTCCAGTCCGTTGGTACACTCAAGGTGGAACTTGAGCCGACAGAGAGCACACGTGATCACGCCGTTATTGTCGGATGGCCCAACCCCGCTGCTGACGCGGACCGACGAGAGGCTCTGTTGCTCGTCGCTGGCGAGTTGTTCAAGTTGCATTGTTGGTGCGATTGTCCGCCTTCGCATTCGGACGCAGGGTGACCATGCTCGAGCAATCCTTCCGGTTGTGTGGGAACGCAGGGCACTGAGTGCGCTCACGGGCGAAAGTCACGGCGAATGTCCGAAGCGTCCGGTGGGCCTGTGAGTCAGAATAGGGAGACCCCAGCACCCATGACTTTGACCCATTTCGCCCCGATCGCGGCCGTTCTGGCCCTTGCCGGATTCGCCGCCGCACAGCGCTCCGCCTTGCAGGTGGACATCGAGCGCTTGCGGAGCCGCGACGAGATCGCCGCGCGCACCGATGAAGCCGTGCGGACGTTCGCCAAGACGTTGGCGCTGCAGACGCGCGCGGCGCGCGACGCCCGCCGGTCCATCCAGGTCCGGGAGCCTCTGTACTTCACGCCCGTGACGGTGCGCGTGAACCCCACGCCGCCGCGCAAGACACGGGGCGGACCGGGACCGCTGACCCTGGTTTTCGACGATTCGGGTTCGCGGGCTTTCCCCAGCGACTACCGCCAGTTCCTGAGCAAGCTCTACGATCAGGCGAAGCCGACGCTCGACCTGGTGTTCGGTTCGCCAGCGCAGGGAGGCACCGTCCGCGTCCGAAACTACGACGCCGACATCGCCGACCGCGAGTACCTCGCCGGAGGCTACTTCCTCCCCGACAACGGCTCGGGCGAGCCGGAGATCCGATTTCCGCTCTACACGTCGGGCGGCGAACTGCACATGCCCAGCGCAGCGGTCAACTTCATCCACTGTCTGTTGCTGGCTTATCTTGGCCCGGCCCCGTTCGAGTTCGACGCGTTTCAGGAGGGCTTGGTCCGGGCGGCCACGATGCGCGTGGCGCGGTCTCCGGGGGTCATGCCGAGCGGCTTGGACCCGGAACTCGTCGAGGCCGTCCTCGACCTCAACTACGACGCGGGACCCCGTTACGACTGGACCAACCAGCCCGCCCTGAGCGGCCCGACGTTCATCGCACCGAACCTCCGCACCACGCCGCTCCCCATCGGCGGCAGTTTGGGCGGCCTGTACCTGCAACGCTACCGCATGGCGGGCGCAGCATGGCAGAAGGTGCTCGTCGAGCATCCCGGCTTCGCCAAGGAGTTTCTCACGCGCTACCACGGTTCCAAGGGCACCTCGGGCGATGTGGCGGCGCTGGTGGCGATGGCCGATCAGGCGATCAAGGCGCTGGCCGGGCCGAGCGGCACCGTCGAAGGATTGCCGTTCCCCGATTGGTTCGCGCGGCAGCACATCTTGGACACCCATCAGGCGTTCGGCACGCGGCTTTTCCTGGAGCCCATCCCGATCGCCGACGGCTTGGGCGGGTCCGACTTCGGCGTCTTTATTCTGGAAGCGACGTTCTTCTCCTCCGACCTGGCGGGGAACGAGCAGTTGCTGAGCGGCACCGCCTACCCCATCGTTTGGGACCCGTTCTTCAACCGTGTGTTCACGTCCTCGGGGCAGGACGACCGCATGACGTTCTTCCAGAGCTACGGCTCGGTGACGCCGAACCTGCCCAACCTCTCGCTCGGCAAGCCTTACGCGGCGACGGTTGATCTGCCCGTGCAGGACCGCATCGCCCGCGTGGTGCTGCCGGCGGGTGCGATCGCCACGGCTTCGACGAGCGGCGACCCCAACCATGTGTTCGGGACGGTTGTGGGTGCGCCCGCCGCGACACCCATGAAGGTCCGCATCGGCAATGGGCTGACCACGTTTGGCGAGCTGACCGTGACCGATGGCGCGTTCGGCGGCAAGTTCGCCACGGCCTTCCAGAACTCGCAGCGGCTGATCGTCGAGGTGCTCCGCGCCGCCGACAACGCCTTGCTCGCCACGCGGCGCGTGAACAAGGGGCCCGGGCCGTTGGCGTTGGACATCCGCATGGACGCCGAAGCCACGTTCCCCTTCGCCTCCGGGCTGCCCAAGGGCGTCTCGCTGATCGGCGTGCCCGTGGCCCCGTTCCGGACCGATGCGGCGAGCCTGTTCGGGGTTCCCTCGGGGCAATTGCAGTTGGCCCGCTACAACCCCGCGCGCGCGGCCTACGACCTGTTCCCCTCGCTTCCGCCCGTGGAGCAGGGGCATGGCTACTTCCTTCGGCTCAATGCGGCGAAGCCCGGGTTCACGATGACCGGGCGGACCGTGCCCAACATGCCCGTGGCCGTCGCGTTGCGGCCGGGCTGGAACCTCATCTCCAACCCCTCGCCCTTCTCGACGGCGTTTGGCAACGTGCGCATCGTGCGAGGGTCGGACTTCCCGCGATCCTGGGCGGAAGCCACCAATCCGAGCCAGACGGGCGGGCCGTTGGTGGGTGCGGATGTGTTCAAGTTCATGCCAGGAAACAACGATCCATTCACGGGCGCTCCCGAAGGGGGCAGCATGGTCGCGGCGACTCACTTCGAGGCAGGGGTCGGCGTCTTTGTTCGCGTTCTCGCCCCCGAGGGCGTGACCTTGTTGTTCGAAAGGGCCTCGATGGGGACCCTGACCGCACCCGTGCGCGATCGCTGGAGCATGAAGGCGATGACGCGTTCGGGCCGAGCGGTGACCGAGGTCGTCATCGCGCAATCGAAGTTCGCCAAGGGCGGGGTGGAAGCCCACGACACGCCGACGCCGCCAACGCTCGGCGGGACGCAATCCTACTTGTCGTTGAACCAGAACTCGCTGTACCGCGACACGCGAAGCCTGAGCGGGTGGCAGACTTACCGCATGGTTCACGAGAACCTGGAGGTCGGCAAAACGTACACGACCACGTTCCAGGTCGTCGAGGGCTCGGTCGGCTGGTTCTGGCTCTACGACCCTTCGACGCGCCGGACGCACCGGATACACCCGAGCTGGAGTTTCTCGTTCGTGGCCCGGACGCCCAAGATGACGTTCGACTATTCCGTGCGGGGTGACTTCTGATGAGATCGTGGTGGCTGCTCCTGATGTTGATTCCCGTGGTCCTTGCCGCTGCGTGCGGCGGCGGGGGTGGCGGAGGTGGTGGCGGTCCCGCCAACGTGTTGGTGACGGGGCGCGTGATTGACCTGCGCACGTTCGGCCCGCCCACCCCTGCGGCGAGCGTGCAGATCGGCTCGGTGGCCGCGTTGACCGATGCCAACGGCGTGTTCCAGCTGTCCGTGCCTGCAGGGGCCACGTCGGTCGTTATCGACAGCCGGGGCCCTTCCGGCGTGTGGACTTACTCGTTCGCGGCGGCGACCCAACCGACCAACGACGTGGGCGATCTCTACGTCGCGCCGCAGAAGACGACGGTCACGGGACGTGCGCTCAGCGCCGCCGACGAGTCGCCCGTGGTCGGTGCGCAGGTCGAGTTCGGCGGGCGTCGGGCGACCACGTCGGGCTCGGGAGCCTTCACGCTCGCCGATGTCGCGTACGTAGCCGCCGACTTTGCGGGCTTCTGGCAAATCGAAGGCGCCGTGCGCAGCAGCGGCTTCTTCACCGGCCTGTTCCGCGCCGAACCCTCGATCGCGAATGGCGAAAATGTGGTGGTTTTGGACGATATCCTGCTCATACCCGTCAGCGACACCACACCCCCGGACACGCCTTACAATGTTTGGGGGCGCGTGTCACCGGGGGCTAATGCGCCTGGAACGCTCGTGACGGTGAAGCAAGGTGGCACAAGCATTCGACGCTTCACCGTCGGCGCGAACGGACTGTACTGGTTCTGGCTGACTCCGGGCGCGTACACTCTGAGCTACACCAACGGATCGCTGACCACGGCGGATCAAGCCGTCAATCTCGAACGGTCCGATCAGGTGGTGAGACGCGATGTCACGCTCAACTAAACGCTGGATCGCCCGATTGCTCGGGACCGTCGCCTTTGTGGCCGGCGTTCCAGCGGTTGCGCTGTACCTGCGAGAGATCGTCACGCTGGATCCGTTCGCTTCTTATCGGGCGGGCAGCGACAACCCGTGGATGGAGTCTGGCATCACGGTCAACCAAGCGACGGTGAGGCACTGGTCGGAGGGCAAGCTGGTCAGCCGAACCCGAGCCGACTCGCTCACGATCCGGGCCGATCGCCAAGTCATCGCGTTCCGGGACGCCACGGGAGAGGTGAACTCCGAGCAGGGGCGCTTCCATTTCTCGGCTCAGACGGCTTCATGGAACGCCATCGTCAAGAATCTGGACTGCCCCACTCAGGTGCGGATCTGGAACGACGACCTGGACCTGATCGTCCCGGGGTTCAAGTACAGCCAATCGCGTGGAAAGTTGGACGTGCCCGGCCAAGTGCGCGGCAAGCTCTATGGCGGCGACTTTTCGGCGCAGGATTTGGTGTATTTCGTCGAAACAGACCGGTACGAAACCGGACCTATCCGGTGGGTCGGGGAGCGCGACGACGTGGACCTCGGCCAAGAGAAGCGCTCGGGCATCTGGGACGTCTCGGGCAAGAAGATGCGGTCGCTCTCGCGCGATGTCGTCGAGTACACCGAGGGCGTTGCCAAAGACAGCGAAGGCGAGATCATCGTCAAGGCCAACGTGGTCCAGGTGGACCGCAAGACCGACGTCGTCACCGCCAAGGGCAACGTGCGTTACTACGGGCTGGAAGCGAACCTGACCGCCGACCAAGCCGTGGTCTATCGCAAGGAGAAACGCACCGTGCTCACGGGCAACGTCCGCATGCTGGTCAAACCGGAGGACAAGCAGGTGCTCGAAGAGATCGAGATTCCCCCGATTCGCCCGCTGGTTCCGGACGAGGTGTCCAAGTCGCGTCCTCCCGCCCCAGTCCAGATGCCTCCGGACAAGGCCAAGGACGACGAGATCCGCGACCCGGCGACGCGGCGCAAGTACCCCATTCTTCTGAGCGCCGACCGCGTGGAGTACTGGTATGCGGAGGGTTCGCGGCGCGGGGTGGCCACGGGCTCGCCCAATGCGTTCCAGCAACTCTCCGGCGACCGCTGGCGGCACATGTGGGCGTTCCGCGCCGAGTTCGACGGCGAAAAGGACGAACTCCAGTTGTTCTCGCAAGAAGAGAAGCGGGACGTGCGCTTCAAGTCTTCGCTGGGCGACGACCTGACGGCCAAGTGGTTCAGGGTGCTCACCAAGGACGATTCGGACGAATGGGAAGGCGACGACGTCGTCGGCAAGGTCTATGTGGACGACGAAGGCGAACTTCCCCGCTCGAACCGGGGTGGCGGCGGTGGCGCACCTCCTCCCAGCCGCACCCGAGCCTAGCCGAAGCCGATGAGCGATCTGCTGAGCGTCACGCCGAGCGGCCTCTACTGCGAGGCGGGCGGCTTCTACATTGACCCGTGGCGTCCCGTGGAACGCGCCGTCGTGACGCACGCGCACAGCGACCATGCTCGTCCGGGCTCCAAGCGCTACCTTTGCTCGTCGGCGTGCGCCCCGTTCGTGCGGTTGCGCTGCGGCGAGGAGTCGGCGATCTCCTGCCTCGAGTTCGGCGAGCGTCGGACGATCAACGGGGTGACGCTCAGCCTCCACCCCGCCGGGCACATCCTGGGTTCGGCGCAAGTGCGCGTGGAACACCAAGGCGAGGTTTGGGTGGTGACCGGCGACTACAAGACCGAGCCCGACCCCACGGTCGAGCCGTTCGAGTTGGTGCGGTGCCACACGCTGATCACGGAGTGCACGTTCGGGCTGCCCGTCTATCGTTGGCCAGAGGCGCTGGCGGAGTTCGAGCGGATCAACGCGTGGTGGGCGGCCAACCAATCGGCGGGACGCACCAGTGTGCTCATGGGTTACTCGCTCGGTAAGGCCCAGCGTCTGCTGGCCGGAGTGGATGCCGGGCTCGGCCCGATCTTCGCCCACGGGGCGGTTCTTGGCCCGACGCAGGCGTACCGCGATCAGGGCATCCGACTGCCGCCTGTGCGGCCGGTTTCCGAGGCTCCGCTGGACGTGGATTGGCCGCGCGCCTTGGTCGTCGCGCCGCCCGGCGCCGAGGCCACGCCCTGGATGCGCCGGTTTCGCGAGTCGGCGACAGCCTTCGCCTCGGGCTGGATGGCGGTGCGCGGGATCAAGCGGCGGCGGGGCGTCGAGCGGGGATTCGTGATCAGCGACCATGTGGATTGGCCGGCGCTCATGGAGGTGGTCGCGGCGACGGGGGCTTCACGCGTCTTGACCACGCACGGCTACTCGGCGGTGGTCGCCAAGCACCTGAGCGAGCGGGGACTCGACTCCTCGCCCCTGGAGACGCAGTTCCGAGGCGAGGCCGAGGAGGAAGGCGCGTGAAGCGTTTCGTGCGCCTGTTCGAGGCGCTGGACGGCACGACGGCCACCAAGGAGAAGATCGCCCTCCTGCGCGCCTACTTCGAAGAGGCCGAGCCCGAGGATGCCGCGTGGGCCGTGTGGCTGCTCTCGGGAAACAAACCCAAGGGCTCGGCCAACCGGACGCGGCTCGCCGCTTGGGCCAGCGAGGAAGCGGGCATCGCGGGCTGGCTGTTCGACGAGTGCCGTTCAGCCGTGGGCGACTTCGCCGAGACCATCGCCTTGCTGCTGCCCAAGGCCTGCGGCTCCGAGACGGGATTCACGTTGGCCGAGAATGCCGCCAAGATCGAATCGCTCGCCGTGCTCGACGAAACGGGCCAGCGGGAGGTCGTCCTGAGCGCCTGGCGCGGCATGGACGGAGCCGAGCGGCTCGTATTCAACAAACTGGTGACCGGGGCGTTTCGTGTCGGGGTCTCGCGCGACTTGGTGGTTCGCGGCTTGTCCGAGGCCTTGGGCGTGCCACGGGACGAGGTCGTGCACCGCTTGATGGGCGACTGGCGCCCGACGGCCGAGTTCTTCTCCTCACTGACCGACGGGGCCCCAAGCCCGTTGGACCGTCCCTACCCGTTTTGCCTCGCCCACCCCATCGCGGGCGACCCGGCGGAACTGGGCGCGATCGAAGGGTGGCAGGCCGAATGGAAGTGGGATGGCATTCGCGCGCAGGTGATCCGACGCAATGGGACGACGGCCATCTGGTCGCGCGGCGAGGAACTGGTGACCGACCGCTACCCCGAGATCGAGCAAGCCAGCCGCCTGCTGCCTGAGGGTTGTGTGCTGGATGGCGAGTTGCTTCCGTGGGGCGAGGGGGGACCGATGCCGTTCAACCAACTCCAGCGCCGCATCGGGCGCAAGACGGTGGGCGCGAAGCTGTTGGCCGAGATTCCCGTCGTGCTGATGGCTTACGACCTGCTGGAATCCGACGGCCAAGACTGCCGCCCTCTGCCCTTGAGCGAACGCCGAGACCGCTTGGCGGCCGTGGTGAACGAAGCGGGCCACCCGTTCCTGTTGTCTCCGACCGTCGCGGCGGGCTCTTGGGAGGAGCTAGGTGCCCTGCAGCGGTCCGCCTTGGGTCGTGGCGCGGAGGGGTTGATGCTCAAGCGGTTGGACTCGCCCTACGGAGTGGGCCGCAGGAGGGGCGCGTGGTGGAAATGGAAGCTCCAGCCGCGCAGCGTGGATGCCGTCTTGATGTACGCCTTGCGCGGTTCGGGAAGTCGGGCGTCGTTGTTCACCGATTACGCGTTCGGCGTGTGGAAGGGCCACGAGCTGGTGACGATCGCCAAGGCGTACTCGGGACTGACGAACGCGGAGATCCGCGAGGTGGACGCGTACATCCGCGCCAACACTCTGGAGAAGATCGGGCCCGCCCGCACCGTGCCGCCGGAACTCGTGTTCGAGATAGGGTTCGAGGGCATCCAGAAGTCGACGCGCCACAAGTCGGGCTACGCCGTCCGATTCCCGCGCATCTTGCGTTGGCGACGCGACAAGCGTCCCGAGGACGCCGACACCCTTGAGACGGTCGCTTCGCTCTTCGAGCCGCTAGAATAGGCGTATGCGCTTGGTTGCTGGGTTGTTGTTCGCGTTGAGTTGCCTGTCGGTCTCGGCCCAGGTGTTCGAATTCACCGTTTTGCCCTCGGCGAGCGGCATCAATGGTGCGATGGAGGTGCGGCTGGACACGGACGGCACGCTGATCGGCAACTACGACACGGCGAGCAACCCCACGGGGACGCGAACCAAGCCGGGGCTGTTCGGTTCGTTTCTCGACACGGAGAACGTCGCCGTGCCCGTCGAGGTGTTCGGCACGGTCGGCAGCCGCTCGGCGGGTTCGATCTCGACCCAATCTTCGGGCAACTTCACGTTGGAGATCGACCCCGCGTTGGGCAAGGCGTATGTGACGCGGTTCTCCTTGGACTTCTTGAACGGTTCGTCGCTCTCGATTCCGTCCAACATCTCGCTGCGCCAAAACGGGTTCCGGACGCGCTCGCCTTCGTTCTTTTACCTAGGCGGCACCATCGGGTTGCCGATCGGCAACGTCACCGTGGGCTCTCTTCGCGGCACCCAGATGGAGCCGAGCCCTCTGGGCACATGCAACACGCTGTCGGCGACCCAGTACAGCGTGGCGGTTCCGATCCCGCTCGTGCTTTCGGGCTCGATGCTGGTCATGGGGTCCGAGATCCCCTTGCCGCCTATCCCCTTTGAGATCCTGCTCATGGGCGTGGTGACCGTGGATGGTGCATCGGCGACGGTGGCATCGCAGAGCAGCTTCACCCTTGAAGAGACGCGCCAGCCCAACCAGCCGATCCCACCCTTCGATTTGGCGCTACCCACCACGGGCGACCCCGCCAACGTGATCATGAGTCTCATCCTGACCGAGCAGACCACCTACTTCCAGGGCACGAACACGATGGCCTGTTCAGGCCCCGTGTTGGCCTCGGGACACGTGGACGCGACGGTGACCTTCCAGGACCTCGCGCCCGGCATCTACGGGCCACAGGATGCCACGATGGACATCTACGATGTGGCTACGGGCGACCTCGTGTACCGCCGAGGACTGCTGCCCGCGGCCGGTCTGCACGCCATCCGGTTGCCGCACGGCACCTACGACTTGGCGCTCAAGGAGAGCCACTGGCTGCGCCGTCGTGTGCGCGTGACGGTGGGAACGACGCCGGTAGCGGCCACGCTGTCGCTGCTCAACGGCGACGTGAACGGGGACAACTCGGTGAACATCGCCGACTACCTGATCGTTCGAGGGGCGTTCGGCACCTCATCCGACAGCCCGAACTATGTTGCCGCCGCCGACTTGGACGGCAACGGTTCGGTCAACGCCACCGACTTCCTGATCCTCCGAAAGAACTTCGGGCGCGCGGGCGACTGAGCCAAGTGGGCTTGGAGGGACGCTCCATCGCGTCCTCGGCTGTCGGGCATGACGGAGCATGCCAGCTCAGGAGGCCCGAAAACGCTGATTACCAGCTCAGTCGGTTCATGGTGCCCTGGAACGGCCAGTTCTCAGACGCCTTGACCAATCCGTGCCGCACCGGATTCTCCTGTACGTAAAGCCACTTCTCCCCGTAGCTCTCAGTTGAACGCAACTGGCGGTCCCAAAAGCTACGTTGCCAGATAGGCTGGTCCCGCGGCTCGGGCCATTCTCGGCTGACCAAACTCTTGAAGAATGCCACCCACCGCTCAAGCGCGATCTCCTCGGCAGGAGAAACAAACGCGTGAATGTGGTCGGGCATGATGCAGTATCGCCCGACTTTCCATGCGTCGGCTCTCGTCCAAGCGGACCGAATCAACGCGTGGGCAGTGTCATTGGCCAACAACGGCCGCCTACCGTCAGTGCAAACGGTAAGCATCACGAGAACCGGTCTGGTGGCGCTGTCGACGGGCGGTACATGAATGGGCGCCTTGCGTTCGCGCACGATACCGGCAGTTTAGCATCAGGTTGGAGGGACGCGCTCCGTCGCGTCCTCGGCTGTCGGGCATGACGGAGCATGCCCCTCCAACGTTGCCGGATCGCTGGAGGGACGCGCTCCGTCGCGTCCTGGGCTGTCGGGCATGACGGAGCATGCCCCCCCCCAACGTTGCCGGATCGCTGGAGGGACGCGCTCCGTCGCGTCCTCGGCTGTCGGGCATGACGGAGCATGCCCCTCCAACGTTGCCGGATCGCTGGAGGGACGCGCTCCGTCGCGTCCTGGGCTGTCGGGCATGACGGAGCATGCCCCCCCCAACGTTGCCGGATCGCTGGGAAGGACGCGCTCCGTCGCGTCCTGGGCTGGTCGGCCATGACGGAGCATGCCCCTCCAACGTTGCCGGATCGCTGGGAAGGACGCGCTACGTCGCGTCCTGGGCTGTCGGGCATGACGGAGCATGCCCCTCCAACGTTGCCGGATCGCTGGGAAGGACGCGCTCCGTCGCGTCCTGGGCTGTCGGGCATGACGGAGCATGCCCCTCCAACGTTGCCGGGCACAAAGTGGTAACTTCGGTCGCATGGCCGACAAGCGCCTCATCATCGTGGACGGCTACAGCCTGCTGTACCGGGCGTTCTTCGCGACTCGGTACCTGAGCACCAGCGATGGCAAGCCGACCAACGCGTTGTACGGCTTCTGCAACATGCTCTTCATCCTGTTCGAGCGGGAGCATCCCGACGCCGTCGTCGTGGCGCTCGACGCACCGGGCAAGACGTTTCGGCACCACTACTTCGCCGAGTACAAGGCCACGCGGTCGGAGACCGCCGACGAACTCAAGGCGCAACTCCCTTGGGCGCGGGACCTGATCGCCGCGCTCGGCATCCCCAGCATCGAAGTCACGGGCTTCGAGGCAGACGACGTCGTGGGCACCATCAGCCGGCTCGCCGAGGAGGAGGGCTATGCGACGCTTATCATCACGGGCGACAACGACGCCCTGCAACTCGTGGATGAGAGCGTGCGCGTCGTCACGCCGAAGGTGGGCGTCACCGACGTGCAGGTCATGGACGTGGCGGCCGTCATCGAGAAGTACTCCGTCCCGCCAGCCTCACTTCCTGATTGGAAGGCCATCGTGGGCGACAAGAGCGACAACATCCCGGGCGTCCCCGGCATCGGCGAGAAGGGTGCCGCCGAGTTGCTCGCCCTGTTCGGGTCGATCGAAAATCTGCTGGAGCACTACGACGACGTGCCGCCCAAGTACCAGAAGAAGATCGACCCCGTGAAGGATCAGGTCCTGGACTACAAGTTCTTGGCCACCATCAAGCGCGACGTAGAGTTGGACTACGACTTCGACCCGTTGGTGCTCACGCCCGAGCAGTTCGGGACCGCCCGCGAGATGCTGGAGATGTTCGAGTTCCGCTCGCTGGCTCGGCGCGTCCACAAGATCCTCGGCCCCTACGTGAAGGGTGAAATGACCACGAGCGACGTGGTCGAACAGAAGCTCGACATCGAGTTGGTGGACACCCGCAGCCGAGCCGAACTCTTCGAAGCCGTGGGCGACCGGCCGTACGGCATCTACTTCGAGCCCGTCTCCGAGCAGTTGGGCTTCTTCGACGAGCCGACCATGGTGGCCTACGTGGCTGTGGGCGACGGCAAGGTTTTCAAGACCACTCAAGAGTTGGCGCAAGGGCTGTTCCGCGAGAAGACGGGCCAAGCCGTGGCGCACGACGCCAAGCCCATTTACAAGCGCGTCGCCACCGATGGCCGGAGCGTGCGCTTCGATACGATGCTGGCTGGGTTCGTGCTGCAATCCGGAAGGACGCAGTACGCGTTGCGCGACCTGATCCAAGGCTACACCGACCTTGGCGCGCCGCAGCGCTCGGAGGAGGTGGCGGCATCGCTGCTCGTGCTCGAGCGGGCCATGCGGGAACGGTTGGGCAAGGAAGAGCAGACCTCCGTGCTGGAGGATATCGAGCTGCCGCTGGTGCCCATTCTCGCCGAAATGGAAGGCGCCGGGATCATGGTGGACCCGCAGTACTTGGGCGACTTCTCGAAGTCGCTGGAGGGCGAAATCGAGCGCCTCCAAACCCGCGTGTGGGAACTGGCGGGCCAGGAGTTCAACATCGGCTCGCCCAAGCAGTTGGGCGAAGTCCTGTTCGAGAGGCTCGGCATCCCGGGGGTCAAGAAGACGAAGACGGGCTACGCCACGGGCGCGGAAGTGCTCAACATGCTCGCGCCCACCCACGAGATCGCGACCGAAATCCTGAACTGGCGCGAGCTTACGAAGCTCAAGAGCACCTATTCCGACTCGCTGCCCAAGATGGTTGCGGACGACGGGCGCATCCACACGTCGTTCACGCAGACCGGGGCCGCGACCGGGCGTCTGAGTTCCTCGAACCCCAACCTGCAGAACATCCCGATCCGCACCGAGTTGGGCCGCAAGATCCGGTCGGCGTTCATCGCGCCTTCGGGCTGGCGGCTGGCGTCGTTCGACTACTCGCAGATCGAGCTGAGGCTGCTGGCGCACCTGTGTCGAGACGAGAAGCTGGTGGACGCGTTCCAGCGGCGGATCGACGTCCACACGGTCACGGCTTCGTTGATGTTTCAGATACCCGAGGCCGACGTCACCAAAGAGCAACGGCGGTACGCGAAGATGCTGAACTATGCCGTTCTGTACGGCGTGACCGATTTCGGGCTAGCCAACCAACTGGGCGGCGGCTTCTCGGTCCGTGAAGCCAAGGGCCTGATCGAGAACTACTATGCGCGCTTCCCGGCGGTCAAGGAGTTCACGGAGTCGGTGGTCAAGGATGCGCGATCCAAGGGGTTTACGACGACGCTGTGCGGCAGGCGGCGGTACTTCCCGGACATTCACGCGGCCAACCGCAACGACCGGATGTACGCCGAGAGGCAGGCCATCAACGCCCCGATCCAAGGCGCCGCGGCCGACATGATCAAGATCGCCATGATCCGTGTGCGCAAGACGCTGGGCGCCTCCTCGACGCGGATGCTGCTGCAGGTGCACGACGAACTGCTGTTCGAGACTCCCGCCGACGCCGAGGCCCTTGTCGAGCCGATCCGTCAACAGATGGAGGAAGCCCTGCCGCTCTCGGTGCCTGTCGAGGTGGATGCCAAGGTGGGGGCGAACTGGAACGACATGACCCCAGTTCCCGCCGGCACATAGGATGGGGAGCAGGAAGTAGAGCGGAGTCGGGGAAACGTACGGACGTGATCCTCAGCGTCACCCTCAACCCCTGCGTGGACTACGCGGCATTCTGCAACGGCATCGTGCTCGGCGAGGTCAACCGAGTCACCCGCACCGAAACAGACGCGGGAGGCAAGGGCGTGAACCTTTCGCGCGTGGTGCGCGAGTTGGACGTGCCAACGGTGGCTACGGGATGGCTCGGAGGCGAAGCCGGTGAGTTTGTTGCGAACGTGCTCGCCCATCAGGGCGTCTCCGCCGATTTTGTGCCGATCGCGGGCGAAACGCGCGTGAACTTCAGCGTCGAGGATGGCACGGGCCGTCCGCCCACCCAGTTCAACGCTCCGGGACCGCTCATCGCTTCCGACGACTTGGCGCGCCTGGCGTCCAAGCTCCAAGCGATCGCGCCCGGCCATCGCTATGCCGCCATCGGCGGTTCTGCGCCCCCAGGGGTTCCGGACGACGTGTTCGCCCATCTGGTGGGTTTGCTCAAGTCAGCGGGTTGCTACGTTGCTCTCGATGCGGACGGCAAGCGGATGGCGTTGGGCTTGGGGGCCAACCCACACCTGATCAAGCCCAATACGTCCGAGGCCGAGGGTCTTCTTGGCCGCGCCATCGAGGGCCTAGACGAGCATTGCCGAGCCGCGATCGAGCTGGCCGCTTTGGGCGCGGAGAGCGTCTTGTTGAGCATGGGCAAAGATGGCGCGGTGCTCTACCGGCCCCACGGGATGTGGCACGCCACGCCGCCGAAGGTGGAGGTGCGAAGCACCATCGGCAGTGGCGACTCGCTGCTTGGGGGCTATTTGGCCGGATTGTCCAAGGGTATGGACGACGGCGAGGCCCTGCGGCTGGGCACGGCTTGCGGGGCGGCTACGGCAACCACGGATGGGTCGCAGATCGCTCGGCGCGAGGTGATCGAGTCGTTGCTGGGGCAAGTGGTCGTACGGCCCTTGTAAAACGACCCGGCCCCGCTCCGAAGAGCGAGGCCAGATACGGGTTCTCAGCTTTGTGGGCTTAGAACTTGGCGGAGAGCTGGCTCGTGACGAACGCGCCCTTCGCTCGGCCCATGCCGGGGAACGGGTTGAAGTAACCCACGCCCTTGGCATCCACGTCGCTGATCTCGGCCAGGAGGCTGAGCTTCGCGTTGTCGCTGAGGCGGTAGCCCACGCCGGCGCGGAACCAGTTCTCGTTGGGCTTGACCGTCAGGACGTTCATATCCCACTCGACTCGCTCGTAGCCGAGCATGAGGTTCCAGTTCGGGCTGAAGTGCCAATCAAGACCAGCCTTGAAGCTGTTGATCTTGTCGTCCTTGCCCAGACCAGCGACCGCGCCACCGGGGGTGGTGACGGTCTTGCCGAGGCCCTTGGCGAACTCGCCGGAGGCGCTCAGCGTGAGGTCCTCGTTCATCTTGAAGTGGCCACCCACTTGCAGGCTCTCGATGTCGGTGGGGTTCCACCACATGCCGATGCGGCCCCAAGAGCCGGCGGCGCCGAAGTTCGGGCCGATGTTGCGGTAGCCCGCATAGACGCCCCACTTGTCGTTGCTGTACTTCACCTTGCCGAACAGCGCAGCGTTCTCGTCGTCGAACCGAGACTTGTTGAAGTTCTTCAGGATCGACTTGGAGTAGCCGCCCTCAACCGCGAGGCTGCCGAACTTGTAGTTGGCAGTCGCCGCCATGACGTCCACGGCGTTGACCTGGTTGGCCGTACCAGCGTAGAGCGTCGTGTTGCTGCGGTTGATGATGTACGACAGGTTGATGTTGCCCTTGTCGCTGAGCGGAACGTTGACGTTCGCGCCGAGGACTCGGTCGACCATCAGGGTCGCCGCGCTGAATCCGCCGTAGCCGATCGGTCGAGCGCCGCCTGCGAGGACGGAGCCGAGCTGACCCGCCATGACCGGCGAGATTTCAACGCCGTTCACGCTCTGGTTGCCCGAGGTGCGACCGAAGAACAGGTCGAGGTTCACGCCGCCGAACTTGAAGCCGGCCACGCCGCCCGTGAGGACGTGCTCGCCGCTGTCCCACCGATCGTTCTTGAAGTACGGGGTGTTGTCGCCGCGCTGGAACACGTAGGGGCTGATCTTGTAGCCGAGGCGACCGACCTTGACCGACGTGCTGTTGCCGAGGATGCTGGCATCGAAGGAGACGTTGAGGTCCTGGATGTACAGGTCGCCCGCGCCTTCCTGGTAAGCCGCACCAGCGGTGACGGTGCCCTGGGTGCCGAAGCCGTCGTGGAACAGGCCGTTGGTCACCGCGGGAGCGGAGAGCATGTTGCCGTACACGAACGTGCCCTGCCACTTGGGGCCTTCCTTGTTGGTGCCCTTCATGGTGATGGCGGCCTCGTGGAATGCCGTGGCGCCCGTGATCAGACCGGATCGGTTGATCGGGAAGCCAGGGACCATGCCGGGGAGGCGACCGTCGACGGTGATCGGCTGGTTGCCGCTCTGGCCCTTGCCGCTGATCGTCACGAAGTCGATCGTGCCGTTGACCTGGACGTTGAGTCGCTTCTCAAGCTCGTCCATGCGACCGCCGAGGCTGGACAGATCCTTCTTCATCTGCTCGACGTCCACGCCAAGGCGGGACAGTTCGCGCTCGAAGGTGCTGGCCATTCGCTTCAGGTTGTCGATTTCCGGCTTCCACTTGGCGACTTCGTCGGCCTGGTTCTTCATCCGGGCGAGTTCGTCGCGGATGGCGCGGATATCGGCGGAGTGATCGGTGCCGCCGCCGGTTCGGCCCTCAACGCGACCGAGGCGAGCGATCAGATCGTCGATCTGGCGCTGCTGGCCGTTGTGGAGCTTCATCAGATAGTCGTACAGGCTGTGGAGCGCGTACGCCATCTCGTAGCGGGAGGCGGGGCGGGGGCCGCGGAACAGTCCGTCCGGATAGCCCTTGAGCAGGCCCTTGTTGAAGAGTTCCTTCAGTGCGTCGTAAGCCCAGTGAGTCTCGCTGACGTCCGGGGGAACCGGGCGACCCTGCGCGAGCACGGGGGCGACGACACCAAAGCAGAGGGTTGCGCTGAGCGCATACTTGAGCGTTCGCTTCATGATGTCCGTTCTAGCATCTCCTATCGAGAGTCCACTCTCAGGAGGCTCAGCGGACTTTGGAACCGCTCGGCTCGCACAACTTTCCTTCAGTTTCCTATGCTCGCCGCGCTATTCCTTAGCCTGCGTCGCTTCCTGCAAGCGGCCTGGCCGAACACATACTTTCAGCCACCTGCAGTTTAGCGCATTCCTGCCGACAATGCAAGAGCCGATTTGCAGGTTCATGCAAATTCACCTGCCCTAGGTTCGACAGGACCCTTTGGGCATGGGCCGAAGGGCTCAAAACCGCAGGGCAAGGTTCAGCGAGGTTCCTTGGTTGGCGCCCACGCGGCCATAGAGGGAGGCCAGTTCCAACGAGAACGTCTGGTTGCGGTCGAGGTACACGCCCAGCCGGTCCGTCACGACGAAGTCGGTGCGAGACTCCTTCACCGAGCCGTAGTCCACGGTCGTCCAAGCCGCCCCGATTCCCAACCCGACGTATGCCGATCCGAAACCCCAAACGTGCTCGTAGCCCAAGACGGCGATGCCGACCTCGGCGTCTCCGAAGTCGTCGCGCCCCTTGGTCCCGAGGAACGTCAGCGTAAGGAAGTCTTCGTTCTGCCGTCGCGAACCCAGGCTCTGCAGCGCGTACGCCATGCTGAGCGACACATTGTCCTTCTGGGTTTTGCGCAACGACTCGTTGCCTAGGAAGTACGCACCGAAGGCGACCCGCAGGGGGGCTTTTCTCTGTGCGACCGATGAGGACCGCGTTTCGGGTCGCTCCTGCCCCTTGGGCGGCGCAGCCGTGGGAGAGGGCTGGGTCACGGGCGGCACTTGCGGCTGAGGCGATTGCCCTCGGACGGGAAGTCCCACGTCGAAGCGCACGCCGCCGGCGGGTGGCGGCTCGATGGCGGGGGGTGGCTCGCTGGTTTTGGTGGGCGGAGGCTCGGCGGGCGGCGTCTCGCCCCGATACACCAGCGCCTCCGCGATCGCGCCGTCGAGCTTTCGGATGGCCGCAATGAACATGGTTTGGCTAGGGTTGCGCGCGAGGAAGGAACGAACGTCGGCCCACGTGCGCGTGGCCGCGTATTCGCCGCCTCGGATTTTGAGCGCGATGATCGTCTCGCCTGCTACAACCGCTTCTTGGGTTCCAGAGCCCGAGATGCGTGCCTCGGGCGAGTTGGGGTCGGCGACGATCCCGCGCAACCCAGAGGCCTGAGCCCACACAGCGGCCGTTGAGACCATCAACACGCACCACAAGCCGAAACGAAGCATTGGAGTCACCTTTCCGAGCAAGCCGATTATAACCCTGCCAGGCAGAGATGCGGGCTAAAGACGGGTTCAAACGCCAGTTTGTCCCTTTGGGCCTAGAAGAACCCGCACGAATGCTGGTTGGTCCCGTTGAGGATGCGGAATGAATCAGCCGATATATGCCTTGACGACACAGCAGGCGCCGGTCGCCCTGTTGAGGAGGAAACACACACCGACCATGGTTATCACGAAGAAATCGCGCAAGGGCTTCACGCTTGTCGAGCTCCTTGTCACCGTACTCATCCTTGCCGTTCTGATGGCAGTCGCGCTCCCGCTCTACCTGAGCGCGGTCGCCGACTCCGAGAAGAAGACGGCCCGCTCCAACATGCAGACGATCGCGAACGCCGTTCAGGCTTGGAAGATCAAGACGGGCGAAGATTACGCCCCGATCGCCAGCCCTGTCAGCACCACGCTGCTCGACCTGCAGAGCGAGCCCGTTTGCCCGCGCGGCGGCGAGTACTTTGTCGACCTCAGCGCCGAGCCGTTCACGGTCCACAGCACGATCGAAGAATTCGAAGATGCCGATGGTCCCTGCGGCGCCGGCTACACCCCCGGCTGCGACGGCAGCTAGTCTGCCCACTAAGCCGACCGGAAATTCGGCCTCGCCCCTTCGGGGCGGGGCCGCTGGTCGTTTGGGGGGTCTCAGGCTTCGCCGACGAACTCGATCAGGCGATAGCTGCGCGACGTGGATTTGAGCCGCCGCAGGATGCGCTGCTCGATCTGGCGAACCCGCTCCCGCGTGATATCGAGTTCCTTGGCGACTTCTTCCAGCGTGCGGTGATGCCCGTCGTCCAGTCCGTAGCGCAAGATGATCACTTCGCGCTCTCGCTCGTGAAGGTCCGACAGCATTTCGTCGATCAGCGAACGCATGATCGCCCGGGTCGTGGACGCGTCTGCGGATTCGCTGTCATCCGTGAGGAAGTCGGACAGCGACGAGTCGTCGCTGTTGGCGAACGGCGAGTCGAGGGATAGCGGTTCGTGGATGGCCGCGAAGAACTCGGCCACTTTTTCCGATCCCATGCCGGTCGCATCGGCGATCTCCTGGATCGTCGCGTCCCGCCCAAGGGTCTGTTGCAGGCGCGAAGCGGCGCGGAGCAACTTGCTCGTGGCTTCCAGCGTGTGGACGGGGATGCGGATCGTTCGCCCTTGGTCGCTGACGGCACGGGCCACGGACTGGCGGATCCACCACGTCGCGTAGGTGCTGAACCGGAACCCGCGCTCGCAATCGAACTTCCCGACGGCTCGGATCAATCCCACATTGCCTTCTTGGATCAGGTCCTGGAGCGACAGCCCACGTCCAACGTACCGCTTGGCGATGCTCACCACCAGGCGCAGGTTCGCCTCGATCAACGCCTGCTTTGCGGCTTCGTTGCCCTGCTTGGCCGCGCGGGCCAGTTCGGCTTCGCGATCGGCGGACAGCAGGGGAATCCGCCCGATCCGACGCAACCACATGCGAACGGAATCGTCCAGATGGACGCCGTCGAAAGCCACCTCTGATGTGCTGTCCTGTTCCGAGTCAGGGGACGCGGAGGGATGGGATGCGCCAGAGGTCGCCTCGCGGCTCGACTGGTCGCGAGGCGTACCCACCTGAGGCACCCGTTCCGCACCGGACGCCGCAGGGACGCTTCCTTCAACTTCCACATCGCCCCAGGCGGACCCGATCGGTGTTTTTGCCATGGAGCACTTGCAGCAGCTTGTTCAGCTTCCATTCACTATAGCAAAGGAATGGGGAAATCCCGCCGATTTTTTGCGGTCAATTTCCAGCGCGCCGCCGAAGCCGCTCTTGAAGCTCGCGCAACTTGGCGTCGTCGGCGTCGTTGAGCCCCTCCTGCGCCATGGCCAACCGCTCGCGCCTCTCCTTGGCCGAGCGCAGTTTGGCCGCGCAATCTTCGAGGTACGACTCGGAGAGGAAGGGCCGCTCCATGAACGAGAGGTCCACCAGGAGCGACACGGCATCGTCGTCGGCGATTTCGGCGATCCACTCGGCGGGTTCGCCCGTCGGTCCGGTTTCGTCGAACGCCCCGACCATCGCGCTTCGCAGGGCGAGCCCTTCGGGCGTGTAGCACAATCCTTCCTCGCGAATCGCCTTCCACGCCTGAGCCATGAAGCTCTGGCGCAGCAAGCCTCTGAACAGTCCCCGCTCCTCCACGGACAGCGGCGGAGCGCTCCGCTTCTTGGCGGCGGGTTGCGTCGAAGGTGCGCTCGACCGATAGATGCGACGGTGCTTGGCGACTTCGGTCCGTAGTGCGCGTTGAGCGGCGATCTGATCGGAGTGTCCGGGGTAGCGCGTCGCCAATCGCACGATGAGCCGGTCCAGCTCCATCGCGTTGGATTGCTTGGACATCACGCGCACGGCTTCGCGCCAGAACCCCTCTTGGGTGGGGGCCAGCTGGCTTTCGAGGTGGGCGAGTTCGAAGTCGATGGGGGAGATTCCCGCCTCCACCACGGCTTTCACGCCGCTCGGGCCCCTGGCTTTGAGCAACGTGTCGGGGTCGTCGCCTTCGCGCATGACGGCCACCTTCACCTCGATCTCGGCCGCTTGCAGCAATTCGGCGGCGCGGATGGCGGCCTTGGCTCCCGCTTCGTCCGCATCGTATAGGATCACGACCTTGCGGCACCACCGGCGGAGCAGGCGCACTTGGTCGTCGGCCAAGGCGGTGCCCAGCGAGGCGACGGCGTTCGTCACGCCCGCGCGGTGGCACGCGATCGTGTCCATGTAACCTTCGACGAGCACGGCTTCGTTGCCCTTGGAGACGGCGTCGCGGGCCAGATGGAACCCGTAGAGCACCTTGCTCTTGCGGTAGAGCGGCGTGTCGGAACTGTTGATGTACTTCGGGTGGACGTCGCCCATCGCCCTTCCGCCGAAGGCCACCAGTTCGCCTCGTTCGTCGCGGATGGGGAACATGAGCCGTCCCCTGAACCGATCGAAGTAGCCGCCGGAGTCATCCTCGTCCACCAGAAAGAGCTCTCGGGCCTGGGCCAGCTTGACGCCCTTTCGTTGCAGGTGGTTGGCGAGCGCCCCGCCGCCTGGGGAGAAGCCGATCTCCCATCGGAAGAGCGACTCCTTGTCCAGTCCCCGATTCTCGCAGTACGCGGCGGCTTCCTTGCTGAGTTCGAACTGGGTCCGGAAGAACTCCTGGGCCAGGCGCATGATGCTGCGGTGGTCGGTGAGGTCTTCTTTGGGGACGTCGGCGCGTCGGGAGAGCTTGACGCCGACGGATTCGGCGAGGATGCGGAGCGCTTCGGGGAAGTCGAGGCGCTGGGTCTTCATGACCCAGGTGAACGCGTCGCCGCTCTCGCCGCAGGCCCAACATCGGTAGCGCTGGAGGGTCGGGCTGACCGAGAACGACGGTTTGGAATCGTCGTGAAAGGGGCAGAGTCCGACATAGTTGCGCCCGGATCGTTTCAGGGCGACTTGTTTGGAGACAAGTTCGACCAGATCGATCCGGGCGCGTACTTCAGCGAGATCGTCGGCCAAGGCCGGGCGACCTCACACTTTGCCGGCGGAAACCACGACGCCGGTGACTTCGTAGTTGCCGTTTCGCTTCAGTTTGTTGAATCGGAACGCGACTTTGTCGTTCTTCAGGTAGCGGACCACGAGGGTGTCGGAGCTGATGTCGTACCCATCGGGGTTGCCGTACTTGGTCATGACGTTGCCGAACGACACGCCGAAGCCGACGCCTTGCCGCGTTTTGACCTTGCCATCGTTGATGCCGACGGCTTCGATCTGCACGACTTGGTTGTACTTGTTCAGGATGAACCCGTAGCGGCTGCCGCTGCGGTTGTAGACCCATCGCGTGTACTCGGCGTTCTCGGTGGCTCCACCGCCCGGGGCGCGTCCACCGGGGGCGCCGGGGAAGCCCATGCCCGCCGGAGGTCCGGCCGGGGGTCGCTGGGTGCTGGGCCCGCCGACTTGGCTGGCGCCTTCGATCTGGGGCACGGACTGCCGAAGCGAGTCGGTGCTTTGAAGAATGGTGTCGCCGAAGTCGAAGCCGTTGTTCAGGTCGATGCCCATGGGCGCGCCGCCTCGGGCGCCGGCTCCTCGTCCTGCAGCGCCGGCAGGGGGTCCGCCGGCTGCGGGGAATCCGCCGCGTCCGCCGAATCCGCCAGGGGGGCCACCGGCCGGAGCACCGCCACCGGCTCCGCCGGCGCCAATGCCCGCACCGCCGCCGATGGCGACGGCCTGAATCTCGTTCGGTGTTCCGTACAGCCCGATCAGCCGGATGCCGGTGTCAAACAACTTCACGCCGACGAGCCCTGTTTCGGCTCGGGTTGGGGTTCCTTGCGTCGCGCCGCCCGCAACAAGCGACGTGGCTGCAACGACCAAAGCGATTGCTTTCAGTCTCAAGAATTCGTCCTCCGATTGCCCGACGTTTGGACGTCGGGAAGTCTGTGAATAGGACGCACCTTCGCCCAGGGAGGTCACAAGGTCCCAAAGCGGGTTCGTCCGAGGTTCCTGAGGTATACCTGACGCCAAGAACAGGAGCCTCCGATGGGGCCAAAGCCCGCCGTTCGCGTTCGTCCGGAACCCTTGGCGTCGCCTTCGGCCTTCTCTTTGGATGAATCCTGATCAACGAGGAGTTTTCGAACCCAACATGGCAAGCAACCTATCCCTGACCGCCGCTGAATTCGACGAGAAAGTTCTGCAATCCCCCGTCCCCGTCTTGGTGGACTTCTGGGCCGAGTGGTGTGGCCCGTGCAAGGCGATCGGCCCCTCGGTCGAAGAGATCGCTTCCGAGTACGCGGACAAGGCGCGCGTCTTCAAAGTGGACGTGGACTCCGAAGGCGAACTCGCGATGAAGTACGGCATCATGAGCATCCCCGCGCTGCTCGTTTTCAAGGGCGGCCAGGAGGTTGACCGCATGGTCGGCGCCGGCCCCAAGCAGAAGATCGCCGGACTGCTCGACCGCCAACTCTGACGGTCGGCGCTACCGGGGCATCTTGAAGTCCCATCGCCCCGCAAGGACGCCATTGGCGTCCTTGCGGACCTGCATACCTGCATAAGGGCGTGTGCCAAACCTTCCCACGCGGTCCCAATAGGCCCGGTTGACCAGTGGGTCTCCCTCGAACAGGATGTCGGCGAAGTAGAACCCCGTGCGCGAGCCCGACGCCAATCCGTACGCGTGGATGTGAGCGGGTTCGGTGCCGCCGGGATACGGCGCTGGGCGCGTCGTGCGCAAGACGTACTGCCCCTTGGCATTGGTCTTGAGCCAGCCGCGCAGCGTTCCGTGCCACCTAGTCCACCCGCTGGGAGACTCGCCGGAAGGGTAGAGCCCGCGGGCATCCGTGTGGTGGAAGTAGAGGGTGACCCCGGCGGCGGGCGTCTTCCCATCCGCCTGAGTGACGGTGCCTCGCACCTCCAACTTGGGTCCGGCGTGCGCGGGAGGCGCGATCTCGAGCACGTGGGTCAGATTGCGCGGAGCGTCGAGTACGGGAAGCCAGTCCGGCTCCGGCCGATTCTGGGCGACGAGGGCGAAAGCGAGGAGCGCGACCACGGGCTTTGTTACGGCTAGGAGATCGGCGGCGGTTCCACCCTGCCTCCGGTCCTACAGACGCACCAACCGCGTGATGCGGCCCTGCGGCACCCATTCGGCCACCAGGATATCGCCGTTCCGCAGGAACATGGCGTCGTGCGGGTGGATGAACTTGCCGGCGATGAACTCCGATTCGGGCTTGCCGCGCAGGTTCGTCGGGTGCCCGTCGCCGAGGCTGGCGATCACGCGGTTGTTCTCGTCGAGCAGGGTGACCACGCTTTCCAAGTCCGGCACCAGCATCACGCCTTGGCGCAGTTGGAAATGGCATGGCAGACGCATGCCCTCCGACACGAACTTGACGTGCTCGCCTTCAAGGTTGAAGTACTGGATGCGGCGGTTCGAGCGGTCGGCCACGGCCAGCAGTGGTTCGTTGCCTCGGTCGTCGAGCCAAAGGCCGTGGGGCTGCAGCAACTGGCCCTTCTCTTTGCCCGGTCCGCCAAACGAATTCCTCAGCTCGCCTTTGGCTGTGAACTCGTGGACCCAGTGCGAGCCATAGCCGTCGGCCACGAAGAACCCGCCGCCGGGGTGGAACGCCACGTTGGTGGGCACGTAGGGCTGGCCCCCGGCGTACTTGCCCGATTCGTGTGGGACGCCGATCTCTTGGAGCACCTTGCCGTCGAGGTCGGTCTTGACCACGATCTTGCGCGCGATGTCGCAGTGGTGCAGGACCTCCTGACCGTTCTCCGTGCGGATGTCCAGTCCGTGCGCGCCACCCCGGAACTCGGCGCCCCAAGACTTGAGGAACTTGCCCTGCTCGTCATAGACCACGACGGCATCCGCCGAAGGGCTCTCGGCGTGGACGGTGTGCGCCACGTAGATGCGGCCCTTGGAATCTTGCGCCAGTCCGTGCGTATCGCCGAACTTCAGGCCCTCGGGGGCCTTGAGCCAGTTGTGCTCGCACCGGTACCGGTGGCTGCCGCTGCCGAGGACGAGCGGGTCTTGCCGCCGAGCAAGCGCGGGAGTGGCGGCCAAGGCGGCCGCGCCGGCCAAGAAAGTCCTTCGCGAGATGGTCATGGCGAACGTGCCGATGTTACCGGAGCGCAAACCTACATCCGCTCGGGCGCCGAGATGCCCAGCAGCCCGAACGACGCTCGAAGGGCGACCTGCGTGGCGCGGCACAGGGCCAGTCGGGCGCGCGAGAGGTCCGGCGATTCAGGCTGGATCACGCGGCACCCGTCGTAGAAGTGGTGGTAAGCGCGGGCCAGTTCGACGGCGTAGGTGGCGATGCGGTGCACTCCGTAATCGTCCGCCGACCGCTGAATCTCGAAAGGCAGGTCCGCGATCTTCTTCACGAGCGCCGTTTCGCGCCGATCGGCCAGCAGCGACTCGTCGAACTCGCTGGCCTCGAATCCCGCCTCGCGCGCCTTTTCAAGCAGCGAACAGATGCGGGCGTGGGCGTACTGCACATAGTAAACGGGGTTGTCGTCGCTCTGCTTGGCCGCCAGGTCGAGGTCGAAATCCAGGTGCGTCTCGTGCGAGCGCATCAGGTAGAAGAAGCGGGCGACGTCGCGTCCGATGCGCGTCTGCTCGGCGGCGTCGGCTTCGGGCGCGGCGGCTTTGCCGATCTCTTGGATGAGGTCGATCAGGGCGTAGATGTTGCCGTCCCGCTTGCGCATCGGGGCGGGCTGACCGTCTTTCAGAAACCGCACGAGCTGGAAGATGACGACCTCGAGCTTCTCCTTGGCTTCGGCGAGAGCGGCTTGGCAGGCGTCTCGTTCGGCGGCATCGGCGTAGATGCGCGACTCTGGGTCGGGAAGAGGGAATGAGGAAGAAGGAGCTTCCATCTTCCCCCTCTGCAACGCGGCCACGACGGCCGTCAGGCGTCCGATGTACCCGTGGTGGTCGGGGCCGAGGATGGTGAGGAGTTTGTCGGCGTTCGGCGGGCGGTTGAACTTGTCGTCGTGGTAGGCGACATCGCTGGCGATATAGGTGTAGCGCCCGTCTTTGCGCTTGAGCACGCGGTCTTGGTCGTCGCCGTACTTGGTGCTGCGGAGCCAGAGCGTCTTGCCCGCGCCTTCGGCGTCGTCCTCGTCGGTGGGTTGGGCTTCGATCTCGACGTCCTCGATCACGCCCTTCTTGCCGAGCTTGAGTTTGGTGCGGTGGGGCCGGTCGTCGGCGGAGCCGTTGGCGTGGAGGGCTTGGATGGCGGCCTCGACCTTGCCGTCGTCGTGGAGCGACTGCTCGCTGAACCACGTGTCGAACCAGACTCCGAACGCCGCGAGGTCCTCGCGTTGCTTGGCGAGCATCAGATCCTGAGATCGCGCTTGGAACCACCCGACGGACTCGTCACCGCTTGGCGTGATCTTGGACGCTACTTCGGAGACATAGTCGCCACGATAGCCCTTCTCGGGAAACGGCAGTCCAAGGCACATGCTGCGCACGCTCTCGGCGAACAGCCGCATTTGCTCCGAGTTCACGCCGTCGTTGATGTAGTACTCGCGGTGCACCGTATGGCCGGCGGCTTCGAGCACGTTGCACAGCGTCGAACCGAACGCCGCGCCGCGCCCCGAGCCGATCGTGATCGGCCCGTTCGGGTTCACGCTGACGAACTCGACGTTCATGCGCTTGGGCTGTTCGGCGGGCAGGCGGGCGAAGTCCTCGCCCCGCTCCAGCACATCGGCGACCGCCGCTCCCACGAGCGAGGGCGACAGGCGCAGGTTCAGGAACCCCGGACCCGCGACCTCGACCGCCGCGAGTTCAGGGGCGGATTCCAGCGCCTGGGCCAGCCGCGTCGCGATCTCGCGGGGGTTCTTGCCCGCCGCTTTGGCGACCATCAGGGCGTAGTTGCACGCGAAGTCGCCATGCTCGGGGTTGGCGGGCTCGGAGACCTCGACGGGCGCGCCGAGCCCCTCGGGCAAAAAGCCCTCGGCCTGCAGGGAGGCGATGGCGGAACGCAGCAACGCGACGAGTCGAGATCGGATCACGGGGCCCAAGGGTACCTTCCACCCCCTTGCTCTTGGGGATCGGAGCATGAGATGGGGTCGGTGGGTGGAGCCCCGGGGGTCAATCGTCGGCCGATTGCCAGCCTTTCCGATGCAGCCTTCCAGCCACGGTCGTCTCTCCGGAGACTTTCACCAGGTGGATGGGATCGCATCCGACCCGTTTGACGATGGCGCGGGCCAGGATGTCGGAGTGCGTCGTGATCCACAGTTGGCTGAACTGGCTCGCATAGGCGAAGGCATCCGCCAATGGTTCCAGGACGGAGGCATTCAGACTGGCCTCCGGCTCGTTGAAGGCGATGAGCGGCGATGGGCGGGGGCTGAAGCATGCCGTGACCAAACAGAGGAACTTCAGCGTGCCGTCCGAGAAGTCGCGCGGGTGGAACTTGCGGTCGATGCCCGGCAGGACCATGAAGGGCTGCTCGCTATCGGAAACGAACTCGGTCTCGGGGAACGCGTCGGCGAGGATCGAGCGGAGCGAGTCGTTGTCGCCTTGCTCGGTTACGACAAAGAGCGCTGGCCCCAGGTTCGAGCCATCCTCGGCCAGGCGCGGCGCGTAGGTGGCTAGGGCTGGACGGCGAATCGGCGAGGAGTCGTCGGTTCGAAAGTCGTGGTAGAAGGTCCAGCGCCGGACCATTTCCTGGAACTGGAACAAGAAGGGGTATCGCTCCGGATCGCGGATTTGGGCGAAGATGGACTCGGCGTCAACCAAGTCGGTTCGCAGGTTCCACGGGCCCTCCAGCCCCCGCATTTTGGCGACGGAGGAACTCCGGTCGACCAAGACTCTGCCGGCCAAGCGGACGGTCTCGGACTTGATCTGGGGGTCCAAGGGGAAGAGCGGGAGTTCACTTGCCGGGCGCAGCCCGAGCGTCACTTGGTATTCGAAGGGCTCTGCCGCGACTTTGAGGCGCATGCGCACCGGCCCTTCTTGTCGGGGGCCGGCCCACAAGAGCGATGCCAATCCGCCTTGCTCCGCCACTGCAGCGGCAAGTCGGCCCTCTACCGACGCACGGATCAGGCGAAACGCGTTAAAGAGGTTGCTCTTGCCGCACCCGTTCGCGCCGGTGACGAGATTGACCGCTCCCAAGGAGACCTCGACGTGGCGAATCGAGCGGAAGTTCTCGACCTCGAGTCGCTGCACCTGCCCGAACATGGTGGAAGTTTAGCCTCCGGGCTGGGCCGAGGGTGGAACGCACCCGTGCTATAACAAGGTCATGCGCATCCTCGCCAGCGGCGAACGGATGTGCAGCACGTGCCCATGTCGAAACGAGAAGCCACAGCCCTGCTTGAACGAATCACCACGGACCCTGCAGTCTGCGGCGGCAAGCCGTGCATTCGCGGGATGCGGATTCGAGTCAGCGACGTGTTGGACCTGCTTGCCTACGGGCTCCGGGCCGAGCAGGTGGTTGAAGAACTCCCCGACCTCGAGTTGGACGACGTGCGCGCCGCGATCCTGTACGCGGCTTAGTGCGACCAAGGGGCCCGAAGTTCGGGGCGCATGGGCGGTAGTGTGACAACCCCCGTGCTATAACAAGGTCATGCGCATCCTTGCCACACTCCTCTGCCTCGCCGCCATTGGCACGATCGGCTTGCCCGTCCAAGCCCAGACCGCCCAGACCTCGAAGCACGAGCGCGTCAAGTTCGACCCCAAGCGGGATGCGGCCAAGGACATCGAGGCCGCCGTGGTCAAGGCGACCAAGGAGAACAAGCGCATCCTGCTCGACGTGGGCGGCGAGTGGTGCGGGTGGTGCCACAAGCTCGACGAGTTCTTCGCGACGAACCAGGAAGCCGCCAAGATCCTGAAGGACCGCTACATCGTGGTCAAGATCAACTTCAGCCCCGAGAACGAGAACAAGGCGGTGCTGTCGCGCTACCCCACTATCAAGGGCTACCCGCACCTGTTCGTGCTGGACAAAACGGGCAAGTTGATCCACTCGCAGGATACGGGCGAGCTCGAAACCGGCCCTGCCCACGATGCGGCCAAAGTGATCCCGTTCTTGAAGAAGTTCGCCGGCTGAACCACGGCAGGAACGCACGCGCGAAGGCTGTAACTGTATGGGGTGAGTCGACCCAAGGTCTATTTGGCTGGACCCATTTCGGGCTGCAACGACGACCAAATGCGCGTCTGGAGGCGCGACCTGCGCCGCGGCTTCAGCGATGAGTTCGAGTTCATCGACCCCACGGAAAGCCTGATTCGTCCCGGAGGGTCTCATCACGAAGTCGTGCAAGCCGACGTGCAAGCCATTCGCAATGCCGATGCTGTGTTGGCCAACATGTGGCGCGAGTCGGTTGGCACGAGCTTTGGCGTATTGCACGCCCACTTGAATGGCAAGATCGTCGTTGTCAACGATCCGAACCTCATCCGCAGTCGGATGTTGGCCTTTTACGCCGACGCCGTCGAGCAGTCGCTTCCCGCTTCGTTGAACGCCATCCGGACGTTTCTGCGTTCGGAAAAGCTTATCCGCGAAGTGATCAAGCGCGACGGACGCACCGAACCCTTCAGTCGCTCAAAGCTCAGCAAGGCGATTCGGCACGCCTGTATCGACGCCAAGTCGGACGACATCGTGCCGACGCGGGCCATCGTCTCCCGAACGCTCAGCCTGTTGCTCGACGATGTGTACGAGGACCGGTCGATCGCTTCGGAGAGCATCGAAGGCGCCGTGTGGCAAGCGATGGCCGAACTCGCCGCCGACCCTCTGCACGAGACCGATTACGACGCCGTGCGCTTGGCTTGGGAGCGACACGGCAAACCAGTAACGGTGCCCACAGCCCCAGCGGGCCAGCAGCTCACGCTTGTGCTTCCACAGGTGCACCCCACGCCGCTCAGGGTCAAAATCCACACGATCGGTGGACACTCGACGATCTGGGGCAGGAAGGGCATCGGGGAAGAAGCGAGGGTGATCTTCGACGCCATGCGTTGCGTCGACGGCATCACGGAGATCGTACTGGGTCCGTTCTCGAACTCGAATTCACCTCCCGCCAAGCCCCACGTGCGATTGCAGGCTTCAAAGACGCCCCACTTGATCGAAGGCAAGTGCTACGACAAAGGCCCGCGAGGAACGCTACAGACGTTCCAGATTCGGGTCGCCGATCCCGGTGGTCGAGAAGCAGTGCTCCAAGTGTTGCGCGACCATCTTGAACGGCTGGGGCACATCCGGCCCACGCCCGCATAGGGATCGTGCATCATCAAGGCGATGGCGAACGAACCGCGCAGCGGGCTGTGTCGAGTCTTCCGGCCCGGAATCCACCTGCAAGAAGGACCCGAGCCCGGCACCTACGTCCTGCCCGAATGGCACGACCGCTACATGGCGTGGCAGGACGAACTCGACCAACGCGGCCCCTCGCGCGACCCCAAGCTCCAGGCCGTGGTCCACAAGCTGATCGAAGACATTCGCCGGGGCGGGGCGAAGGCGGCGTGGCGAGCGGCCCGCAAGTTCGACGCCGCCGAGCTCAAGTTCTCGCAGTTCGAAGTCTCCGAGGACGAGTTGTGGGATGCGGAAGTCGAACCCGAGCACGCCGGCGCGATCCAGCACAGCATCGAGCGCGTCCGCGCCTTCCACGAACACCAACTGCAAGCCGTCACCCAAGGCTGGACTGCGGGCTCCGACGCCGAGGGTGCCCCCTTGTGGCGCTGGACGACCCCGGCCCGGCCGTACGAACTCGACACGGGCTACGAGGGGCAACTCATGCGTCCGCTCCAATCGGTGGGGCTCTACATCCCCGGTGGGCAGGCGGACTACGCGAGCTCGGTGATCATGACGGCCATCCCGGCGACCGTGGCCGGAGTGGATCGGCTCGTCATGTGCTGCCCGCCGCGCAAGGACGGCACGCTGAGTCCGGCAGTCCTGTTTGCGGCGCGGTCGGTGGGCGTCGAGACCATCTACAAGGTGGGTGGCGCTTCGGCCGTGGCGTTTATGGCGCTGGCGGCGTTCGACCAACCCGCGTATCGGCTGCGGGGCTACGCCCCCGGAGTGGACAAGGTGGTCGGCCCCGGGAACAAGTACGTGAACGAGGCCAAGCGTCAGCTTTGGGGCACGGTGGGATTGGATGCCTACGCCGGGCCGAGCGAGGTGGCCGTGGTGGTGGACGAGACCGCCGATGCGCGGGCCGCCGCCGTGGACTGGCTCACCCAAGTGGAGCACGCCGAAGACAACGAGGGCTACCTGTTCTCGACGAGCGAAGCCAAGCTGGACGAGGTGCTTCGCGAGGCCGAGCGGCTGCTCGACGGTGCGCCCCGAGCCTTCGTGATGCGCCGCGCGCTCAAGGAGCGTGGCGTCGCCCTGTTCGGCAACCGCAATATCGTGCTGCGATACGTGAACCTGGTCGCGCCGGAACACCTCACGCTCATGGTCGCCGACCCCGAGTGGTGGATCGGCCGGGTCGCCAATGCGGGCTGTATCCTGGTGGGCGAAGACACGCCGCAGAGCGCGGGCGACTTCTGTTCCGGCCCGAGCCACACGCTCCCCACGGCCGGGGCTGCGCGGTTCGGCAGCCCGCTGAGCGTGCTCGACTTCCTCAAGGTGCAGTCGCTGAGCCGCCTCACCCACTCGGACCTCACGGTCCTGCGCCCGACCATCGAGGCGTTCGGCGACCTGGAAGGCTTCCCGATGCACGGGATGGGAGCCACGGTTCGGTTCGAGGACCACGGGGCGGTGTAGAATCGAACGGACCCGCATGTACGCGCTCAACTTCTACTCGGACCTTTACGGCGACGTTCTGCGCAACTCGCGCAAGACGGTGACGATCCGCTTGGGCGACAAGACGGACAAGTACAAGACCGGGATGCTGGTCTGGGTGACGGTCGGCCCCCGTTTTTCGAGGCGGCAGAAGCTGTACACGGCGATTTTGGACCGGGTGGAGGTCAAGACGATCCGCGACCTCTCGCCCCGCGACATCGAGCGCGAGCATCCCGAGTTCCGCGGCGAGGACGACGTGATCGCCATGCTCTCGCGGATCTACGGCGACTTCATCACCCCCGACGATCTGGTCACCGTGATCTATTTCAGCCGCGTGGACGAGTAGGCACCTTGGGGCCGATTGGGGTTGGTGGCCTGCGGTTGGCGGGAACGGCCTATACTGGTAACTGTGCAGCCCGATTGGCATGCCTCGGCATTGGCGATCTTGCGCCGCGCGCTAGGTGCGGAGGCCGTGTTCCGCGATGGTCAAGCGGAAGCGATCCAAGCCGCTGTCACTCCAAGTTCGCGAACCCTTGTCGTCCAACGCACCGGTTGGGGCAAGAGCCTCGTCTACTTCGTTGCCACCCAGCTGTTGCGCCAATCGGGCAAGGGCCCTACGCTATTGGTCAGCCCGCTCCTCTCCTTGATGCGGAACCAGCAAGAGATGGCGCGACGGGTTGGCGTCCGCTCGGCCAGCATCAACAGTACCAATCGAGACATGTGGCCGGATCTCGAGCGCTCAGTCCTTGCCAACGAGCTTGACCTCCTGCTCGTTTCGCCGGAGAGATTGGGCAATCCAACGTTCGCCGAACGCCTGCTGCCTTGGATCGAGCAGCACTGTGGGTTGCTGGTCGTGGATGAGGCCCACTGCATCAGCGATTGGGGCCACGACTTCCGTCCGGCTACCGCCGCATTCTGAGCACCGTCGGACGCCTCTCGCCCGACGCCTCGATCCTCGGAACGACAGCAACGGCGAACGATCGAGTGATCGCCGATGTCGCCCGCCAGCTTGGCTCGCTGCAAGTCATGAGAGGTCCGTTGATGAGGGAGTCGCTCCGCCTGCGGGTCGTGCGCTTGGGCGACCAAGCCGAACGACTTGCCTTTCTGGCGAAGTACATCCCCAAGCTGCCAGGCACCGGAGTCGTTTATGCCCTGACCGTTGCCGACGTCAAGCGCATTGCCGATTGGCTCTGCGCCGAAGGCATCCACGCGGCCGCCTACCACGCCGATCTAGAGTCCAATGTCCGCGAATCGCTCGAAGACCGATTCCAACGCAACGAAATCAAGGTGCTATGCGCCACGACTGCCTTGGGGATGGGCTACGACAAGGGCGACGTGTCTTTCGTCATCCACTTTCAGCGCCCCGGCTCCATCATCGCCTACTACCAGCAGATCGGCCGCGCGGGGCGTGCGCTCAATCTCGCTGAGGTCGTGCTTCTGGAAGGCTGGGAAGATGACGAGATCAACACGTACTTTATTGAAAGCGCGTTCCCGAACCGAGGTGTGTTCGAAGCGATCCAAGCGCGGCTGGGCCAGGGCGATGTCGGCTCGATCAATGCCTTGGTCTCGCATACCAACTTCACTTATGGCCAAGTCGAGAAGGCCGTGCGCCTGATGGAGGTCGCCGGGGCCATTCGTCGCGAAGGACGCCGCTACGTCCTTGCCGACGAACTCTGGGGGTTTGCCGAGCTGCGCTCGGAAGAGGTGGTGGCCGCGAGAAAGATGGAACTCGCCCAGATGCGCGAATACGCCGAGACGCCTCGCTGCCGCATGGAGTTTCTGGCTCGCGCTCTGGACGACCCGACGGCTGCCCCGTGCGGAAGGTGCGATCGTTGCCGACCGGCCGTCGCGCCGTCCATTGATCACACGACGACATTGCGTGCTCTGCGCTTTCTGCAGCGGCACGTGCAAGTGATCGAGCCGAAGAAAATGTTTCCCGCCGGCGTCTTCGCCGAAGGAAGGAAGAAGATCCCAGACGCGGAGGTGCTCGAACAAGGGCTCGCCCTCGGCGTCTATGGCGACGCGGGATGGGGCAAACTGGTCCGGCAGGGCAAGTACCACGCTGGCCGCTACTCCGACGAGTTGCTGGAGCCCGCCGTCGAAGCCATCCGGTCCATGTCGGTCGTGCCGGAGTGGTTGACTTGGATTCCCAGCCTCCGCCACCCGGAATTGGTGCCCGACTTCGGCAAACGTCTTGCCGACGCTTTGGGGATTCCTGCGTTAGCCTGCCTCGAACGAACCGAGGCACCGGAACAGAAGTCCATGCACAACGCCTCGCGCCAGTTCCTCAACGTTTGGAGCACGTTCCGAGTCGCAACGAGCCCGCCTCAGGCAGCAGGACTCCTTTTCGACGATATCGTAGACTCTGGGTGGACGTTGACCGCTTGCGGCGTCTTGTTGCTTCGGTCTGGTGCGTCCAGGATCGTTCCCTTCGCTTTGGCGAGCGCTCGACCCCGCGAAGAACCATGAACTCACTCCTTGTCGCGACCTTGACTTCCCCCCTGGTGGGGGACGCCCCCACGCTTACAGCCCGCCAATGGCGCGCCGTCATGCCCTTGGTCGAGTCCGCATCCGACGCCGATGCCTTCGCGCAGGCCGCGGAGCAGTGCTTGGCGCAGGAGGAGCGTTCGGCCGTGTTGGCTCGGCTAGACATGGTGGATCAATGCGCCAGTGCGCTCGACCAACTCAGTGAATCCGGGATTCGGGCGGTCACTTGGCTCGATGAGCGGTACCCGGCGCGCTTGGTGGATCGCCTCGGATCCAACGCGCCGCCGCTGCTGTACATGGCCGGGTCGCTGGACCTCTTCGCCCAGTCCTCCCTTGGCGTTGTGGGGTCGAGGGACGTGGACGATGAGGCGTCGCGGTTTGCCGAGGAGGCGGCCCGCAGCGCGGCAGAACGGGGTCTGGCCATCGTCAGCGGTGGAGCACGGGGTATCGACTCGATCGCCATGCTTGCCGCGTTGCGAGAGGGCGGATCCTCCGTGGCTTACATGGCCGATTCGCTGGCCCGTGGTGCGAAGAGCGCAGCCCTGCGGGATGCGATGGAAGATGGGCGCGTCGGTCTTGCTTCCCCGTTCATTCCTACCGCCGGGTTCAACGTGGGCAATGCGATGGCCCGCAACAAGCTGATCTACGCCCATTCCGAAGCAACCCTCGTGGCCGCTGTGAAGGAAGGCGAGGGCGGAACGTGGGCGGGTGCCGTCGAAGCGCTTCAGAAAGGCTTGCACCCCGTCTTGGTGCGAGCCGACGGATCCCCAGGGGCGGAAGCGCTTGTCCGCAAGGGTGCGGTCGCCGTTCACACAGTGGAGGAGGTTTGGCACGCCATTGCTGGCTACCAACCCGCACAAGCAACCTTCAAACTCTAGCCTAGCCCGACTTCCACGGCAATGCGACCGTCGGGGGCGGGGAGGGGGAGAGCGACGGACTCGCCACCGATGCGAACGCCTTCGAACCCGCGCTTCAGCGTGATCTCGTACTCGCCTCCGCGATAGGGGCGGACCATTCGCACGTCGTCCCACTCGGCCGGCACTTGCGGACGGATCCAGAGGCCTTCGCTCGTCGAACGCACGCCGAGGATCCACTCGTGCGCGATGCGCCGCAGCCAAGCCGCCGAGCCCGTGTACCACGTCCAGCCCGCACGACCTTCGAACGGCGAGTCGGGCCCATCGGCGTTGCCCGGCATCACATAAGGTTCCGCCGCGTAGAGGTCGGGGTCTTCGGCGCTTCGAGAAGGAGGCAACATGCCGCTCAACAACGCGTAAGCCTCCTCGGAACGGCCCTCCAGCGCCAACGCCTGAACCGCCCACGTGCTGGCATGGCTGTACACACCGCCGTTTTCGCGCAAACCCGGCGCGTAGCGAGACAGGTAGCCGATGTAGCGGTCCACTTGCGAGTACGCCGGAGACAGGAGCAACGCCCCGTAGGGCTTGATCAGATGCTCGCGAACGCTGTCCATCGCGCGCCGCGCGCGCTCGGGCGGGGCGATCCCAGAGATCTGGGCCCACGTTTGCGGATTGAGGAAGATGCGGCCCTCGGCGCATTCGCGAGACCCGAACGGGCGGCCGTCGTCACGCGTCCCCGCGATGTACCACTCGCCGTCCCACGCGTGCTTCTCCACGGCATCCTGCAACTCGGCCGCGGTCTCGTTGAACTCGGTGGCCAACCCCGGGTCGCCGATGCGCGCCAAGTACGGTTGCCAACGCTGAAGGATGTCGTACAGGAACATCGCCATCCACACGGACTCGCCGCGCCCTTCGATGCCCGCATGGCTCAACCCGTCGTTCCAGTCGCCGGCACCCAGCAGCGGCAAGCCGCGGGGCGATCGGCGGTCCAAGGCTCGACGGATACCCCTGAGGCAGTGCTCGAACAACGAACCGCTGCGGACTTCGCAGCCGTTCTCGCCCTTTCGGTAGCGGTAGGGCTGCTCGAGTGCGGCGAGGTGGTCGGTTTCGTCCAAGTAGGCGAGCGTTCCATAGGCCAGCCACAGGCACGTGTCGCTGTGGTGGCTGGGCACGCCGATGTCGGCGCCGGGGTGCCACCAGTGCAGCACGCTGCCGTCGCAAGCCATCACTTCGGCGTGTCGCCCCAATTGCTCCAACGTGCTTTCGGGCTCGGAGGCCAGAAGCATGAGGCTGTCTTGAAGCTGGTCGCGAAACCCATAGGCGCCGCCCTGTTGGTAGTAGGCGCATCGCGCCACCATGCGCCCCGCGATGGCCTGATACGGCAGCCAAGCGTTGAGCATCACGTTCAACGCCTCGTCGGGAGTCTGGGCATTCGCGGAGCGGCAACGCCTCTCCCAGTGTTCACGGGTCGCTCTCAACTCGTCTTGCGCCGAACGCGCATCGAAGCGGTTCGCAAGAGCGAGGGCGGCCTCTTCGGTGTCTGCTGCGCCGATGGTCGCCAAGACTTTGATCTCCTCACCCGGGGCAAGCGACACCTCGCACAGGGCGGCGGCGATCGGGTCGTCCCATCGGGCCGCACGCTCCACACACGGTGGCGACGCCAACGCTTCGGGGTCGCCCAAGTCGCCCGCTCGCCCAACGAACGTGGCCTTGTCGGTGACCCACTCCACCGCGCACGGGCCCTTGAGGGAAGCGAACGCCCAACCCTGCTCGCGCTCGGACCTTCGGGCGCCTTCCACCAGGCCGCGATGCTTCCAGGCTAAGAGCGTATCGCCCGCGGTTCGAGACTCCATGAACAGCCTATGGAACTCGCGGTGCCATTCGCCGGGGCCGCCAAAGTGCCACTCCAGGTAGCTGGCCAGCCGCAGGTTGCGCACGCGGGAAGACGTATTGCGAAGCGTCACGAGCCACAACTCGCACGCCTCGGCGCGCGGGACGAACACGGTGTGCTCGAGTTCCAGACCGGCGAACTTGCGGTTGAACGTCGTGTAGCCCAAGCCATGCTCGATGGTCTCCTCGACCGGGCGGCTCCTCACAGGCTGGAAGGTCGTGGAGAAGGTCTCACCCGTGTCCGTGTCGCGCACGAAGAAGAAGCGGCCTTGGTCGTCGGCGGCCAAGTCCTGATCCCAACGCGTGAGCCGTCCGAGTTGGCAGTTCTTGTACCAAGAGAACCCTCCGCCCTTTTGGCTGATCACCAGACCGTAGTCCTCGTTGGCCATCACGTTCACCCACGGGCGTGGAGTGAGTGGGTCGCGGATGACGAACGCCCCGGTGGCCTGATCGAACGAGCCGTAGGGGTTGTCCCGCCAATCCAAACCGGCAAGGCGCGCCTTGGGTGCGATCATCGCGCCAGCCTCAGGGGGCGCTTTTCGAGCGGGCCCTCTTCGGTCTTGCAGAATCCGGCCCGCGCCATGCCTCGCTCGGCGACGGGGTGACTCATCGAAAGGCGGTGGGGCAGCCCGTCGCGGTGGTTCTCGATGGCGAGGAGCATCTGGCCTAGGTCAATGCCGATCACATCGGGCGACTGCCACTTGCGCGTTGGGTTGAAGCCCGTGGTGTACCCGTACCGACCGTAAGTCTCCGGGTGCTTGGCTTTGATCGCTCGCGCGGCAGCTAGACTCTCCGCCGGTGTGAAGATGACGCTGGCGACGGCTGCGGCGGGCGCCAGCGTGCCGTCGTCGGAGATCCAGCCGGGCGCGCCGAACGCGTTGTAGCCGTCCGGCCCGTCGCACGCCGAGAGGCCCCACACGTCAGGCCCGTAGGCGGCAAAGCCCTTGGGATTGTCCACACAGTACTGACGGTTGGCGAGCGTGGCGTTTCTGGCGCCCACCCAATAGTCGTAGCCGAGAGCGTCTCGGCGGCTGGAAAAGTCGTAGAACACGTGGGACATCTGGTGCAGGAACAACGGTCCGCCCACAAAGAGCTTGTGGCCCTTGTATTCGACTTCGGGGCGCTTCCAATCGGCCCAGCTCTTCTCGGGGAACCGCTCGTTCGCTCCGAGGGCCAGAATATAGAGCAACATGAGTTCGTTGTAGCTGTCCCAGCGTGCCTTGATGAATCCTGTTTCGGGATGCCAACCCATCGTGAGGCTAAGCGAATCGGGTTTCGCCCCGCCATCGGTGAGCATCCACTCCCAGTCCACTTCGCGCAAGATCCGGTCGGATGCGCGCGTGATTTCGGGGTCTTTGAAGTAGCGCTCGGCGACGAGCATGCCCGCCCACAGGATGCCCGAGTCGATCGTGGAGACCTCGCTCTTCCAAAGGCGGTTGCCGCTCTCCCAGTCGACCCAGTGGAGGTACCAGCCCCGGCTGCGGATCGGGAAGTCGACGAGTGTTCTCATGGTCGCTCGCGCACGCTGAAGGGCTTTGTCGCGCTCGATCCAACCGCGCTCGGCACCGATGGCCAGGGCCGAGAGGGCAAAGCCCGTGGCGGCGATGCTGGCGACGTGTTCGGTGCGGGGCAGGTCTTCCTTGTTGTTGGCTCGGTCGAGCGTGAGTCCGGTCTTGGGGTGGGACTGCTCCCAGAAGTACTTGACGGCCCGCTGGGAAAGATCGTCGAGGACCGGATCAAACGCGGCGACCGGAGCGACCGAGACGGCGGCGCACAAGAGGAGCGAAATCATAGGTACGCGGGAGGGTCGTGGGGGACCCGCGAGAGCGGGTCCCCCAACGTCAAGGCAATGGGCTGGCTTACTGAGCCGCCCGGTAGGACTGGCAGAAGGTGTCGAGCCACTCGAGGCCGGCGGCGAAGTAGCCGTTCGGCAGCATGCTCGGAACGTAGCCCCAGTTGTTGAGCTCGTTCGCTCCACCGGCGCACGTGCGACCAAGGTCGATGCGCTGCGCGTGGCCGTCGAAGAACGTCGAGACCATGGCCTTGTGGCCCCACTTGCCGTAGTTGGGCGCGGCGCCGGGCCAGACGCGGGGAACGTTCGGACCCCACCAGGTCTCGCCGTCGACGCAGTGGCCGTAAGTGGCGCTGGCCGCGCTGCCGTTGCAGTACGGGATGTAGACGCCGTAGTCCACCCAGACGGATGTGGTCTCGGTGATCTGCATGACCTTTGCAGGCTCGTCGACTTGGCTGACGCTGATGCCGTTGCCGCCCCAGTCGCCGGAGAGCCAGAACGTGTTGTTCATGGAGTAGCCGCGGCGGAACACGGGGTCGGCCGGAACGAAGTTGTCGGCCAGCGAGATGTACGGGTCGGACACGTCGTCGACGAACTTCGAAGCCGGGTTGGTCGAGTCGGTGTAGATGTCGGTGCTCTTCGCATAGGGGTGCGTCGAGTGCTTCCAGGAATACAGCGCGCGTCCGGGTGCCGTGGTCACGGCCACCTGATAGCGGCGATTCGGGAAGCGGTCGTCGTTATCGGCCGTGTACATCATGAGTGCCGTGCCGATCTGTTTCAGGTTGGAGATGGAGGTCGTGTTCTTCGCCGCTTGCTTCGCTTGCGCGTACACCGGGAAGAGCATGGCCGCCAGGATGGCGATGATCGCGATAACGACCAAGGAGTTCAATGAGCGTAAATGCCCGAGTCTTGTTCATGGGTTTGGACCTCATCGTCACGAGTGCGATGTTCTGTTCGGTAGAAATCGTTGTCATTGGCCTTGGGGCTGGCTGATCATCGGGCCGCCCCGGGGGGTCGGGTTCTTCATGTAGTCCCACTGGGTCTTGGCGACGGTCTCGTCGCCACCCCAGGCGTCGATGAACTTCTTGCGGTCGTCGGGAGTCAGCTTCTCCCAGTCGCCTTCGACCTTGTCGAAGATGGCCCGCATTTCGAAGGCGCCGGCCGTGGCCTTCTCCAGGTGCTGTTCGTCGAGTTTGGGTGTGCCCGAATCGCACCCGGCGAGCGCGATGCCCGCCACGGCGAGAGCGGCACAGGCGATCCGGAAAGGTGTGGACTGGTTCATAGGGCTATGGCGGATTCAACGAAGGGAATGCTCGACGCGCGGATATCGAGCGTCGGGGGGTAGACGAGACCGGTGCGCTCCACGGGCTCGCGGCGAGCCAGCTTGGCCAGCAACCTGGCGGCATCGCGCGCCATCGCGGACACCGGTTGGCGGACGCTGGTCAGCGGCGGAGTCACGCGTTCGCAAGCGTCCGAGCTGTCGAAGCCGACGAGGGACACGTCGCGGGGAACCGAGATGCCCCATTCGGCAAGCTTCTGCATCAGCATGAACGCCACGTCGTCGGACCACACGAACAGCGCCGTGGGGCGTCGTTCGGCGCTCATCATGCGCTGAAGCGGTTCAGCGTCATAGGACGGACCAGGGACCGTGACGACCCAATCTGGGTTGGGCGAGATTCCAGCCGTTTCCAGGGCGTCTCGGTAGCCGTTGAACCGATCGTTCGAGGCCACCGACCCGGCGGGGCCGACGATCATTCCGATGTCCTTGTGTCCCAACGAAAGCAGGTGCTGCGTCGCGATGCGGCCACCGGCGAAGTTGTCGCAGTCCACAAAGGGAACGTCGGGATCGGGAGAGCGTGAGAAGAACAGCACGCACGGAAACGAGCGGCGGAGAATCGCGCGGAGTGCGGGATCGTCTCCATCGCGCAACATCAGCACGCCGTCGACTCGCCCGTCCGTAAGCCGGTCGGCTTCCTCCTGCGCGTCCTGCACGGGCTTGGTGTGCAGCATCAAGTCCAGCCCTTGCTCGACGCATGCCTCGCACACGCCGCGCATCGCCTCGGTGATGAACGTGGACGACGCCGTGAAGTGGTCGCTGTACTGGAAGACGACGGCGATCGAGTCGGCCCGCTTTTGGCTCATCATCCGCGCGATGGCGGACGGGCGATAGTCGAGCGAAGCGGCAGCGGCGAGCACGCGTTGCTCGGTCTCTTCGCTGATCCGGGCTTCCTTCGTGCGGCCATTGATCACATAGCTGACGGTGACCTTGCCGACGCCGGCGAGCCTGGCGACATCTTCGATCGTGTGACGGCGCTTCATTGCTGAACCGTTTCTGCAACCCATTGTACAACGACTTTTGCCGTTTGCCAACCCCTTTCTGAAGAATTTCGCATGGGCTCTCCCGGGACGCGCGATGGGGGAGCGGGTATCCTAGCGTCCGGTTTCTCGTGGGAGGCTGGGTTTGCCCCGGCCGCCATACGACCACAGGAGACGACCATGCGAAAGAACATCAAGAAAGAGCGGCACTCGCCGCGATTCGTCACGCTGACCGCCAAGGTCGAGAAAGACAAGCTCCACGGAGTCGACGAGGCCATCGACCTCGTCAAGCAGACCGCCACCGCCAAGTTCGTCGAAAGCGTCGACATGGCCGTTCGGCTCGGGATCGATCCCCGCAAGGGCGACCAGAACGTGCGCGGCATCACCAACCTTCCCCACGGCACCGGCAAGACCAAGAAGGTCGCCGTGCTCGCCAAGGGCGATCTGGCCGCCGCAGCCGAAGGCGCGGGTGCCGACAAGGTGGGCGCCGAAGAGCTGATCACCGAAATCCAGAACGGCTGGCGCGACTTCGACGTCCTGCTCGCCACGACCGATATGGCCCCGCAACTCGGCAAGATCGGCCGCGCGCTCGGCCCCCGAACGCCGAACAAGCGCAACGGAACGGTTACGGATGACATCGCCACCGCTGTCAAGGAAATCAAGGGTGCGAGCCGCGTCGAGTACCGCGCGGACAAGGAAGGCGTCGTCCACCTCGGCATCGGCAAGGTGAACTTCTCCAACGAGCAGATCCGCGAGAACATGCACGCCGCGATGGACGCGTTGGTCAAGGCCAAGCCGTCTTCGGCCAAGGGCCGCTACGTGCAGTCGGTGACGCTCAGCAGCACGATGGGCCCTGGCATCAAGCTGGACCCGGTCGAAGCCGCCAAGGTCTAACCTAGCCCTCACCCCTAACCCCTCTCCCACCGACGGCACGCCGCTGTAAATCGAAAGGTTTCCACGGTGGAAGAGGGGGATTCCGGGCGCACCTCAAACCTTCGGCGAAGACTACATTCTCACCAGAAGACACTCGTCCCTCGGAGACGTTTCTCCCACGACCTTCGAGGAGCGAATCGCCGAACACGCCCTCGAACTGTGTGTCTCATGAAAAGGGCGTACCTCACGCTGAGGTTCGCCCTCACCCCTAACCCCTCTCCCACCGACGATACGCCCTGGAGTACGAGAGGTCTCCACGGTGGAAGAGGGGGATTCCGGGCACCCCTCGCCTTCGCCGGGCAGACGTCTCTCAGCCCACACCACTCCCGGCAGAAAACTAGACCCGCGTTTTTTCGCGGCCTGCCGGCAAGGACACCTGCTGCGCGCCCGTGTCGAGTTCCTTCTTGCCCTTGTCGATCACCGACATGGCGTTCCCCACCACACGCTCCAGACGCACCAGAACGTCCATCGCATATCGGTCGGCTTCGCGTTGCATGGCCTTGGCGTCGCGGTCGGCTTGGTGGCGCAATTCTTCGCTCTGCGACTTGGCCAGCTTGAGGATTTCGTTCTCGGCCAGAAGCCGCTCTTGCTGGATGCGGGTTTGCTCGAGGATTCGTTCGGCTTCGCGCGCGGCTTCTTCCACCAGACGTTTGGCCTCTTTTCGCGCGTTCTCGACCGTCATGTTGGCGTCCTCGCGGGCGCTGCCGATCAGGCGCTCCGATTCGCGGACCGTGTGGACGGCTTGCTTCATTTCCTGAGGCACCGTCGCGCGGACCTTGGCGATCTGCATCGTCAGCTCTTCTTTGTTGAAGCCGAACGTGAGAGGCCCGAACGTGCGGGGCTTCTCCACCATTTCCTGTAGTTGTTCGAGTACGCGAAGAATATCCACGGCAGACCTCCGAGCGCGGGCGCAACGCTCATTCTGGCACAGCCGACCGGCAAAAGGGACGGCTTACGACTCCTCCACCAGGTCTTGAAACTCCTCGTTGTTCAGCTGGCGGCGTTCCTCCGCCGTGAGCGGACCCCGGTATCGGCCCATCAACCCGCGCAGAGCGGCGATGCGCTTCTCGATGGGCGGGTGCGTGCTGAACAGCGTGTCCGCGATCTGCATGGGGCGGAACGGGTTGACGATGTACATGTGCTCGGTGGCTCGGTTGCGCACGCCGAGTTGTGCGGGGTCGCTGGCGATCTTCTGGAGGGCGCGGGCCAAGCCGTCTGGGTATCGCGTCAACTCGGCGGCCGTTGCATCGGCCATGTACTCGCGTTGGCGGCTCACGGCCAGTTCGAGCAGCTTGGCGAACAGCGGGGCGAGGATGGCGAGCGCGATGCCGATGGCCAGCATGACCAGTTGTCCCTGGCCTTGGCCCTCGCTCTTTCGGCGTCGCCCACCCCCGTACCACAGGCTGCGCAGGAACAGATCGGAGATCAGCGGAATCAGCCCGGCGACCAGGCCGATCGTGGTCATGAACCGGATGTCGTAGTTGCGGATGTGGGCGATTTCGTGGGCCATCACGCCCTGCAACTCGTCGCGGTCGAGCTTCTCGATGAGCCCCGTGGTGAACACGACGACTCCCGAGCGGGGGTCCTTGCCCGTGGCGAACGCATTGGGCGAGGGGTCGTCGATGATGTAGACCTTGGGCATGGGGATGCCCGCCGCGATGGCCATTTCCTCGGCCACGTTGCGGAGCCGCCGGTCCTCGTCGTGGGTGGCTTCGCGCGCGGCGGAGACCTGGAGCACGATGGAGCCGCCCGCGTAGTGCGCGACGATGGCCGCGACGACGCCCAGCGCCGCCGCTCCCGCCGCGCCGAGCGCGAGCGACCCGGGCGAATACACTTCGGCGAACACCCCGCCCAACAAGCTGAGGAGCACGACCAGGAGAAATCCCAGGAAGATGCTCCACCGCTTGTTGGCGTCGATCTGTTGTCTCAACGTCCGCATGGCCACAGAATCATACGCCAAACGGGGTCGCGCGTTGAGGGCGGTCAGCGTCGACACATCCGAGCAGCCCCAAGGCGCGACCACGGCGAGGGGCCTTGACGCCAGGTGTTGGTCGCTGGCTCCAAGGCCGCCGAAGAGGACGGAACGCGCCTCAGGGGCTTCGTCGGCTACTGGTCGCTCGAGGTGCCTCGTCGGGGCGTGGGTGGGCCGTGTCGCCGGCACACAGCGGTGTGACCAACTAACCCTTTGATGCGAACTGCTTAGATCCAACAGACCCGACCAGTGGTTGTCGGATTCGGCCCCCTAACCCGGCCATTGTCGTCGATCAATGGCCGGGGAACGCCGAAACGCTCAGCGAGGGACTCCGCAGCCGTGGCCAGCGACTCGCGATCGTCCTCGCTCAGACATGGGGCGCAATAGTGAAGCTCCGCGTAGCAATCCAGACTTGAATCGGGGCAACAGCGAGGAACCCCTTTGCCGAGTATTGCGAAATCAGCCTCCGTGATCAGCACCATTCCCGGCAGCTTGCCTCTGTCCGTCTTCCGTTGCTCCCACAAGGCCGTCAGTTTGTCATTCGAGGCCTCCATCTCTTCGGTCAGAAGGAGGAGCGACAGGCAGTTCTGTGCTTTGTCGGCCGCAGTGCACTCGAACAACTCCTGCAATATCTTGGATTTGTATTGACTCGGACGATAGACCAGCCGGACAAACACGAGACCGCAGGTCGTTCGATCTAGCGCAACTCCCAAGACACGCACCTCTTCCGACTAGCAATGCTGGCGATCAACCTTCCATCAGGCTCAACATGAAGGGTCAGCCTTTGTTCGGCCATCGGACGGTGGAACACGACGTCAATTCCAGCATCCCCGCGGACCGATACAGCCACAGATCCGGTGCAATAGGAACGGTTACCGATGAATGACTTGAGGGCAGTCTTAGCGATCTCAATGTTGGTCAATGTCGGTCGAGTCAGTCCATATTCGTCAACTTCGTCCAGAGCCTCCTTCAGAAGGCTCGCCGCGCAATCGGCCACTCTGATCTTTTCGATTTGGTCAACCGATCTGGTCCACGCGAAGTCGCCGTGAGTCACGCTCGTGAAACGACCGTCTAAGAGTCCGATCGTGCTGATCCGTTCGTTAGCATAGTCAAGAACCATCTGCAAACCCCCAGCGCTTGCGCGCGTTCTCCGTCAACAACTCAATGAAAAACTTCTGCAGCTCGTCGTGCACCGTAACCAGGCTATGGAGCCAACCCAAGTCGTGGTCAATATAGCGGCCAGCAGATGTTTCCAGCCAGAACCCTGGACCAGACTCTGAAGCATCATAACCCAAGACTCGCAACCTGAAATCGAACGGTGCGCGGTTGAAATTGAGAGCGGCTTCGTGAATCTTGCTAGATCCGCTCACGAACTTCTTGTTCCACCACACGTGTGCAAAATATTCTTCGACTGTATCCGCTTGCGAACCTCGTTCCTCGTCCACCTTGTTGACGTAGACAAGATTCGCGAGCTTTACTTGCTCCTCCTCAATGCCCAGCGCTTCGGCGACCTCCGCCAACGCTCCGGCCATTGCCCCGAAGCGAGGATAGCTCTCCGACTTGGAAACGTCGCACACGGCGGCTACGTACTCGGGCGTCAATTCAACCAGAGTCCCGTTCGAATGCGTGAATGCGACCGCCGTTGCAGGCGCTAGAAACGGCAAGGGTTGCATAGGCTGGATCGCGAGCGGGGAGATCGAGGCGAAGCCGGTTGCTTTGAGGCGGGGCCACATTTCGGCGACCTGCTCCAGCCCAAACGACCACGGCTTGGACGCTGCGATCCGCAATTCCACCCTCCGAAGGGGGAGCATGGTGAACTCCAATTGGACTCGCGGTTCGATCTGTTGCATGCCAGTCTTTGAGTCCATTCTACGGCATGGATTGATTTCCTGCTCGGGACGTGACGACTTGCTTCAGATTGTGGCGAAGTCTTGCTGGTTCTACACCCCTGAGGGAGGTCGGCCCATGTTCGAACTCGATGTATGGGTCGGCCTGGTTCGACCGACCCAGAACGATGGGCGATGCCGCGCGATTGAGACCCATCATTCACGTCGATGATGGGGTCGAACCGGTCGCGAGGGGCGGCGCGTTGAGGACGGCCGATCAGCCCTTCCAGGCTGCCAGCACCTCGCGAGCGGCCGGGGAGCCGAACGGCTGCGCGGGCGGGGTCGCTCCGGCCTCCAGCAACAGACGCAAGGTGGTCGCAAAGTCGCCATCGCTCCGCCACGAGTTCTCCGAACCCCACAAGCAAGTGCCCAGTGCGGTTCCTCCATACACGTTCTTGGCCGTGAGCGAGGGCTTGTAGGGCAGGATCGCCTCGACCACATCGGCGTAGCCGTGCATCGCGCCCCGCATCAGGGGGCTCATGCCCTCGCCGTCCTGTTCGTCGGGCGGAAAGCCTCTGGCAAGCAGGAACCGCGCCACGGGCGTCCTGTGGTGAAAGGCGGACTCGCGCAGGAAACCAGGCGCGCTCGCCGCCAGCCGGGCTACCGCTTCGGGGTCGGCGTCGGCCTCGCGCTCGGCACTTTCGATCTGGCTCGCCCAGAGCCAGCCCATGAGCCTTAGTTCCGTGGGAGAGCGATCGAGAAGCACCTGGAGGCACTGAGTGGCGCCAAACTCGACGGCCGCCTGATGGAGCCGAGAGGACTCGAAGGCGTAGGTGTAGATGTGTTCGCCCGGGGCCTGGGGGATCATGGGGTTGCCCGGCTCGTTCTTGGCGCGGACCAGACCCCCGGGATCGGCATCGAGCAGCCGTTCCAGCAGGGGTGCGTCGTCGAGCGAAGCAGCAATGAACACGTCCGGGGTTGCCCCGTGCTCGAGAAGGCGTCGGCATACCGGCTCGTTCCGGACTTGGACCTGGGCGGGAGTGCCTTCGTGGTCCACGTCGCGGGCGTCCAGTTCGGCGCCGGCTGCGACCAGCACGTCCACGATTTCGGGGGTCTTGGCGAAGTGCAGCGGGTACTGGCCGTCGCCTCCACGCCGGTGAACCGCTGCCGGGTCTCGGGCTAGGATGGCTTGGAGTTCGTCCAGCCAGCCCAGGCGAGCGGCGGCATGGGCGGTGAGGGTTGCGCCACGCTCCAGCAAGAAACGTGTCGTCGGCTCGTCGGAGAAGTCGAGCGGCCCAAAGCCTCCGGCCCACCAATCGCTGATCGCGTTTGGGTCCGCGCCGTGCTCCAAGAGCAGGGTCATCAGCGGAATGTCGCCGCGCCGGGCGGCGACGGTGAGCGTGGTCGTTCCGAAGTCGGGTTCCCACTTGGAGTGAACCAGCGCCGGGTGCTGGTCGAGGATCGCGGCGGCGCGTTCGCGGTCCCCGGCGCGCAGGGCTGCGAAGAGGGCAGCCTGCCGGTCGGCGGAGCCTTCGACGAAGCGCTTCAACCGGGCCCACGACCCGAACCCATACGACCGTGCGACGGCGAGTTGGGCGTCGGAGAGTTTGGGTTGGGGCTTGCCGATCTCGGCGAAGCGGCCGGCGGCATCGGGGTCGCCGGAGCGGAAGGAGGCGAGCAGGGCCTTGGCCTGGCCTTTCAGGTGATCGAGAGAAGCCCGTTCGGGCAGCGTGTTGGACATGGAACCTCTATGCGTTCGCCCGAGGTCCGCGATCAGGCCGCACAAAGGCGTTGGTCGTATGAAGTTGTCGTTCGGTGGGCTGTGCCCTGTCCGCGGACCCGGTTGCGCCCGACGCGCTTGGGCCGATGATACCCACGCCGCTCTGGGCCGTAGGTAGACTCCCCTCGCGTTTCGCTGCAAGAGGTTTTGCCGTGGACAGTGTGGCCCCCAAGATGAGTCGTCGCGACGTTCTGGCTGTCGGCGGTGCGTTGGCTCTGGGGAGCGCCGGAGTTCACGCTTCAGATTCGCGCCAGAAAGGCCAGCCAAAACGGAAGCGGCTGAAGGACCTTCTGGCCAAACACGAGCCGGAGACCTACTCGGGGGACGACCTACGTTACATCGGGATGCCCGTGGGCGGGCTTTTTGCCGGGACGGTCTATCTTGGCGGCGATGGGCAACTCTGGAATTGGGACGTCTTCAACGTCGGTCGTCTGGGTTGTGTCGAACGGGATAGCACGGTGTTCATGGGCGATACGCTCACAGCCATGGGGGGCGCGAACTACGTGGACCCCGTCCGACAACAGTCGCCGTTTCGTCAGGGGTGGCGACTGATTGTTGAAAGTGGCGGCGACCGAGCGGTGCGCTTCGGAGAGGTTCGTTTCCGTGGCGAGTATCCCATCGGTCGGGTCGAATGCTCTCAGGCCGATGCGGACCTGCAGATGACGCTGGAGGCCTTCTCTCCCTTCGTCCCATTGGACGCCGAGAGTTCATCGTTTCCAGCGACCACGTTGACGTTTCGGGTCTCCAACACCGGGCAACATCCGATCGTCGTGCGCCTCCAGTACGACGTCGAGAATCCGATCCTGATCGGAACGAGAGCGACACGCGACGACGCCGTGTTGGCGGGGACTGCGACGAGTACGCGGAGCATCTCTTTCTCTGCGTCGCAGAAGCCACCGATCGGCCAAGGTCGGCCGACAATTGTGTTCGAGGATTGGCGCGATGGGGTGTATGGATCATGGACGACGACGGGCACCGCGTTCGGCGAGAGACCTCAACGGGTCGCCGCCATGCCGGCTTACATGGGCCGCATCGAGGCTGGGACAGAGTTCGTAGCGAACAGCCACCAAACGCGCAACGGTGAGGACGTGGCAGAGGGTGACGCCCATGTAGGCAGACTTCGTTCGCCGGCGTTCACGATCTCACGGGACTTCATCAACTTGCGCGTGGGTGGCGGTTCGCACAAAGGCAAGACCTGCGTCAACCTCGTCGTCGGCGATCGCGTCGTCCGGTCGGTCACGGGCCGCAGCAGCAACGTGATGCGGTGGGAGTCGCTCTCGGTCTCGACGCTTCAGGGCGAGAACGCGACCTTGGAGGTCGTGGACGACGCGACCGGCGGTTGGGGGAACATCGCCCTGGGAGAGGTGGAGTTTTCCGACGAGCCGAAGGGTTGGCCCAAGCTCGAAGACCTAGGGGACTTCGGCACCTTTTGTGCCGAGTTCGTGGGAGGCGCCACTGAAAGCACGGCCGACGAACGCTCCGGTCGTGTTTCCAAGCGACTGGCGATCGCGCCTGGCGAGGTCGTCGAAGCGACCTTGGTGATCGCTTGGCACTTCCCGAACTGCGCGCCTGGAATGCCGGGCAATCGCCACTGGTACGCCAAACGCTGGAGCGATGCTTCTGCCGTCGCCCAAGACCTGATCGCTCGATGGCCCGCTCTTCAAGCCACGACGCGGGCGTGGAACCGCTGCTGGTACGACTCGACGCTTCCCGCCTGGTTTCTCGACCGCACGTTCGTCAACACCTCGGTACTCGCCACCACGACCTGTTTCCGGTTCGAAGACGGACGCTACTACTTCATGGAGGGGGTCGGTTGCTGTCCCGGCACGTGCACGCACGTATGGGGGTATGCGCAGGCGGTCGGTCGCGTCTTTCCCGAGATCGAACGCTACTTGCGCCGAGCCATCGACTTCGGCATCGCCTACCACGGCGAAACGGGGGCCATCGACTACCGGGCGGAATACCACCGCGCCGTCGCAACCGACGGCCAAGCCAGCTGCATCCTTCGCGCCTACCGGGAACACCTTGGATCCGGCCACGACACGTTCCTCCGTTCAATCTGGCCGCAGGTCAAAGGGGCGATGGGCCACCTCATTTCGCAGGACCCTGACAAAGACGGCATCTTGGACGGCGCGCAATACAACACGCTCGATACGGCTTGGTATGGCAAGATCGCGTGGATCTCGTCCCTGTACGTGGCTGCGCTGCGGGCCTCCGAGGCTATGGCGACCGTCATGGAAGACGAAGCGTTCGCCCACGAGTGCCGACAACTTGCAGAACGCGGGTCGAAGCGCCTGGTTCAAGAGTTGTTCAACGGGGAGTACTTTGTCAACAAGGCGGACGACGCGCATCCAGAAGCCAACAACACGCGCGACGGGTGCCACATCGACCAAGTCTACGGCCAGTCGTGGGCCATGCAAGTCGGGCTGCCGCGGGTGATTCCGGTGGCAGAGACCAAGGCTGCCCTGGCGGCACTGATGGAGCACAACTTCTTCGACGATGTTTGGGAGTACCGCCGCAAGATGAAGGACATTCCAGGAGGTCGCTGGTACGCCACTCCCAAGGAGGCGGGCATGGTCATGTGCAGCTTCCCAAAGGGAGGCGCCGCCCGCGCGATCGGACGGGGATCGGACGCTTGGGCCGTCGGCTACTTCAACGAGTGCATGTCCGGGTTCGAGTATCAGGTGGCCAGCCACATGATCGCCGAGGGCATGCTCGAAGAAGGCCTCACGTTGGTGCGGGCGATTCACGAGCGCTACCACGCATCCAAGCGGAACCCCTACAACGAAGTGGAGTGCTCGGACCACTATGGCCGTGCTGCGGCTTCGTATGGCGCCTTTGTGGCGATCTGTGGCCTTCGCTTGAACGGCCCAAGGGGCACCATGACCATCGAGCCGAAGACGCCCGGCAGGCGTTTCCGTTCGGCGTTCATCGACGAGCAGGGTTGGGGGTCGGTTGATCGCGCATCGAGCGGTGTCACGACCCGGCACTACCATTTCCGCGACGGCCGATTGGTCGAGCCGAGACCCAAAACAAGCTCATCGCTGGGATAGCTGCCCGCCTTGCTGGATCGGCCCGACCGTGACGGCGTCGGACCCACTCCCGTACAGCCCAAAGGTACACTTCACCCGCGATCTCCGCAAGGTTTCTCACCCGTGAACACGCCCAGCGACCTCAAGTACACCAGCACCCACGAGTGGGTGCGTCTCGAAGGAGACACCGTGACCATCGGCATCACCGACCACGCGCAGAGCGAACTCGGCGACATCGTGTTCGTCGAGTTGCCCACGGTGGGCCGCGCCCTGCAGCAGGAGGAGGAGTTTGGCAACATCGAGAGCGTCAAGAGCGTCTCCCCTCTGTACGCCCCGGTGGCCGGCGAGGTGGTGGCGGTCAACGAAGCGCTCGGCGCCCGGTCCGAACTCGTCAACGGCGACCCCTACGGCGACGGGTGGATGGTCAAGCTTCGCGTGAGCGACGCCTCGCAGGTCGAGGCGCTCCTCGACGCCGACGCTTACCAAGCGGTCGCCGAACACTGATTCCCAGCCCATGGCTTACATCCCCCATACCGAACAAGATCGCCGCGCGATGCTCGAAACGATCGGCGTCGGCTCGATCAACGAGTTGTTTCGCGAGATTCCCGAGGCGTTGCGCGTGCAGGAAATGGACCTGCCCAAGGCCCTCGACGAGCATCAGCTTTACATTCACCTGCGCGAGATCGCGGCCAAGAACGTCAATCTGGCCGACACCGTGTGCTTCATGGGGGCGGGCATCTATGATCGGTATGTCCCGTCGCTCGTCGGCGCGGTGCTTTCGCGCGGCGAGTTTCTGACGGCTTACACGCCCTACCAGCCGGAGTTCTCGCAGGGCTACCTGCAGACCATCTACGAGTTCCAAACGATGGTCGCCGAACTGTACGGCATGGACTTGGCCAACGCCTCGATGTACGACGGGGCTACGGCCATGGCCGAAGCCGCCATCCTCGCGACGGGCGTCGCCAACCGCACCAAGATCGTGGTCAGCGGCGCGGTCCACCCCAACTACCGGCACGTGCTGGACACGTACTGCTGGTCGAACGAACTCACCGTCCAGACGATCGCGCCGACCGATGGCGCGACGACCGACTACTCTGCGGTGGACGGGGAGACGGCCTGCGTGATCGTTCAGTATCCGAACTTCTACGGCATCATCGAAGACCTAGGCGCGGCGCGAGACGCGGCGCGTGCCGCTGGCGCGATGTTCATCGTGGTCGCGGACCCGACCGCCATGGGGTTGCTCAAGCCGCCCGGTGCGTTCGATGCCGACATCGTGGTGGGCGAAGGCCAACCCCTGGGCATTCCGATGGGCCTTGGCGGCCCCGGCTGCGGCCTCTTCGCTTGCAAGCAGGAGCACGTCCGCCGCATTCCTGGACGGATCGTGGGCCGCACGACCGACCATGCAGGCAACCCGGGCTATGTGATGACCCTGCGCACGCGCGAACAGGACATCCGCCGCGAGAAGGCCACGTCCAACATCTGCACCAACGAGGCGCTCATGGCCATGGCCGCGACGGTTTACATGACGGCGCTTGGCAAGAACGGTCTTCGCTCGGTGGCCGAGTCCACGGTGCGCAACACGCAGTACGCCATGCGCCAACTCACCGAGGCCGGTGGCCGGGTGAAGTTCCCCGGTCGGGTGTTCGGCGAGTTCGTGCTCGAACTGCCCCGCGATGCCGAGGCGGTTCAGAAGGAGTTGCTCAAGCAGCGGATTCTGGCGGGCTTGCCTTTGGGCGTATTCGACGAGTCTCTGAAGAACTGTCTGCTCGTTGCGGTCACCGAGATTCGGACCAAGGCGCAGATCGACCAGTTCGCGCGGCTGCTTCGCGCCGCGATTGCCTAGAGACGTTGGACCCTCGGCTACAGCGATAAGTACCTGTACCCGTTTACGCCTCGGTTCCACCAACGTCCGAACTCTCTACAAGTTTCGTCGGTCACGGGGAGAGGCTTGAACTCAAAGTCAGCTTTGCCCGACATGGCATCGCCGAGCGACACGGAGAAGAGGAACCCTGCTCCCGAAACACCAACAAAGGCTTCAGTCGGCAACGCCGGTGGATCATCCGAAGCCGGAGTTGGCACTACGACACTCACCGAACCGTCACGGCCGACTCTCAGTCTCTCAATCGCCTCAACAAATTGGGCTACTGTGGTAGACGCGAGGGGCTCCTCCCAAGTGACGATACGGATAGGAACCGATCGATCAAAGTGACTCAAAAGCTCAATGCCCCGCGAAGACAACTGGCCATCCACAATCAGCACTTCGGAAGTGTTGACACCTGTCAGCGACGACCAAAGCTCCTGCGCTCGTCCCCGTTGTCCGCGTTCGAATTGCGCCGGGCCACCCAGCAGGTCCGTAGACTGTGGCAACGCCTTTGAGGTGAACCTCTCCACGGAATCGAGGTGGGCAGCGCCCTCGGCCAGCCTCTGCTCAAGCGTTGATATCCGTTTCGCGACAGACTCCTCCCCCTCGCCATGCAGGACGCGCGTTGTCAACTGCTTCGCCACCCCCTTGATCGCTTCGGCTTGGCTCAATGCGACCGACTCCCTCACGGCCTTTACGATCTCCTCTTGGATCTCGGTAACGTAGCGTTCGACCTCAGAACCCAGGCGCTCTACGCACTGATCCCGCAGTTGCTCAGGGCGTGTGAGGGGGCCACTAGGCGTGCCGAGGACCAGACGCGATGCGATGTACGCGAACAGCGTTCCGGCGACGACAAACGGCCATTGAGGGCCTGGAATGAGTATCGCGAGGGCACCCAACCCGAGGCCTGTGCCTGCCGCAGTCAGCTCCGACGTGGAGACTGTGCTCAAGGGTCCTGTCTCCACGATCCCAGCTGGTTCAATTTCCGACAGGGCGGCAGACACGAGCTGCTCCGGTGCGGTCAAGGACACTTGCAGCGCGTCCTGCATGTCCAAACCCAATTTTTTGACGGTGGCCTGGAGTGCAGGGCGTTCGTCGGCGACGAACTTCTCTAGGATGCCCTCGACGTGCTCCCGCATGATCGACTCCTCGGCGATTTGCTGCAGACGGCCTTTGGAACGAAGTTCGTCGTCGGTAAGGCGCTGGAGGCTGTCAAGGGCGCGCCGTCGGAGGCCGGTCCGAACTGCGTCGACGCATCCGTTCGCCAACCGTTCGCCGATGTCACGGCAGCTCTCCGCGACCTTGTCCTCGGCTTGCTTGAGCAGGCTTTCGTAGCGCTCGAGTTGGTTCGACAAGCGCAACGCCAAGGCGGAAATCTGGTCGTTGTGCGAGGCGAGGATCGCCCTCGTGTCGCCGGCAGCAGCCTGAGAACTGAGCCGCTCAGGATTCATCAGGATCAGTTCATGGAGCTTTTGAACGAGTCTGGCCAGACCTCCGTCCGCGTCAACTGCGTCGCTGCCAACGGGTGAACCGGAACTCAGTCCCTGGCTGGCTAAGGCGAGTGTGGCGCTGAACGGCACAATATCTTTGAAGACGACGTTCGCATACAGCTTCGGGATTTGCGTGGACGCCCGTATGAAGTCCTCTGCTCCTAGGACTTCCGCCTTGTTGACCACGCCGACGATGAGCTTGCCCCGCTTAGACAGTTCCTCCATCGCGGGCGCGATGCCAGCCATGCCGATCGTTTTGGCGTCGAACACCCAGACTGCAGCGTCCAGTTCCTGCACAAACCGCTCGGCGGTCACATGGTTTATGTCCGCACCCCCAAGACCCGGCGTGTCCCAGAACTCAACCCTCCGGAGGTTCTCGCTCGGGTACGCGAACTCGAGGCGCTCAACGCTCGCCAGCCAACCCGTATCGTCTCGGCGCTCATCTGCCAATTCAAGCAGCGACTGAATTGGAAGATCAGTTCGTTCGCCTGTGATCGTTACGATTCTGGCGGCAGGCTCTTCCGCAAAATAGTATCGCGAAATCGTCGCCGTCGCTTCGATTTCGTCCACGAAAGCAACCTCTGCGCCGACGACCGCATTAATCAGCGACGACTTGCCAGCGCGAAACTGGCCGATAATCCCGAGTTTGAACGGCTGCGAAAGCCTGTCGCGGATCTTCTCGATGTTTTCCGCGCGTTGAGCCAGTTCGATCTCTCGGTCCACGGGTTCGCGCAGCCAGGCCGCTACCGTCTCGAGAACAAGCAGCAGGTCCACTCGTTCGCCATCAACCTCGAAACGATTCTCGAGGGGTGTCATTGATTTCATGCTTTCGTCCATTTGAGTAACCTCAGTTTAGCAGCCGTGAGATCGGCCCACACCGGTGCAGGCGGTGCGGCTCTGAGAAACTGTTCTAGTCTCACGATTCGAATCTGCTGTTCGGCCACGCTGCCGAGCCGTGCGGCGTGCTCTTCGATGTCCCTACTCACAGTCTCGGACAACCGCAATGCCTCATTCCGGAGTGCGGATTCCACACCTTTAGCTACCTCGGACAGCTTTGGCTTGACACAGGCGCGTATAGTCGACTTCATCTCGTTCTCCGTCAGTTTCCTCTTCATAGGGCCACCAAACAATACATCTATCACTTCCCCAAAAAGCGGAATTCTCGCCACAACATCAAGAACACGCACCCCCAATCCGCGCTTGCCTCTCGGCAAGATGGCATCGAGTTTGACCCGGGCCACCTCGATCTTGATCGCCCCCAGGCTGCTTGACTGAAGCAACTCCGCCACAGCGCCGTCTGCGGCGAACTCGGTCTCGCGATAGTCTCCGTTCGGGCCGTCGGCTGTTGCATAGAGCCTTGCGAAGGCGTGCTCGATCCTCTCCGCAATCCTTTGCTGTTCGGCGCGGCACAGGTTCTCAATCTCCTGAAGGTCCACCTTCTTCTCCGGGTGCTCGCAGTCAGAGTACTGCAGCCGTGCAATGCCGTCATCGAGTAGCTTTTCCATGTCCTTACGGAGCTGCCCGAACCGGCTCTCAACCAATGTCGACGTCTCAGTTCGAGCATCCTCAAGCATTGTGGTGAGCTTGTTATACCGAGCAAGATTTGCACTATGATCATCAAGCGCAACGCGCGCCATTTTTCTGAATTCGGCTTGTTGCACACGAAGACGATTGTAGGCCGCTTCGTTTCGAATGGCAGCCAGATTGGTCTCAAGCTTCTGCTGAAGTATCTCTCGCAGCAGAGGGAATCCACTCGCTACCAGAAGTTCGTCGTGGTTTCGCACCTTCATTCTCTCCATGAACTGTGTTAGCGCGATTCTCTGTGAGTGCTCCACATCCCCGATAGCTCTTCGCGTGATGCCAACTGATGCAGCCAACGCTGAAAGGAACACGATGTCGTTGACAATGGACCCGTACAGCTCCCTTGCTCGATTCGCGAGCTTCACAGTGTCCGAAACTTCGTCCCAGCGGTTGACGACAAGCACCGACCGCTTGGCAAACCTCCGGAAGTTGTTCATCTCGGATCGCATCGAGGCGTCGTTGAGATTGAGGGCGGAGATCACCCAGATCACGGCATCTGCACGAGCGAACTCCCAGCTGAGTCGGTGCAGGTGTCCTTTCTTCTCGCGAATACCGTTGATACCCATCGTGTCGACCAGCCGAATGCCCTTGAGCACCGCGTTCGTTGTCGGCACCTGCCACTCCATTTCAAGAACGGGTGAGACGTACGGGTTCGCGGTGTTCAGGCTCTCCTCTGTTTTGCGCTCCTCCATGGCCATCAGGCTGGCAGCCTGTCTTTGCGTCAATTGGTGGGTCCTCAGTCCGTCGGCCTGACCTGTCGGAGCACCGAGCAGATCCCTGAGATCCTTGTCGGTCGTTACATGCCGGTCGTCAACGAACACGCGAACGTGGTCCACGGGTGACTCCGTGGCCACATAGCGGTTGAAGCACCATGTCTTGGGCATCATGTCGGTTGGAGCAACATCTATGCCAAGAAGCGCGTTGATCAGCGTCGATTTGCCGAACTTGACCGACCCCAACACGAACACTTCGAAAGGCTTGTGCGACGCACCAATTGCGAAGGACCCGCCGCTCCTGAAGTGCGGGAGCTTTTCCCTCAGCCCTGCCGCGACGACAGCCTCGTCCAGCTTCTCGCGTTCCTGACTCACCCAACGTTCGAACCACTCACTGTGGGCTCGAAATATGACATCGCGAACTCGGGCAGCATGCTCATTGTAAATCGCTTGAGGCTCAGGACACCCACAGGGATCTGCATTCATCACCGGACCGGCCATATTCTGATAATGCCTCCTTGCAGGAGAAACGCCATGACGATCCCGCCTAGGCTTAGGCCCAGAAACAATGTGCCCCACCACGCCAGTCTGCGCCGTACCCGCAACTCGGATTGAGCTATCACAGTGCTCAGCGCAGCCTCTTGCTTGCTCAGGCGGATTACTTGCTCATTCTCCCATCTGCTGGAAGCCGCAGCCACTTCGTTCGAGATGCCCTCCTTCGCGCTGATTATCGCGGCGCTCAACTGTTTCGTGCTGTGATTGAGCAACTCTTCGAGCTTGCCCACCCGTCCGTCGAGATCAGAGACGGCTTGGTTCATGCCGTCTCTGATCTCGTGAACACCTGTCATCAGCTTGCTGTGGGAGTTGTCGAGTTGACCTTTGGTCGCGTCAAGAGAGGTCCGATGCAGCTCGTGAACACCTGTCATCAGCTTGCTGTGGGAGTTGTCGAGTTGACCTTTGGTCGCGTCAAGAGAGGTCCGATTCAGCTCGATTTGCTTCGAAATGAGCTTTCCTGCGAGGAGGTCGATGAAGTGAACGTGGTCCTCAAGGAGTTTTCTGCGGTAGTCCTCAAAGATCGGTTCGAACATCGCTCGGAAGTCCGAGCGAGCTGAAGCGATCACCTCCGCAAGCTTTCCCGAATGGTCGTCGATACCAGAAACGGACTCTTCGATGCCCCGCTGCAGTTTGGAGACCGCGTCTCTGCATCCTAGTGATGTGTCTCAATAATACACAGGCGAATGGCGATGGCCGTTCGTCTGT